>ENA-OYYE01000872-OYYE01000872.1-human-gut-metagenome-genome-assembly--contig:-NODE-872-length-13295-cov-6.804607_pt1 | contig 13295 bp, 11 predicted proteins | sample MGYA00243244_ERZ653437 | MGnify/ENA primary metagenome ERZ653437 (study PRJEB26926, sample SAMN06165130) | human gut metagenome | biome: ENVO:00009003; feature: ENVO:2100002; material: ENVO:00002003...
AGAGCATAACCTTGCCAAGGTTAGGGTCGCGAGTTCGAGTCTCGTTTTCCGCTCATAATTAATTCATGGACTAAGTGATAGATCCCCTTGCAGGCGTTTGGCGTGCAAGGGGATTTCAGTTTTTATACGTTTTTACTTCTATTATAGTAAAGAAGGCTATATGCAGTTATAATACAACCATAATGTTTCATGAGCAGAGAACAGAAAATATTATCCCTTTTAGCTCAGTTCAAAGAACTGGGTATAGACCAGCAGATAGACTATAACAAGTTCTATTTATACTCTATTATTACCCATTCAACAGCTATTGAGGGCTCAACTGTCACTGAAATCGAGAATCAACTTCTGTTTGATGAGGGCATTAGTGCTAAAGGCCGCTCGATGACGGAGCAACTGATGAACTTAGATCTGAAAGTGGCATACGAACAATCAATAGTCTTTGCAAAGAGTCATAGCGATATTTCTGTTGATATGCTTAAAAAGCTATCTTCTATTGTTCTGAAGAATACAGGCACTGTATACAATACTCCCTTAGGAACATTTTCGTCAGCGAATGGAGATTTACGATTATTGAATGTTACGGCAGGAACCGGAGGACGTTCTTACATGAATTATTCAAAGGTACCTACTAAGCTGGCGGAACTTTGCGAGAACATCAATCAAAGACGAAAATCTCTTTCAAAAGCAGATATTATCGAGTGTTATAAGCTGAGTTTCGATGCTCACTTCCATTTGGTAACGATTCACCCGTGGGCTGATGGAAATGGCAGAATGGCCCGTTTGCTGATGAATCAGTTGCAGTTTGAATTTGATATTGTTCCTACTAATATCAACAAAGAGCGTAAAGCTGAATATATAGAGGCTCTTATTGCTACCCGTGAAAACGATGATATAGAGCTATTTCGTGGCTTTATGTTTGATGAACATATACGTAATTTGGAACAAACAATTCGTAATTATCAGGCATCAATAGAGGATGAAGGTTTAGAGCCTCGTATCGATGTCGGTATAAATGTCGGTATAAATGTCGGTATAAACGAGCAACGTGTATTAGAACTTATTCGAACTAATAACCGGATAACTGCAAAAGAGATTGCCGAATCGCTCTCGGTTTCCTTGAGACAAGGTGAGCGGATTATAGCAACATTAAAGGATAAAAGTTTAATTAAGCGGGTTGGTTCTAATAAATCAGGGCATTGGGAGATTATTAGGTAATATTCGGAAAAAGGAGGATGTGCCAAAAGGGAATTGAACACAGAGACACAAAGGCACAGAGCTTTTTAAGGTGTTCAAAATAAAGTCTCTGTGCCTCTGTGTCTTCTGTGTTCAATCTTTAAATAGGGCGTTTTGACACACCATCTTGACTTTAGTATGAGAATCTTGATAATACCTTATTACTTAAGGCGTAAATTTGTATGTTGCCATTATGACGAGATATTAAGAATCCCGTCTTACATGCATAATTAGAATTTCTCAACAATGCCAATATATACATTTTATCTTCAGTGAAATAAACCACACACTTTTCCCTATATACTCTTTCTTCTATTGTGCCTGTATTGGTAAAAGTAATGGGTGGAAATTCCGTCTTGTTTTTCAGGATAAAAGTTATTGCTTGTTGGTCTTGCTTGGCATTCGTTATTTTCCCATGAATGCCATTTATCTTATAATGCGAATAGTTTCCCAAAGAATAAATGAATATATTTTGATTTAATATTTCTCGCACTAATGCCATGATTGTGTCTTTTTCTTGTTCAGCAAGATTTCGTATGTTTTGTATTGAGTCTTGAGTACGTTTTCTCGCAATTTCCATTTCACGTAAGCGTTGGATGCTGTCATTTGTGTATTGCCATTTCTTTATGCATCTTTCTTCTTCCTCTCTTTGTCGTTGATTTTCGTCTTGTTCGGCTTTGATGAAATCGTTAGTGGCATTGGCGTACACATAGGTACGTTCTTTCCATTTCTCTATTTCTCCGTTTTTATACTCTTTTTGTATTATCCAGTTTTTAAACTTATCATAGACATATTTATATCGCACAACAATAGAGTGCTGTTCATTTCTGAACCCTATATTTATTTTTACTTCACTTTTACTTTGTATGATATTTCCATACATATCATATTGGAAAGTTTTCACGGCTGCCGCTTTTCCATTATTTGCCCCTAAATAGGAAGTTATCTTCACGGGCTGCATAGCCGCATTATATTCTGTAACGGAAAAACCATCGGTCCGTGTTCTGCCATTATTGGTGATTACGGTTTTCGTAGATAATTCTCCTTTGCTGTTATAGCTTTTAATTTCATCTTTTGCAGGAGAATATGAATACTTTTCTTTTTCCGAAAGTTCCATTTTCTTGGAATCTTTAGAATATTTATAGCTATTTGTTTCGAATAGCTTTCCATGAGGTGCATAAATATATTCTTTTCTTGATATTGTATCATACGTAACTTTATCAGAGATTTGTGGAGTGGGTTTAATTTGAATTTTACGAATCAGCCTATTTGATTTATCATATGTATAATAGGTGATATTCCCTTCTTTATCTACTTCTTTACGGATATTTCCTTTCTCATTATAAAAAGTTTGGGTGGTTTTGATAAGTTTTTCTTTTTCATCTTCTCCGAATTTAGTGGTAGCTTCATATTCAGTTTCTTTCACTGATATGATTTTCCCTTTTAGATTTTCCTTTTGCCAGTCCGTTCTTTGTGCTGTGGCAGAGAACGTGATGAATAACATACAGGCTGCAATACTTATTTTCATGATTTTATGTTTTTTGTTCCCCAGTTACCATAGGAACATTTATAAAAAAGAACGCGTGGAACTGCGTGCTATCCATTGTTACTGAAGGTCCTGAGAATACCCGACACACATATGAATAGACAACAGTCCCACGCTGATACAGCGTAGGAACCGATTATGTCATTCTTGTGTGTCATGAAAATTTCTCAGGTTTTCAGTAACAAGAATGAAGCACAACGCTTCTTACAATTATTATCGAAAAAAATGAAGCGCATCACCATGCGCTTTCGTTACAAAAGTAGAGATATTTTTTGGGAAGACAAAATATCCGGGAGTATTTATAAACAAAAAAGAGAGCATCACTGGACGCTCTCTTTTTATTCACTTTCTAAGTAAAAAGCAAAATTATTCTTTCTTCAGAGAGAAGCCCAGCATCATTCCGTCATAGCTGTTTGCCAGCGAACCGATGGTCTTCAGGGTGCTGTTGCTGCTTTTGGTGGACAAGAAGGCTATCAGTTTCAGCAGTTTGTCCGAGTTGAACAATAAATCCAGGTTGGTAGAGGTGCAGTTCGCTTTGGCGTTCAGTCCAATCAGTTTCACGAACTTCAGGTTTATCTTCTGCGTGGCGGCGTCGTACGAGTAAGTGCCTTTCATGCTGCGCGCACCTACTTTGGTGGTGAACGTGCTGTCGGCATTGAAGGTGAACGACATCTGTCCTTCTTTCAGTCCTACTTTCGCCAGTTGCTCGTTCAGTTTCTTTTCTGCCGCTGCGGCAGCTACCGAACCGCCTGCCTTTTGCAGCAGATTGCCGGACTCGAACTCGATGGCGGCGCCCGAATAAACCCACGTTCCTTCCAGGCTGGCGGTGCTCTTGCCGGTGACGGAGTTTACTACTTTTTCAATGTTCTCTTTATTGAATAGGTCTTTCAGTGATTGCGCCCGGCCGGTGGAGGTCATGAGCAGCGCGGCAACTAACAAATGCCAAAAAACAACTTTTTTCATACTTGGTACTATAAATTATTTAGAATTTACTTCTTTGTTGATTCCCTCGATGTAAGCCAATAGCTCCTCACGTCCCATGCGGTTTTCGGAAGAAGTGACGAAGTACGGGGGCAGTTCTTCCCATTGCTCGTGCAGCTTCTCCAGGTAGTGGCGGATGTTGGCGTTGATTTTGCCTCCTTTCAGTTTGTCGGCCTTCGTAAAGACAAGGGCGAAAGGCACTCCGTTCTCGCCCAGCCAGTTGATGAAAGACAGGTCGATGGTCTGCGGCTCGTGGCGGCTGTCCACCAGTACGAACAGGTTGGTCATCTGCTCGCGCTGCATGATGTAGGATTCGATGACTTGCTGTATCTGCTTCTGTCCCTTTTGTCCGCGTTTGGCATAACCGTAGCCCGGCAGGTCGACGATGTACCAGCTCTTGTTGATGAGAAAGTGATTGATGAGCATGGTCTTGCCCGGCGTGGCAGAGGTCATGGCAAGCCCTTTGCGGCCTGTCAGCATATTAATCAGGCTGGATTTTCCCACGTTGGAACGTCCGATAAAGGCATATTCGGGAAACGTTCCCGGGGGACATTTCCGTACGTCTGTGTTACTGATGACGAATTCAGCGTTTATTATCTCCATTTTGCAGTCAAGTTATTTATTCTTTATATTGCGGCAAAGGTACTACTTATTTTACAAAACATCGTTTATAATACGGAATTCTGTTTATCTTTGCCCCGCAATTGGAGTATTTTGAATATGACTGGACAATTTCCATCGACATTATTAGAGAAGGCGGTAAACGAGTTTGCCAAGCTGCCGGGAGTAGGGCGGAAGACCGCCATGCGGCTGGTGTTGCATCTGCTGCGCCAGGACAAGTCGGCGGTAGAGGCTTTTGCCAACGCCATCGTTACGCTGAAACGGGAAGTGAAGTACTGTAAGGTGTGTCACAATATATCGGATACGGAGGTTTGCCGCATCTGCTCTAATCCGCAGCGCGATGCTTCCATCGTTTGCGTGGTGGAGAACATCCGCGATGTGATGGCGGTAGAGGCTACGCAGCAGTTCCGCGGGCTGTATCATGTGCTGGGCGGTGTTATCTCGCCGATGGACGGGATAGGGCCGGGTGACCTGGAGATAGAAAGCCTGGTGCAACGGGTGGCGGAAGGAGGCATCAAAGAAGTGGTGCTGGCATTGAGCACTACGATGGAAGGCGATACGACGAATTTCTATATCTATCGCAAACTGGAGAAGACGGGCGTCAAATTATCGGTGATTGCCCGCGGTATTTCGGTGGGCGATGAACTGGAATATGCGGATGAGGTGACGCTGGGGCGCAGCATTGTCAACCGGACGCCGTTTAACGGTACGATGTAGGACAGTATGTGCGTTCAGGGATTGGGAAACGTTTTTATGATTTAATTTATTATTCGTTATACTATGGAAGAAAAGATAATGCGGACGGCTGCCCGGCTGAGGTTGATGTATACCTATTTTTGCCTGTTGCCCGTCTTCTTGATAATTTTTGGAGAAGCGGGCGGGGAATGGGTCGGAAGCCTTGCGGGTGATGTCCGGCTGGTGTACTTTGCCGAGGCGCTTACGATATTGCTCACGGCCGTCTGTGTGCCCTTGTCCTTGAAACTGTTTGCGTGGGTGAGGGACAAGAAGATGACGGAAGTGATGATACCCGAAGCGCTGCGCATGTATCTTCTGTGGAGCGGCATCCGTCTGGCGATGCTTGCCATTCCGGTATTGGTGGGCTTCATTACTTATTATCTGACGATGAGCCACACCGGAGTGCTTTGCGGATTGATAGCCGTCACGGCGTCGTTGTTCTGCGTGCCCGGTGAAAGGCGTCTGCGCAAGGAGTTGGATATTACGCTCGATAAAAATGGAGAATGAAATGAAACCGTCTTATTTTGACAACGGGCGCATCCGCCTTCGTGCCATGGAGCCGGAGGACCTGGAAGTGATGTATGCCATGGAGAATGACCCGCAGACGTGGGATATCAGTAACTTCACCGTGCCTTATTCGAAGTTTGTGCTGAAACAGTATATCGAAAATTCCCAATGCGATATGTTTGCCGACCGGCAGCTCCGTATGATGATTGTACGTAGCGAGGACGGGGCGGTGGTGGGTACTATCGACGTTACTGAATTTGTGCCGATGCATAACCGGGGGGAAATCGGGATTGCCGTGCGGAAGGAGTATCAGGGAAAGGGGTATGCTTCCGGCGCCGTGAAGCTCTTATGCGATTATGCTTTCGGATTCTTGTATATGAAGCAACTTATCGTTCACGTGGCTGCGGACAACGAGGCAAGCCTGCAATTATTTGCTTCGTGCGGGTTTGTGAAGTGCGGCGTTCTGAAAGAATGGTGGTTCACGGGCGGACGGTTTAAGGACGTGATATTGATGCAATGCCTCCGTACCGCGGGTAAGGAAGGACGCGAAGAATAAGCGGGGAAGCGGTCTCGGGAATCAGTTCAGGGTGGGGACTTGCGGAAAGCGCGACCACATCTTATATTTCTCGCCCAGTTGGCTGAGGGAGGATTTCCAGAGTTCGCCGCTTGCCGATTCATCCATCAGCCGGGAAATGTTCTGTTTTCCCACAAACCAGGTGTTTTCCTGTATCTCCTGGGTCAATTGCCCGGAGTCCCAACCTGCATAGCCCAGGAAGAAACGGATTCTGTCCCGGACGGGATTTCCCTCTTTCATGTATCTCTTTATCGCCTCAAAGTCGCCGTTCAGGTAGAAACCTTGCGAGATGGGGAGTGCTCCGGAGATGTTTTCCAGTGTATGTAGATAAAATAAGGTATCCGTGCTCAGCGGGCCGCCTTTATAGATTGGAATTATTTCCTCGGTATGGAATTCTTTCAGCAAGTCGTTCAGGCGGAGCGGTAAGGGCTTGTTCATGACTAAGCCCATCGTGCCGTCGGCGGTATGGTCGATGAGTAGGATTACGGACCTGCCGAACAGGTGGTCGCACAAGAAAGGCTCGGAAATTAATATTTTTCCGCGTGCGGGAACCACATGGTTCGTTTCTATCTTAAATATGTCCGTATTCGTATACATGGCACTAATTTATGTATTATTCTATACATTAACAAATAATATTTACTTTTTTTTGATTAAGGAGGCAGCTTTCCGACTTTAAAAGTTCGGAAATAACAGAAAATGATTAATTTTGCAACATAATAAGAGTCTTAGGTGCGGAATTTATACTATTTATGGTCGTTTTATTTTTTGCCTATTAGGGAATTATTTTTTTCTAACTAGGGAAAAATAAAAGCTGTTTAAAAATAAACTGCCGGCCTTATTCCCTTATTAACTGAAAAGTTGAGCTTGCGAAACTTAAATTATTTATAATAAGGAGAAACATCACTTTGTACGATTTATTAGTCAGTTTGTTTTTTATTTTTCCGGGGGGAGTCTTTGCGGAAACCTCGGAGGAGGTGCTTTCATCGGAAGTGCGGCAAACACAAAAGAAGGTAACCGGGTATGTGCTGGATGAGGGCGGTGAGCCCTTGACCGGAGCTACTGTGCGTGTAAAGGGGAGCGATAACGGTACGGTGACCGATGTATCGGGAAAATTCGATCTTACCGTGACCGGCAATGCGGTATTGCAGGTATCTTTTATAGGGTATGTATCGCGGGAAGTGGAGATTAAAGACAGTGCGGCATACACCATTGTGCTGAAAGAGAATCTGGTCAGTCTGGATAAAGTGATTGTCACGGCTTTGGGCATCGAAAAGAAACAAAACAGCCTTTCGTATGCCACCGACCAGGTGAAAAACGAAGAACTGACACGGATTAAGACCTCGAACTTAGTGACTTCCCTTGCCGGAAAGTCGGCAGGTGTACAGATAAGCCAGGTATCTTCCGCTCCGGGAGCTTCGGCCAAGGTCAGCATCCGAGGCATACGTTCGGTGGCGGGAGACAACCAACCGCTGTATGTGATTGACGGAGTTCCGATACTGAATTCCACTTCCGAACAAGCCTATTCCGCCATCGGAGGAACTGCGAATGCCGGCAATCGGGATGGTGGGGACGGCATTTCGAACCTGAATCCCGAAGATATCGAATCGCTCAGCATCTTGAAGGGCGCGCCCGCGGCGGCTCTGTACGGAAGCCAGGCGGCTAACGGAGTGATTCTGATTACTACGAAGAAAGGCAAGTCGGAGGGGAAGCGGACGATTTCTTTTTCTACCAGCCTGACGTTTGACCGCGCGTTTGCCCTTCCGGAGATGCAGAACCGCTACGGCGTGAGCGACGGAGTGGATAGCTGGGGCGCCAAAGCCGACCTGCCCGCATACGATAACCTGAATGATTTCTATTCCACGGGATTGACTTCCATTACTTCTTTCTCTGTCAGTCACGGCAATGAGAAGTTGCAGAATTATTTTTCTTATGCCAACACCACCGGCAGGGGAATCATCGAAAACAATCATTTGTCCAAACATAACCTCGCCTTCCGGGAAACTTCCGTTCTGCTGAATTCCCGTCTGAAACTGGACGGCAGTGTGAATGTGATAAAACAGACCTCTAAAAACAAACCCACGGTAGGAGGGTTCTATATGAATCCTCTGGTGGGGCTGTACCGCTTTCCGAGAGGGGAGGATTTGTCTTATTACAAAGACCATTTCGAGGTCTTCGACGAAGAACGTAACCTGAACGTGCAGAACTGGCATACGTCGTATGAGGATTTCGAGCAGAATCCTTATTGGATTGTCAACCGGATACAGAGCAAGGATAGCCGGATGCATTCGATTATTTCTTTATCGGCCAACTTGAAACTCAATAGCTGGCTGACCGTACAGGCGCGTGGCAACATGGATTATATCAACGACAAGGTGCGGCAGAAGTTCTATGCCTCCACCGCACCGGCGCTGGCAGGGGCGAACGGGCGATACATCGAGATGGATTACCAAGAAGTACAGATGTACGGGGACGTCATGCTGATGCTGAAAAAGCAGTGGAACAAATGGTCGGTGGATGCCGCTATCGGAGCCAGTGTCAATGACAAGACGGTGAATTCTACCCGGTACGATTCTAAAACGGCTTCCCTGAAATATGCCAATATATTCAATCTGGCGAATATCGTCATGGACGGTTCTGCCGTTCTGGAACAGAAGATAGATGCGCGCCGGCAGTTGCAATCCTTGTTCGGTACGGTTCAGTTGGGGTATGCCGACCGGGTTTATCTGGATATGACCGCGCGCAATGACTGGGCGTCCACCTTGGCTTATACGGCTCATGAGAAATCGGGGTTCTTCTATCCTTCGGTGGGCTTCTCGTGGATATTGAACAAGTCGTTCGCTTTGCCCGAATGGATTTCTTTTGCGAAAGTGCGCGGAGCTTACAGTATGGTGGGGAATGACATTCCGATGTTTATCACCAATCCTACTTCCACCATTACGGCAGGCGGTGAGTTCCTGGCGAATGATGCCGCTCCCTTCAAGGATATGGAGCCGGAAATGACCCACTCGTTCGAGGCGGGGGTAGAAGCCCGTTTCCTGAACAGCCGGATTGAAATGAACGCTACTTTCTACAAGACAAACACGCACAACCAATTCTTCAAGCTGCCTACTTTGTCGGGAGATAAATACGCTTATCGGTATGTCAATGCGGGAAACATACAGAATATGGGTTGGGAAGTGTCTCTGGAAGCGGTTCCGGTGCTGACCAATCATTTTAAATGGAAATCGGAACTTCATTATTCTTCCAATAAAAACAAGGTGCTGTCCCTGCACGACGAGCTGAAAGAATTTGTCTACGGCCCTACCAGCTTCTCGTCCAGCTATGCCATGAAGTTGGTGAAAGGCGGTTCTATCGGCGATATTTACGGGAAGGCATTTGTGCGGGACGAGGCGGGACGCATCGTATACGCCACGGAAGGCGATTATGAAGGATTGCCTCTGGTGGAAGGCGACGGGAATACGGTGAAGGTGGGCAATTCCAATCCGGTATTTCTGTTGGGATGGAACAACACCTTTTCTTATAAGAACTTCACACTATATTTCCTGGTGGATTGCCGTTACGGAGGTGAGATTTTGTCGCAGACGCAGGCGGATATGGATATGTATGGAGTTTCGGAAGTGACTGCCGAAGCCCGGGATAGGGGATATGTCATGCTGGAAGGACGACGCATCGATAACGTGAAGGCGTTTTATAAGAATGTGGTGGGCGGACGTGCCGGCGTGACGGAATATTATATGTATGACGCGACGAACATACGTTTGCGCGAGTTTTCGCTGTCTTACCGGCTTCCACAGTCGTGGATGGAGAAGACTAAGTTTTTACGAAGTGCGCAGGTGTCTTTTACGGGACGGAATTTGTTTTTCTTCTATAAAAAAGCGCCTTTCGATGCCGACTTGGTGCTGTCTACGGGGAATGATAATCAGGGTATCGAAGTGTACGGTCTGCCTACCACCCGTAGCTTGGGATTTGCTTTGAAGTGTGAATTTTAGAAGATGAAAGGGTGGATATGAAAAACGCGGGTTATAGGCTGAGAGTTTTGGGATGGATGTGGATATCTCTGGCATGGATATCGTGTACGGGAGATTTCAAGGAAATAAATACGAATAATGCCGGTGTGCGGGATGAAGACTTGGCGGCGGATTTTAATGAATACGGCATCCGCCTGGGCGTTATCCAGCAGGGCATTTATTTCAACTACGATTACGGAAAGGGAAAGAACTGGCCTTTCCAGATGATTCAAAACCTGAATGCGGACATGTTCAGCGGCTATATGCATGATGCGAAACCCCTGAACGGAGGGTCGAACAATTCGGACTATAACTTGCAGGACGGCTGGAACAGTTCGATGTGGGAGCATACCTATCAATACATCTTTCCGCAAATCTATCAGTCGGAACGGATGACCCGTACGGAGATGCCGGCATTTTTCGGTATAACCAAGATTCTGAAGGCAGAGGTGATGCACCGGGTGTCGGATTATTACGGTCCGGTAGTATATACCCGCTTTGCCGATGCGGAGAGTCATTATATGCCCGATACCCAGGCGGAAGTGTACGACTGCTTTTTCAATGAATTGGATACGGCGGTCCATGTGCTTTCCGATTATATCGGCCGGCATGAGGATGCGGCTGAATTTGCACGCTTCGATATACTGATGGACGGGAAGTATGCTTCCTGGATTAAGTTTGCCAACTCACTGCGAATGAGGCTTGCGATGCGCATCTCCGTAGTCAGTCCGGAGAAGGCTCGCAAGGAGTTTCTGAAGGCGATGGACAATGGATATGGAGTCCTTGAAACGGCGGATGAACGGGTGGCGGTGTCGACACAAAGCGGATATACCAATCCGTTGGGAGAGATAAACCGAACCTGGAACGAGGCTTTCATGAGCGCGCCTATGGAATCCATTCTGAACGGGTACGAGGATCCGCGCCGGGAAGTCTATTTTGAAGTTTGCAGGAATGAGGCGTTTAAGGGGGAATACCGGGGCATTCGCCAAGGGACTTGCTTTGCGCATAATTATTACAACACGTTATCGAAACTGAAGGTTGACCAACAGACGGATGCGGTGCTGATGACGGCAGCGGAAGTCTGGTTTCTGCGTGCCGAAGCCGCCATGCGCGGATGGACGGGAGAGAGTGCAGGGTTCTGCTATGAGCAGGGAGTCAAGGCCTCTTTCCTTCAACACGGAATATTCCAGTATGAGGATTATCTGGATAGCGACAGGCTGCCGGCTGATTTTGTAGATACCTATGATGCGGGCAACGATATAAAGGCCCGCTGCAAAGTGTCTCCCCGATGGACGGACGACGCGGACAGAGAAACCCAATTGGAGAAGATTATCACTCAGAAATGGATAGCGATGTTTCCTGAAGGCTGTGAAGCTTGGGCAGAACAACGCAGGACGGGTTATCCGCGACTGTTTCCGGTGCGATACAATCACAGCAAGGAAGGGTGTATCGATACGGAGATTATGATACGCCGCCTGAATTTTCCCGGCGGTCTGAAGACAGAGAATGAGGAACAGTACGAGGCGCTGGTGAAGGCATTAGGCGGGCAAGATAATGCCGGTACCCGATTGTGGTGGGATACCGGCAATAACTGGTAGAACTTACTTTTCTCCGTACCGGGCGGATTATCCTACCGGATGGTTTTCTGCAAAAATCGCCATGCGCTTATCCAATGCGTCGTATTGATGGTCCTGTATAAAAGAGGTACAGGCGCGCAAGCCTTGCTGGTGGCTACCGGTAGTCACTAACGATATCGCGCTGACACCATAATACATAAGCTCTTTGGCAAGTTCGCCGCTATCCATGCCGGGATATCCGATGGTGAAGTAGAATCCGTCGGCTACGGGGTCGCCTAAATCGTTATCGTAAACCAGGTGGAAGCCATGACGCAAAAATATTTCTTTCAGGCGGCGGGCGCGTTCTCCGTATACCTTCACTTCATCCAGGAAGTTGTATTTCCCATCATTGGCAGCTTTCAGCATGGCTGCAAGGGCGTATTGCGCCGAATGGCTGGTGCCGGAGGATAGGGCATAAAGCACGCGATGGATAAATACCGTACCGAATGTTCCGCCACCGTAGCGTTGCGTCAGTCCCGGGTAGGAGCGATGATACAGTTTATCGGAAATGCAACTCACCCCGATGCGTTGGCCGGCATAGCTAAATGCCTTGGAACCGGAAATCAATAATACATAATGGTCGGTGTAATGTGCCACGGACGGTTGGTAAGGAGGCTGGAAGGGTTTGCTCATGTCTTGGCGGAAATCCATTGCAAAATAGGCAAGGTCTTCCAGTACGATGACGTCGTATTGGGTGGCAAGCTGGCCGATAATGCGAAGTTCTTCTTCTTTCAGGCATATCCAACTGGGGTTATTGGGATTAGAGTAAACAATAGCGGATATATTGCCTTTCTTAAGGTAACTTTCCAGTTTCTCCTTCAGTTTGTCGCCCCTGTAATCATAGACATCGAAAGTTTCATATTTTTGTCCCATCACCACCAATTGCTGTTTCTGGACGGGAAATCCCGGATCGATAAACAGAATCGTATCTTTTTTCTCATCACATTGGCTGCAAGTGAGGAAGGAAGCAAAGGTTCCTTGCATGGACCCGGTAACGGGTACACAGCCTTCAGCGGCTACATCCACGTCTATAAAGGCTTTGATGAAGCGTGAGGCTTCCTCTTTCAGTTCCGGCAGTCCGTTGATGTCCGGATACAGGCTTGCTATTCCTTTTTGCAGGGCTTCGATTTCCGCCTTCACTCCCACAGCCGAAGGAGGAAGTCCGGGAACCCCCATTTCCATCTTAATAAATTCGACACCGGATGCGGCTTCCGCCTTTGCTGCGATGGCTTTTACTTCGCGGATCGTTGCTTTCGAAAAGTCCGCAATATGAAATTCTGCGATAGTTTCATCGATTAACTTACGTTCAATAGGAGTATTTTTCATATTATCTCATTTTATTTGTCTCTGCAAAGGTAATATAAATCTCTAATAATCAATCCATGTTAAAAAAAAGATGATTTTTTTTCTTTTTTCCTATTGCAGATTTCAGATATTTATCTACCTTTGCAACCGCAATCGAGAGAGATAGC
>ENA-OYYE01000896-OYYE01000896.1-human-gut-metagenome-genome-assembly--contig:-NODE-896-length-13019-cov-5.799830_pt1 | contig 13019 bp, 7 predicted proteins | sample MGYA00243244_ERZ653437 | MGnify/ENA primary metagenome ERZ653437 (study PRJEB26926, sample SAMN06165130) | human gut metagenome | biome: ENVO:00009003; feature: ENVO:2100002; material: ENVO:00002003...
CTACACTTCTAGCTTCGTCGGCAGCGTCAGATGTGTATAAGAGACAGGTGTAAAGAGAGCGTATGGAAATACGAGGGAATGTGGGAAGACTTCTCCCATACCGTTGGCTTCTGGGCTGATATGAAAAACCCATACGTTACGTATCATAACGACTACATCGAGTCCGAGTGGTGGGCATTAAAAGAGATCTGGAAGAAAGGTCTTCTGTACGAAGGACACAAAATCGTTCCTTACTGCCCGCGCTGCGGTACCCCGCTTTCTTCCCACGAAGTAGCACAGGGATACAAAGATGTCAAAGAACGTTCTGCCGTTGTCCGCTTTAAAGTAAAAGGCGAGGACGCATACATCCTGGCATGGACCACCACACCGTGGACCCTTCCGTCCAACGTTGCACTCTGCGTCAACCCGGATGAGGATTACGTAAAAGTAACAAGCAAAGGATATACCTATTATATGGCAGCCGCTCTGGTAGATACCGTTCTTGGAGAAGGCGCCGAGGTTCTGGAGCATTATCAGGGCAAAGATCTCGAGTTCAAAGAGTACGAGCCGCTGTTCCCGTACGCTGAGAAGAGAATCGGAAACAAAAAAGCATACTATGTAGTCTGCGATACCTACGTAACACTGACCGATGGTACCGGTGTTGTTCATATCGCTCCTGCATTCGGTGAGGACGACTCCAAGGTCGGCCACAGATACGATCTTCCATTCGTACAGTTAGTAAACGAAAAAGGTGAGATGACAGAGGAAACTCCGTGGGCAGGCACTTTCTGTAAGAAAGCAGATATGGCCGTTCTGCAGGCACTCGAGGACAAGGATCTTCTGTTTGATGCGCCGCTGTTTGAGCACAGCTACCCACACTGCTGGAGATGCGATACTCCGCTGATCTACTACGCACGTGAGACCTGGTTCATCCGCATGACTGCAGTAAAAGAGGATCTGATCCGCAACAACAACACCATCAACTGGATTCCGGAGAGCATCGGAAAAGGACGCTTCGGCGACTGGCTGGAAAACGTTCAGGACTGGGGACTTTCCAGAAACCGTTACTGGGGAACTCCGCTTCCGGTATGGCAGTGTGAATGCGGCCATCAGGACTGCATCGGCAGCATCGAAGAGCTGAAAGAAAAAGCCGACAACTGCCCGGATGACATCGAGCTTCACCGCCCATACATCGACGCAGTGACCATTAAGTGCCCGAAATGCGGTAAAGAGATGCACCGTGTACCGGAGGTTATCGACTGCTGGTTCGATTCCGGATCCATGCCGTTCGCACAGCATCACTATCCATTCGAGAACAAAGAAACCTTCGAGAAACAGTTCCCGGCACAGTTTATTTCCGAGGCTGTAGACCAGACACGTGGATGGTTCTACTCCCTGCTTGCAATTTCCACTCTGCTGTTCAACAAAGCACCGTACGAGAACGTTATCGTTCTTGGTCTGGTACAGGATGAGAACGGACAGAAGATGAGTAAATCCAAAGGAAATGCGGTAGATCCGTTTGACGCACTGCAGACCTACGGTGCCGATGCGATCCGCTGGTACTTCTACACCAGCAGCGCTCCGTGGCTGCCGAGCCGTTTCGCAGGCAAGACGGTCGTGGAAGGACAGAGAAAGTTCATGGGAACCCTGTGGAACACCTACGCATTCTTTGTTCTGTATGCAAACATCGACAACTTCGATGCAACAAAATACAGTCTGGAGTATGAAAAACTGGCTGTTATGGATAAATGGCTGCTGTCCCGTCTGGAATCCACTGTAAAAGCAGTAGACGACAACCTGGAAAATTACCGGATTCCGGAAGCAGCAAAAGCACTGCAGTCCTTCGTGGACGATATGAGTAACTGGTATGTACGCCGTTCCCGTGAACGTTTCTGGGCAAAAGGCATGGAGCAGGATAAGATCAATGCTTACATGACTCTGTACACCGCACTGGTGACCGTTGCAAAAGCAGCAGCTCCGATGATTCCGTTCATGACAGAGGATATTTATCAGAACCTCGTAAAGAGCATCGATGCAAGTGCACCGGAAAGTATCCACCTGTGTGACTTCCCGGAGGTACATGAGAACTGGATCGATCCGAAGATGGAAGAGGATATGGCCGACCTGCTGGAGATCGTCGTTATGGGACGTGCCGCAAGAAACACCGCCAATATCAAGAACCGTCAGCCGATCGGAACGATGTATGTTAAGAGCGAGTTCCAGCTTTCCGAATTCTACAAAGAGATCATCGAGGACGAGCTGAATGTCAAAGAAGTTGTATTCAAAGATGACATCGCAGATTTCATCAGCTACAGCTTCAAACCGCAGATGCGTACCGTAGGACCAAAATACGGAAAACTCCTGAACAAGATCAAAACCGTACTGTCCGAGCTCGATGGAAACAAGGCAATGGCAGAGCTGAAGAGCACCGGCGAACTTAAACTTGACATCGATGGACAGGAAATTGTATTATTAGAGGAGGATTTGCTGATCGACATGGCACAGATGGAAGGCTATGTTTCCGAATCCGACCATACAATCACTGTTGTTCTGGATACCAATCTGACTCCGGAACTGATCGAAGAAGGCTTCGTACGTGAGCTGGTAAGCAAAATCCAGACTATGCGTAAAGAGGCAGGCTTTGAGGTTATGGACAAGATCCGTGTATACGCAAAAGACAACGATAAGATTGTAGACATCATGAAAAACCATGGTGATGAAATTAAATCTGAAGTTCTGGCAGAAGATATCGTGACCGGAGAGACAAAGGGCTATGAGAAGGAGTGGAATATCAACTCCGAAAAGGTTACCATGGCAGTAGAACGTATCTAAGATTATTTTTGGATGTGTTTTCACGACGATCATTAATATGAAATTGGCCTGCGAGCGGGGAGAAAAACAAGCTCTCCGCTCGCAGACTGCTATTAAGGAGGACGCAGATGTTAAACGCCGAGTTCAAAAAAGAAACTTTTAAGAACAGTGTGAAAGAAAATGTAAAAATGCTGTACAGAAAGAACCTGGAAGATGCTTCCCAGCAGGAAATTTATCAGGCAGTCTGCTATGCAGTAAAAGATGTTATTATTGATAACTGGCTGAAAACCCAGAAGGCAATGGAAGAACAGGATCCGAAGATTCTGTACTATATGTCCATGGAATTCCTGATGGGCCGTGCACTTGGAAATAACCTGATCAACCTGACTGCATATAAACAGGTACAGGAAGCTCTCGAGGAAATGGGACTGAACCTGAACCTTCTGGAGGATCAGGAGAGAGATCCGGCTCTTGGAAACGGCGGTCTTGGCCGTCTGGCAGCATGCTTTCTGGATTCTCTGGCTACTCTTGGATATCCGGCGTACGGCTGCGGTATCCGTTACAAGTACGGTATGTTCAAACAGCAGATCCGCGACGGTTATCAGGTAGAAGTACCGGATAACTGGCTGAAAAACGGCTATCCATTCGAGCTGAAACGTCCGGAGTATGCAAAAGAGGTAAAATTCGGCGGATATGTGGCGCAGGAGTACGATGAGGCTACCGGACGCGTAAACTTTGTGCAGAAGGATTACCAGTCTGTCAATGCAATTCCTTACGACATGCCGATCGTAGGATATGACAACGACGTTGTAAATACTCTGACTATCTGGGATGCAGAGGCTATTCAGGACTTCTCATTGGATTCCTTCGACAAGGGTGATTACCACAAAGCTGTTGAGCAGGAAAACCTTGCAAAGACCATCGTAGAGGTTCTGTATCCGAACGATAACCATTACGAAGGAAAAGAGCTGCGTCTGAAACAGCAGTATTTCTTTATTTCTGCAAGCGTACAGAGAGCAGTTGCAAAATATAAAAAACAGCACGATGATATTACGAAGCTGTATGAGAAGGTTACCTTCCAGCTGAATGATACCCACCCGACCGTAGCTGTTCCGGAGCTGATGCGAATTCTGATGGATGTGGAAGGCCTTGGCTGGGATGAGGCATGGGAGATTACGACAAAGACCTGTGCATACACGAACCATACGATTATGGCAGAGGCACTTGAAAAATGGCCGGTTGACCTGTTCTCCAGACTTCTTCCGCGTATCTATCAGATCGTAGAAGAGATCAACCGCCGCTTCCTGATCCAGGTAAGAGAGCAGTACCCGGGTGATGAGGAAAAAGTCCGCCAGATGGCAGTGATCTATGACGGACAGGTTCATATGGCTCGTCTGGCTATCGTAGGCGGATATTCTGTCAACGGTGTTGCAAAGCTTCATACCGAGATCCTGAAAAAACAGACCTTAAAAGACTTCTACGAGATGACTCCGGAGAAGTTCAACAATAAGACGAACGGTATTACACAGCGTCGTTTCCTGCTTCACGGAAATCCGCTTCTGGCTGACTGGGTAACTGAGTATGCCGGAAATGGCTGGATTACTGACCTTCCGAAGATCGAAAAGATCGCTGAGCTTGCAGATGATACACAGGCACAGAAGGAATTTATGGAGATTAAATACAAAAATAAAGTTCGCCTGGCAAAATACATCAAAGAGCATAACGGCATTGATGTAGATCCGAACTCCATTTTTGATGTTCAGGTAAAACGTCTGCATGAGTACAAACGCCAGTTTATGAACATTCTTCATATCATGTATCTGTATGACCGTCTGAAAAAGAACCCGGATATGCCGTTCTACCCAAGAACCTTCATCTTTGGAGCAAAAGCTTCCGCAGGCTATGAGCGTGCAAAAGCGATCATCAAACTGATCAATTCCGTTGGGGATGTCGTAAACAACGATCCGACCATCAAAGGAAAGATCAAAGTTGTATTTATCGAGGATTATCGTGTCAGCAACGCAGAGCTGATCTTTGCCGCTGCTGATGTTTCCGAGCAGATTTCCACCGCAAGTAAAGAGGCTTCCGGTACCGGTAACATGAAGTTCATGCTGAACGGTGCCCTGACTCTTGGAACCATGGACGGTGCAAACGTAGAGATCGTTGAGGAAGTTGGAAAGGAGAACGCCTTTATCTTCGGACTTTCCGCAGATCAGGTTATCGAATATGAGAACAACTACACCTACGATCCGATGAGCTACTTCATCCACGATCAGGACATCCACAACGTAGTGATGGATCTGATCAGCGGAAGATACTCAAACGGCGACACCATGATGTTCCGTGATCTGTATGACTCCCTGCTCACACCGAAGAATGCTCCGCGCCCGGATATGTACTTTACCCTGGCAGACTTCAAGTCCTATGCGGCAGCACAGGAGCGTGTTGAGGATAAATACAGAAATACTTCTGCATGGGCAAGAAGCGCGATCCTGAATATCGCACACAGCGGCAAATTCACATCCGACCGTACCATCCAGCAGTATGTAGATGATATCTGGCATCTGGACAAGATTACTGTCAGAAAGTAATCGGAATCAAATATAAGTAGTTAGGGGACACCTGCTTTTCCGGGGAAAACCGGAGGGGCGGGTGTTCTTTTTTTAATGCCTGCTGGAAGGATTTGCATCCCGAAAAATGCCTGCAAAACAGGCATTCTTTTGACATTCTACGGGGAGTGTGGTACACTGTTCGTGTCTATGAACTAAAACAATCTGAAATGTATTGAGGTGAAAAGATTGGATAAAGCTGAATATCAAAGCCGGCTGGAAGAGCTGAACAGTCTGGTAAAAAAAGAGGACTATGAGGGGGCACTTGCAGTTGTAGAAGCCGTTGATTGGCAGCGTGTCAAGAGTCTGCGCACGCTCGGCATGGTAGCGGATGTCTATGAGGCGAACAAACGATATCCGGAGGCGAAGAAGATTCTGCTGATGGCGTATGACCGTTCCTCCATCGGAAAGGGCATTCTGTACCGCCTGGTAGAGGTCTCCGTAAAAATGAAAGACTTTGATGAGGCGATTGACTTTTACAACGAGTTTGAAGCAGTCGCACGTCACGATAATTCCCGGTATCTGCTGAAATACAAGATTTTAAGAGGACAGAAAGCGCCGCTTGAGGAGCAGATTTCCCTTCTGGAGGAATACAAAGAGCGGGAATTTACCGAGAGATGGGCATATGAACTGGCAAACCTTTACAGCAAAGCCGGAGAGACGCAGAAATGCATCGATGCCTGTGATGAGCTGATCCTGTGGTTCAGCGAGGGCAAATATGTGACAAAGGCAATGGATCTGAAAATGAAGTACGAGCCGCTGTCACCGTCCCAGCAGATCAAATACGAGCATCGTTTTGACTACAAAAAGAATGAAGAGCCGTCCGAGGATCCGGAAGCACTTGAAGTGCGGTTAGCCGGAGAGAGCGGAGCCGGTGAAATGGCTGCGACGAAAGAGCCGGCAGAGACGCCGGAAGTAAAACCGGTAAACGGCGGTGTGATGAGCCAGTATGTGGCCGGTGAAGAAGAAAAAGAAGCCGGTTCGCCGTACGAAGCATATGAGAAAACACAGCAGGCCGAGGCAGATGCAGAGCAGGTGCAGGAGTACGAAGCACTGCAGCAGACAGAGGAGCCGATCGAGGAGATTCCGGAAGAGCAGGCGTATGCAGACAGCACGCCGACGTACCTTGGAAATACGATCGATCTTCACGCAGAGCTTGCAAAGAGCATCCGCGATGTCTTCTCCTTCCGCGGAAAGAAACAGGAAGAGACGGCAGTCGAGGAAGAGACAAGCGAAGAGCCGGTACAGTACGAAGTAAAAGATCTGGAGCCGGAGCAGCTTGATGTAAACGTAGAGGTATCCCCGGATGCCAACACGACAATCAAGACAAGACCGCAGCCAAAACCGAAGGAAAAAGCCGAGCCGGTAATGCCGAAAGCACCGAAGCCGGAGAAGAAATACGAAGAGCCGGACCTCGAAGCACTGTTCCAGGAGACCGCAGCAAACCTGTCGGAGGAAGTTGCGGAGGAAGAAGCAGAAGAGCCAGTGGAACCGGCAGCAGAAGCCGAAACCGCAGAGCAGCCGATGGATCCGGAGTCCGAGGCAGAGGCACGGGAAGCGGCTGAGGAGCCGCAGGCGGAAGCTGAGCCGGAAGAAGATGCAGAACCGGCAGATGAAGCGGAAACCGAAGAGATCACAGAACCGGCGGATGAGGCTGAAACCGAAGAAGCTACAGAGCCGATGGATGAAGCTGAGATCGAAGAGATTATAGAACCGGCAGCCGAGGCTGAAATCGAAGAAGCAGAAGTTACAGAACCAGCAGTGGAAGCTGAAACAGAAGCAGCCGAGAAGGCTCAGGCGGAAGCCGAAATTGAGGAAACCGTAGAACCGGCGGAGACACCGTCCATGGATGCAACGGTTGTCATCGCGGATCTGAAACCGGCAGAGGAGACACGGCCGACCATCGATTTTAGTGAGCTTCAGGCAGCGCTGAACGCAGAAGTGCAGGAAGCTGAAAAAGCATCGGAAATCGAACTGCCGGATGAGCCGGAAACTGCGGAAGCAGAACCTGCTGACGAGCCGGAAAGCGAAACAGAGCCGGAAACCCCGGCCGAGACTGAGCCAGCCGATCCGTTTGAGCCGGCAGGAACCCAGCCGATCGAGATTACCCCGGAGGAAATCGAAATCGAAGTTCCGACCGAGCCAAAGCGTGAGCGCGTATCCGATGCGACGATCAACATGAGCATCGAAAAAACAACGGATGCCACCGTTCAGCTGATCCGCGACAACATTCCGGAAGGAACTGTTGCGAAATCGATTGAAGAGGTGCTCCGCGAGGAGACGCCGGAGGAGGCAAGACTCCGCATCCTGAACGACACCCAGCCGGATAAGCTGAGTGATGAGCAGAAAGCGCTGTTTACTTACTTTGCGAAAGTTCCAGGCATGGATATCCAGATTCTGGATGCAATGCATGGTGTTTATCATTACGCAGGCGACCGTACTTCCCGTCATGGAAACATTGCCATTATGGGCGGATACGGTACTGGAAAAACGAAGCTGTCGGAGGATCTCGTCCGTGCAATCTGTGCTGACTTAAAACTTCCGGCAACGAAGATGGCCCGTCTGGATGCATCTGTTCTGAACAAAAAGGACTGTGCGCAGATTGTTTCAAAGCTGGCGGGAGGTTTCCTCCTGATCGAGCGTGCCGGTCTGATGTACCCGGAGACGATCGAGAAGCTGTCGCAGGCAATGGATTTCCGTACCGACAGTCTGGTTCTGATCATCGAGGATGAGAAGGTCAGCATGAGAGGTCTTCTGCGGAATAACCCTGATTTTGCGAAGAAGTTTGAGACGGTCATTTCGATTCCTGTTTTCACAAACGACGAGCTGGTTACGTTTGCCCGCACGTATGCGCGTGAGAATGGATACAAGATGGACGAGATGGGTGTGCTTGCTCTGTATACACAGATTGGCAACAATCAGAAGGAGGGCGAGCCGATGACGATTTCACAGGTCAAAGATATGGTGGATCGTGCCATCGCCCATGCAGAAAAGGGAACCCGTAAATTCGGAAGACGCATGTCCAGAAAGCATACCGATGCGGACGACCGCGTGATTCTTTACGAGAAAGACTTTGAGTTCTAAATACATGGAGAATTTATGGAGAAAGTAAAACCGTGGCTCGGGGAGCCGCAGAATACAATAGCCGTACTGCAGAAGTACGGCTTTGTATTTCAGAAAAAGTATGGTCAGAATTTTCTGATTGATCCACATGTGCTGGATAAGATTGTAGCCGCTGCAGGTATCGGACCGGACGATTTTGTTGTGGAAATCGGACCTGGTATCGGTACGCTGACGCAGTATCTTGCGTATGCTGCGCGGAGTGTGTGTGCGGTGGAAATTGACAAGAATCTGATCCCGATTCTGGAGGATACGCTGTCGGATTATGATAATGTTGAGGTTATCAACAATGATGTTTTGAAGGTGGATCTGGCGGCGCTGGCGAAGGAGAAGAACAACGGACGGCCGATCAAGGTTGTGGCGAATCTTCCGTATTATATTACGACGCCGATTATTATGGGATTATTTGAGAATCATGTGCCGGTGGATTCGATTACGGTTATGGTTCAGAAGGAGGTTGCGGACCGGATGCAGACGGGGCCGGGATCGAAGGATTACGGGGCGCTGTCGCTGGCGGTGCAGTATTATGCGGAGCCGTATATTGTGGCGAATGTGCCGCCGAACTGTTTTATGCCGCGGCCGAAGGTTGGAAGTGCGGTGATCCGGTTGACGCGTCATGAGGTGATGCCGGTGGAGACGAAGGATGAGAAGTTGATGTTCTCCATTATTCGGGCGTCGTTTAATCAGAGACGGAAGACGCTGGCGAACGGACTGAAAAATTCGGAGCTGCTGCATTTTTCGAAAGAGGAGATTGAGGCTGCAATCACAGCCTGCGGCTGGCCGCTTACGATTCGTGGGGAGGCATTGAATTTACAGGAGTTTGCGCGGTTGACGGATGAATTGTGTAAATAGAGGGGACGCCTCGCCGTCGCCCGTCCGCCCTTGCGTGATACGCATGGCAGCGGTGGAAAAGCGGGAAAAGGGCATGAAAAAAAGCACCGTTGGCGAAACAGTGCTTTCTTTCATTTTTATTTTTAAAGGAAGGAGAGCCGATTTTCTAATCGGCAATATGAAAAAGAAAATTGTGTAAATAATGTTGGCATTCATTATTTATGCTTTTAGTATACGGGTAAATTATGTTGAAAGCGTGTTCATGTTGTAAAAAAATCATGAACAAATTGTGACTATTCAGAGCCATGCGAAATTTCAGAACAAATTGCGAATCATGCTTGCATGAATGAGCACTTTTTTCTGAAATTTCATATGGCGAGAAGCCACATCAAGATGCAGCGCAGCGGAATCGAGATGGGGCTCTGAACAGGGACTTATTTCTGAGTTACAGGTCCAGCAGCTTAAAGGTGGAAATTCCGAGGAAGTTCCGGGAGCAGAGGCTGATTCCGCCCATGAGGACGGAGACATCCTGCAGGTGAGCCGGGAGGACGTGGAGGTACCAGCGGAGGCGGTTCTGGATTCCGGAGGTGATTTCGTCGATCAGACCTGGGATGTAGTTGGTGAAGGAGCTGTTGATGACGATGACGTCCGGGTTGAAGGTGTGGAGAACCGTGTTCAGGCTGATTCCGATGTAGTGGGTGAAATCCTGCATTACTTTGCGGGCGTTGGGGCTGCCTTCCTGGTAATACTGGATGAAGCGTTCGACGGAGACGTTTTCTAGGCCTTCAGCGGCGGCGAAATCGTTCAGGACGGCGGCTTCGGAGATGTACTGTTCGAGGCAGCCGTGGTTGCCGCAGGGGCAGGGCCGGCCATCGGGGAAGAGGATGGTGTGGCCGAATTCGCCGGCGTAGCCGTTCTGGCCGGTGTAGAGTTCGCCGTCAATGAGGATTCCCATGCCGACGCCTTCGTGGATGTTCAGGAAGATCATATTTTTAAAGTGCTCTGTGCAGGCGGCTTCGCCGATGACGGAGAGGTTGGCTTCGTTTTCTACGATGACAGGGACCTGAAATTCTTCTTCGAGGTAGTTTTTCAGGTTGGAGTGTTTCAGATCGTAGTAGGGTGTGAATAAAACGAGGTCGTCGCAGACGACGCCGTAGATTCCGATGGAGATTCCGACGAGGCCGCACGGTGTTTTGGGGAGGTCGGATTTGGTTTTGTGGAGGAGGGAAATCAGGTATTCCTCCAGGGAGAGGGATGGATCAATCGGGTATTCTTTTACAGTACATGATTTTCCCTTCAGATCTCCGGTGAGAATGGTGATCTTTTTTACGCCGAGATCGACGGCGATGATGGAACCGCAGCGATTATTAAAAGTAAGCAGAATCGGTTTTCGACCCATGGAAGTTTTTTCGGCACTGCCGAGTTCTATGACGAGCTGGCGGTCGAGCAGTTCCTGGACGATGGTGGATACAGTTGCTTTTGTCAGATGCAGCATTTTCGCCAGATCTGCGCGGGAAAGCGGCGGATGGTTGGCGATTGCCTCGAGAACCAGGGCGCGGTTCATGTCTCGTATATATTCCTGATTTCCGGTACTCATAAAAAATCCTCCATTCTGCCGCATTGGCTGTACATCAATCTTAACATAAATGAGAGAGAAATGACAGGGAAAATCGGGGATGGGCAATACGAATAGAAAAATTAACGGAGAAAAACGATTTCTAGACAGAGTAGAGAGTAAAGGACAGAATTAGAAATAAAATATGTGATAAATACACAAAGAAAGTATAAAATAATTCTAAAAAATGTACATATTCACAGAAGATTCACTGCACGTTCATAATTTGTTCATAATTAATTGGTATAGTTATCTCAGTTCCAAAGGAACAGCGTGTATGCAATCACTACACAATTAAGATTTTTTCATAATAATAGCCCAGGCGCCGAGAGGTTCCTGGGCACTCCTCGTTTTTGGGAAATTTTTGATCTTGGGACAGACGGAAATCTGTGTAGACAGGGTAGTGATCTTTTTCTTGACTTTTGCGAGAAGCAGCCTTATAGTATAAATATAATAACAATTACTGTTATCGAAAGATACGAAAGGAAAAAAACTATGTCAACACTCAAGTATAGCAGACAAAGAGAAAGCATCAAAGTCTGCCTTCAGGGGCGAAAGGATCACCCGACCGCAGATATGCTCTATACCGATGTACGGAAAGAATTTCCCAATATCAGTCTTGGCACAGTATACCGGAACCTGTCTCTTCTTTCTGAATTAGGAGAGATCAAGCGTCTTACAACAGGAGATGGCCCGGACCGGTTCGATGGAGATACTTCCACGCATCACCATTTCATTTGCAGAAAATGTCACTGCGTGACAGACCTTACAATGCGTGACATCAGCGAAATCAAGAACGTAGCAGCGGAAAATTTCAGAGGTACGATCGAAGATTACTCTGTGAATTTTTACGGCATCTGCGAGAACTGCAAAAATCACCCGGGGAACGTATAGCATCCCCAGGAAGAAAGAAAAAATTAAAAATAGGCATTGACAAAAAGGGAAGCTTATGCTAAAGTAATATCAGTAACAGTTACTAATATTAAAAATAAAAAACTGTTATAAAACACAAAATTGGAAATCATAAAATTAAATACACAACAAAAAGAAAGGAAAGAAAGACTATGAAAAAATTTGTATGCAGCGTATGTGGATATGTTTATGAAGGAGATGCTGCACCAGCAGAGTGTCCAGTCTGTCATGTAGGCGCTGATAAGTTCAAAAAAGTAGAAGGAGATCTTACACTTGCTGCAGAACATGAATATGGCGTTTACGCAAAAACAGTAAAAAACAATCCAGAAATCAGCGATGAAGACAAGAAATACATCTTCGATCAGTTAAAAGCAAACTTCGAAGGAGAATGCTCTGAAGTTGGTATGTACCTTTGCATGGCTCGTATCGCTCACCGCGAGGGATATCCGGAAGTTGGTCTTTACTGGGAGAAAGCTGCTTACGAAGAGGCAGAACATGCAGCAAAATTTGCTGAGATGTTAGGTGAGGACTTAGAGCCAAACATGAAAGCTACTACAAAAGATAACCTGAAATGGAGAGTTGACTGTGAGTTCGGTGCTACTGCAGGTAAATTTGATCTTGCAAAATGCGCTAAGAAAAACAACCTTGATGCAATCCATGACACTGTTCATGAGATGGCAAGAGACGAGGCTCGTCACGGCAAAGCATTAAAAGGATTATTGGATCGATACTTTGGATAAGCTACAAGCCGAGTAAGGATAAAAAGGAAAGATGACAGAATGGGGAATTTATTCACCAGACTGTCATCTTTTCTTTTTATTCTTATTGGGCGACAGCCCCAACAGCGAGAAGGAGCATAGCGGATTCGAGCTGGCTCGGCTTACAGCGTAGCGAGATAATACTTGCCCGGCACATCTGATTTTATTTCTCATTCTTTCCTTTGATATTTGAGTAAACGGTTTTGGCTCCAATCCCATCCAAACGTCCGATTTTTCCTGACAGAGCATTGATCACATCCTGCGGCGCATCAATTGCCACACTAATAATATTAACCTCACGCTCTCTGTATGGGATTCCCATTCGGCCAATAATATACCTGTCTCTTATACACATCTCCGAGCCCACGAGACCGGAGCCTATCT
>ENA-OYYE01000902-OYYE01000902.1-human-gut-metagenome-genome-assembly--contig:-NODE-902-length-12900-cov-8.514286_pt1 | contig 12900 bp, 5 predicted proteins | sample MGYA00243244_ERZ653437 | MGnify/ENA primary metagenome ERZ653437 (study PRJEB26926, sample SAMN06165130) | human gut metagenome | biome: ENVO:00009003; feature: ENVO:2100002; material: ENVO:00002003...
CTTCCGGAGTAATCAGTTTATATCCTTTTCCGTGAATGTTGATGATTTCAATCGAGTCATCTTCTTTCAGGTGTTTACGCAACTTCGTGATATATACGTCCATGCTGCGGGCATTGAAGTAGTTATCATCAATCCAGATAGTCTTCAGGGCAAAGTCACGTTGCAGGATTTCATTGGCATGTGCGCAAAGCAGGCCCAGCAATTCAGATTCCTTGGTAGTCAGCTTCGTTTGCTTCTCAGGCGTAGACAAAATCTGCTTCTGAGTATCGAAGGTAAACTTACCGATCTTATAGATATTGCTTTCCTTATTCTTCTTTCCACGTACCCGTCTCAGGATAGCTTCGATTCTGAAGGTCAGCTCTTCCATGCTGAACGGTTTGGTAATGTAATCGTCCGCACCAATCTTAAAGCCTTCCAGGATATCGTCCTTCAGGGTTTTAGCGGTCAGGAAGATAATAGGAATTTCGGCATTGGCGGCACGAACTTCCTGTGCCAACGTGAAGCCGTCTTTCTTAGGCATCATTACATCGAACACGCATAAGTCGTATTTATTCTTCAGGAAAGCTTTGTAACCTGCTTCTCCGTCCGGATACAACTCGGCAGCATAACCCTTTGCCTGTAAATATTCTCTTAAAAGCATGCCAAGATTCTCGTCATCTTCGCATAATAAAATACGCAGTTTCTCATCCATATCAATCAATTTTTTAATAAAGGTAATGCAATAATAAATTTAGTTCCTACATTTAACTCACTTTCAGCCCGAATGGTTCCCTTATGGTCCTGGATAATTTTCCTCACATAAGCCAGACCGAGCCCGAAGCCTTTTACATCGTGCAGATTACCTGTATGCACGCGATAGAACTTATCGAATATCTTTTTCAAATTCTCTTTCTTGATTCCGATGCCGTTATCCTGCACGGAAATCATCAACTTACCCGGTTCATTCCAGGTTTTCACCGTCAACAGCAAATCCACATCCGGCCGCTTATACTTCACCGCATTATCCATCAGGTTGAAAATCACATTCGTGATATGCATCTCATCCGCAAAGATAATGGGGTCGGTAGCTTTCAAATCCGACTCAATCTTGCCGTTATACCGTTCCACCTTCAAGGTAAACGTATTGATAACGCCGGTAATCAATTCGTTGGCATCCAGTTCCTTCATCTTCAATGTCGCCTTCTGCCGGTCGAACATCGACATCTGAAGCACTTTCTCCACCTGGAACCTCAACCGCTTCGTCTCATCATTTATAACGCCCGATATGTGTTGGAACATAGCCGGAGACTTGCCCACAGCCGGGTCTTTCAACATCTGCGCCGCCAGCGATATGGTCGATATCGGCGTCTTGAACTCGTGCGTCATATTATTAATAAAGTCATTCTTCATCTCCGTCAGTTTCTTTTGCCGGAACACAATGTATATCGTAAAGATGAACGTTATCAACAGTACGAAGGTAAATATCATCGACGGAATCATAAAACTGACGGAGTCGAAAATATAATCCCTCTTTCCCGGAAAATGTATCTTGACGATACTCATGCGGGCAGGCGGATCATTCAGGAACAGTGGTTGGGTATAAAAGCTTTCGCTCCCCTCGTCACTGTAGTCCGAACAGCGATACACTTCCCTGCCGTTCTGGTCTATCACCTTAAAGTGATAGTTTAAGTCCACAATACCGTTATCTATCAATCCCGACTTGAGGTACTGGTCCAGATTCTTGAAATTTACCCGTTCCTCAATCGGCTTATCACTTGCATGGTATATCATCTGCCAGGCCACCTCGTCTAGTAATGCCCGTTGATAGAGATACCTGTTCTTTATAGCATCCACCATCGAGCGCGAGGTTTGCGGAATGGTTTTCGTACCATGCTTCCGTGAAATCATCGCCCGGGGCAATTCAGACGGTTCATTGGTGAATGTTTTTAATTCTATCGCCGAATACATCGAACCGTCCGGCGAAGTCACCGTAAACCGTTGTGTCTGTACTAACCCTTTTCCTTGCGAGGTCTGCTCCCACGCCTTTTTCTCTGCCTCGGAGATATCCTCCCGTAACCAACGGTCAACCTCCGCAGACTCCACATCCTTGGAAGCGGCCATTAAAGCGCGCTTCACCGCTTCATCAAATTGTTCGTTACGCATCTTCACCATTTCCTCGATGTAGCTGATTTGCAAATACAGCAAACTAAGGAAGGAAAGTCCCATAACAACACCTAATATCCAAATAGTTGACTTTTTCATAGTCACAAAATTAACACTCCCTAATTAACACTCCTAACAAATTAACCTGATTTAACCGGGTCTTCTTGTAAATTAACCGTAGGATGTTTCCTAAGTTGCGTTCTATGCATTATAACAAAAAAAAACACCTTTGGTTTGCAAATTTAATAAAAAATTAATCATTTACCTTGGCATTTCCCCACATTATTAATCTGTGTTAATGAAAAAAAGCCGTTATTCCTCCTCAGGAGGTAACAACGGCTTTAACAATTGCAAAAGTAAATAGTTCGGGAAACGACCGGAATACGAATTATTCCTCGGCCTGCTTCGCTTCGAACTCTTTAATTAACTTATCCTGTACATCACTGGGAACAAGTTCATAGCTGGCAAACTTCATAATAAACGAAGCCCGGCCGCCGGTCAGTGAACTTAAAGCCGTCGAGTAGGAAGACATTTCCTTCAGAGGTACTTTGGCTATCAGCTTTTCATAGCCAGCCTCACTGCTCATACCCATAATCATGGCGCGACGTCCTTGCAGGTCGCTCATCACATCGCCCATCTTATCCGAAGGAACAAAGACTTCTACATCATAGATAGGTTCCAGAATCTTCGGTCCGGCATTTTTAAAGGCTTCGCTAAATGCGTTACGTCCGGCAAGCATGAAAGAGATTTCATTGGAATCAACCGGATGCATCTTACCGTCATATACGATTACGCGCACGTCACGCGCATACGAACCGGTCAGCGGACCTTGTTCCATACGGGACATCACACCTTTCAAGATAGCCGGCATGAAGCGGGCGTCGATAGCGCCACCTACCACACAGTTCACAAATACCAGTTTGCCACCCCATTCCAATGGAATTTCTTCGGTACCTTTGACGTTCATCTTAAATTCCTGACCATTGAACTTATAGGTATCCGGCATGGCCATGCCTTCGTAATAAGGTTCTACAATCAGATGCACCTCACCGAACTGCCCGGCTCCACCGGACTGCTTCTTATGGCGGTAATCGGCACGGGCAGCCTTCGTAATGGTTTCGCGATACGGAATTCGGGGTTCTTCAAACTTAATCTGCAACTTCTCGTTATTCTCCAGACGCCACTTCAACGTACGCAGATGAAACTCGCCCTGTCCATGCACAATGGTCTGGCGCAGTTCTTTCGACTGGTCGATTACCCACGTCGGGTCTTCCTCACGCATACGGTTCAGGATAACCATCATCTTTTCCGTATCAGCTTCATTCATCGGCTTGATGGCGCGTGAATATTTGGAATTAGGATATTTGATAAAGTTGAAGCGATGCTCCGCTCCCTTGCCATTCAGCGTGTTACCGGTATGCACGTCTTTCAGTTTCACGGTACAGCCGATATCGCCCGCTACCATTTCTTCCACTTTGATACGGTTGGAACCGGCGCAGGCATATATCTGTGCAATACGTTCCTTGGAACCACGGTCGGCATTCGTAAAGTCATCGCCTTCGTGAACCTTTCCGCTCATTACCTTAAAGTATTGCACATCTCCGATATGCGGTTCAACGGCTGTTTTAAAGAAATACAAAGAAGTCGGGCCGTTCGGGTCGGGGTTGACAACCTCGCCGCGCGTATTATGCACAGGCGGCATTTCGTCTACAAACGGAACTACATTTCCCAGGAACTCCATCAAGCGGCGCACGCCCATATCCTTGCCTGCGCACACGCAGAACACCGGGAACATACCGCGTGAAGCCAGTCCTTTGCGGATACCCTCGCGCATCTCATCTTCCGTCAACGAATCCTGCTCGAAGAATTTCTCCATCAAGGTTTCATCGTGTTCGGCGGCAGCTTCTACCAACGCTTTGTGCAAAGCAGTAGCCTTTTCTTTTTCTTCTTCCGGTATTTCTTCGATTGTGGGAGCGCCCCCTTCGGGACCCCACGAATATTTTTTCATCAAAAGTACATCAATCAACGAATTGAAGTTCGGACCGGTAGCCAGCGGATATTGCACAGGCACTACCTTCGAACCGTAAATGGTTTGCAACTGCTCCAGCACCATATCGTAGTCGCACTTCTCATTATCCAACTGGTTGACAAGGAAAATCACCGGTTTACCCAGCTTTTCCGTATAGCGGAAATGGTTTTGCGTACCTACCTCCGGACCATATTGTCCGTTCAGCAGCAGAATAGCCGTATCAGTCACATTGAGCGCAGTCATGGCAGCTCCCACAAAGTCATCGCTGCCCGGACAGTCGATTATATTCAGCTTCTTACCATTCCACTCCACATGGAAAACGGTGGAAAACACAGAATATCCATATTCCTGCTCCACCGGGAAATAATCGCTGACTGTATTCTTGGCAGTAATTCTGCCACGACGTTTTATAATACCACTCTCAAAGAGCAGCGCTTCCGTGAGAGTGGTTTTACCCGAGCCGTCATTGCCAAGAAGGGCAATGTTTTTGATTTCATTCGTCTGATATACTTTCATGATATATAAAAATTTAAGTGAATACTCAGCATCCTTCCGTATGCCATTAATTTTGTGAGCCGCAAATTAGAAATTTATCAAAAGATAAACAATTAAACGACTGTGTTACTAAACTATGTTATGTAACACACTTGCCTTTTCCCTTCCTGAAGTCCGCCGACAACGTCTCGTAAAGATAAAATGTCATTCACCACGAAGAAGCCGTTTTTATAGGCTCAAAGCCTTATTTTGACATATTATCTGCCCTTTTTGACGTATTATCCCACCTTTTCTTTTCTCCTTTCCCGTATCTTTGTTCCAGGATTGAAATAGCCAAAATTACACATTATATTATATATAGAGATTCAAACCATGAAAAATTTTAGTTGGAGTGTAGCACTCATTACCGCACTATTTTATCTGTGTCCGGTACAAGCACAAGCAAAAACAGCCGCCCCTGCTGTCGCGCCGGGTGAAGTATGGCAAGATGCCAAAGGAGATTTTGTTGCAGGCAAGGGAACTTTCCTGCTGAACGGTAAACCTTTCGTTATTAAAGCAGCCGAATTGCATTACCCGCGCATCCCCCGGCCCTATTGGGACCAACGAATTAAATTGTGTAAGGCGCTCGGCATGAACACGATTTGCCTTTACGTCTTCTGGAACTCCCACGAACCGCAACCGGGAAAGTTCGACTTCACCGGACAAAATGATTTAGCCGAATTCTGCCGCCTCTGCCAGCAGAACGGTATGTACGTCATCTTGCGTCCGGGACCTTATGTGTGTGCCGAATGGGAAATGGGAGGTTTGCCCTGGTGGTTGCTCAAGAAGAAAGATATCCGCCTGCGCGAGTCCGACCCTTATTTCATCGAGCGTGTAGGTATCTTCGAGAAAGCCGTTGCCGGACAAGTAGCCGGTATGACCATCCAGAATGGCGGGCCTATCATCATGGTACAGGTGGAAAACGAATACGGCTCTTACGGAGAAGACAAAGGATATGTGTCGCAAATCCGTGATATGGTACGCGCCAACTATCCCGGCGTTGCGTTGTTCCAATGCGACTGGGCATCCAACTTCACCAAGAACGGACTTCCCGACCTGGTGTGGACGATGAACTTCGGCACAGGAGCCAACATCGACCAGCAGTTTGCTCCGCTGAAGAAGCTCCGTCCCGACAGTCCCTTAATGTGTTCCGAATTCTGGAGCGGCTGGTTCGACAAATGGGGAGCCAACCACGAAACCCGTCCGGCGGCCGATATGATTGCCGGCATCGATGAGATGTTATCCAAAGGCATCTCTTTCAGCCTCTACATGACTCACGGTGGTACCAACTGGGGGCACTGGGCAGGAGCCAACTCACCGGGATTCGCACCCGACGTAACCTCTTATGACTACGATGCTCCCATCAGTGAATCCGGACAGACCACTCCCAAATATTGGGAACTGCGGAAAGCACTGGCCAACTATATGAACGGAGAGAAGCAGGCCAAGGTCCCGGCTTTAATCAAGCCCATCCGCATCCCGGCTTTCCAATTCACCGAAATGGCTCCTCTGTTCGAGAATCTTCCCACAGCCCGGAAAGACCGTGACATCCGTACCATGGAAGAGTACGACCAGGGCTTCGGCAGCATCCTGTACCGCACCACGCTGCCCGAAATGAAAAAGCCCTCCATCCTCACCGTAAACGATGCGCACGACTATGCCCAAATCTTCGTGGACGGCAAGTACATCGGCAAACTGGATCGCCGCAACGGTGAAAAGCAACTGGAATTTCCGGCCTGCTCCAAGGGAGCGCGCCTCGATATCCTGGTGGAAGCGATGGGACGCATCAACTTCGGGCGCGCCATCAAGGACTTCAAAGGCATTACCCAAAGCGTAGAACTTACCGTGGACATCGACGGACGCCCTTTCACCTGTAACCTGAAAGACTGGGAGGTTTACAATCTCGAAGACACTTACGACTTCTATAAGAATATGAAGTTCCGTCCCATCGGTTCGCTGAAAGACGAACTCGGTCAACGCATTCCGGGTTGCTACCGCGCCACCTTCACGGTGAAAAAGCCCAGCGACACCTTCCTTAACTTCGAAACTTGGGGCAAAGGATTGGTTTACGTCAACGGTCATGCCATGGGCAGAATCTGGGAAATCGGCCCGCAACAGACCCTCTACATGCCGGGCTGCTGGCTGAAGAAAGGCGAAAATGAAATCATCGTTTTCGACATCATCGGCCCCAAAGAAGCCAAGTCCGAGGGATTGAGCGAACCGCTGCTGGACCAATTGCTTGTCACCAAGCCGTTGACGCACCGCAACGAAGGCGAGAACCTCGATTTATCGGCTGAACAGCCTGTCCTCTCCAGCAGTTTCAATTCCGGCAACGGATGGCAGGAGCGCAAGTTCGACCGCCCCGTCACCGGCCGTTATATCTGTCTGGAAGCCTTAAACTCGCAAGACGGAAAAGACCTGGCATGTATCGCCGAGATGTATGTCCTGGATGAAAACGGAGAACGCCTCTCCCGCGAGCCCTGGATTGTCAACTATGCCGACAGCGAAGATGTATCCCGCGTCAACTGTTCTGCCGACAAGCTTTTCGACTTGCAGGAATCCACTTATTGGAGTACCACCAAAGGCACTCCCTACCCGCACGCCGTCGTGATTGATTTGGGAAGCACCCGTACCCTGACCGGTATACAGTACCTTCCCCGAATGGAGAGTGAAGTACCGGGAGGCATCAAGGACTTCAAGGTGTATGTGAAAAAGGAAAACTTCAAATACTAAACAAAAGGTGTATCAAAACCTGCCATTTAAAAATTAAGCACAGAGACACGAAGACACAGAGTTCTTATGTTGAACACCTTAAAATACTCTGTGTCTTCGTGTCTCTGTGTTTAATTTACTTTTTACCTCATCGATATTTTCACCTGGTCCAGCACCACCCCTTCATCCAGCGCCTTAATCACCAGCCGATGGCTTCCTCCTTTCCTGACAGGAAGCGTCACTTTCCTGACAGCCTGATTCTTCAGTACATTTTCTTTCCACTCCTCACTGCGCCCTTGTGTGTGGTACGATATCGGTTGAGAGGATTTTCCATCCATTGCCGCCACAATGCGCAATTGCCCTCCGTCCACCGGATGACCGGGTAGCAAGTAAATCTCCACCTTCACAGAATCTGCCGGACAATCTTCAAAACAGAATGTCAGTTCCTTACCCTTTTCCAACCGGACAGCCTTGCCTTCATAGCCCAGCCCCTCGCAAAGAACAGGATTACCCTCCGAACATTCCGAACCATTCCATTGATACAGGTACGCCACTTCTTCCACAAGGGGAGACTCGGCCACCAAACGTTCTACCCGTTCGAACACCGGCAACTTCCGGGGCTGATAATCCATCATCCGTCTCCATTTGCCCGTTTGGTGAATACCTTCATTATAGATGCGCGTAAGCGAAACAATGCTGTCATAAGCAGCATCACTCTTGCTCCAATCCATTTCTCCGTGACGGGCAAACTGAGCATACAACATCTTCTTGTTCATCTCCGCCGCAGCCTGAACCGGATATTTCACCAACTGGAAATAGGCGTCGCGGCGTTCCGGATCAATTTGCGCAGTTAATTGCTCTGCCCTGTCGGAAATCATCCCGTAGTCGGCAAGGCGCTTATGGATGAACGCCCTGCTCCAGGGCAAATCGGTAACTACCCGATAGGCATCCGTGTGATACTCCTCCACACGGGTATGTCCCATGAACTCCGGCTTGCGGATGTATGCCAGCCGGTAATGCTCCTGCATCACGGGCAACAACTCCACACCCGCTGCCTCACCGAATTCACGCTTCAGGAAATTGCCCAGATGTCCGGCAACACCCGTTTCCGCCACTTGGCCGATATTCCAAGCCATATCCAGAAAGAGTTCTATCTGATACTCCGACGGCTTGATATCCCCTACATTCAGCACCCACATTTTCTGTATCCCTCGGTCATAAGCCTCCTTCATCTGCTGAAACAGCAATGCCGGACTGAAAGTCCCCAGCCACAGATAATCGTGCGGTCGTCCCCAATAGGAGACATGGTAATAAATACCGTTTCCGCCCTTACGGCTACGTTCCTCCGGAGTGGGAAAATGGCGGATATATCCATAATTATCATCACACCACATCAGCGTCACATCTTCCGGCACCTGCAATCCTGCATGATAGATATCGAGCACTTCCTTATAGGGAATAAAAACCTGAGGAACTTTCGTGACATCTTCATTTACATACTGCCGCAACAGATTACGCTGGTCCGCCAGCACCCGTTCCAGTACAGCTTTCTGCTCCTGCACCGTTTTCGCTCCCTGCATCTGCCCGTCATGGACGCCGCGCATTCCTATCGTATACAGGATTTCCTGCCCTGCCACCTCCTTCACGCGGTCTTCCCAGAAGCGATATACCTCACCGCTATTGTTCACATAGTCATACTCGCCCTTTCCCCTACGCTTCCACTCGCCGGCAGCGTTACAGGCCATCGGTTCGCAATGCGAAGCTCCCACATAAATGCCGAACTTTTCAGCCACCTCACGGTTTCCTTCCGTCAGGAAGAAAGGCAGGGTACACTCATGCATCGCCGGCCAATACGTATTGGCACGCAGACGGAGCAATAGTTCAAAGATGCGTTCGTTGGTCTTGGGACCGATACGCCCGACTTTTCCCCACGGCTCATAGTTCAGACTGCTCCACGGCATCAGCCCCCAGTCTTCGTCGTTGATAAAGATACCTCTGTATTCCACCGATGGATATTGCACCGTCTGATAATCGGCCGCCAACCGGAAAGTGCTTTTCTTCTTTGGCGTAACATCCGCCCACCACTCCCAAGGAGAAACGCCGATAAGCCGCGAGAGTTCCATGATGCCGTAGGCCGTTCCGTGAGAATCGCTGCCGGCAATGAGCAACTTGCCATCCGGCAAGACTTTCAGCACGAAAGCTTGCTTTTTATCTTTCAAGACAACTACTTCATCCATATAATCTTTCAGCAAGGAACTTCTCCCCGCCGTACCGACTACTATATTTCCGTGTCCCTGATTTTGTTGCAACGATGCAGAAAAGACAGCCTGAAAATCGCGTGCCAATAATTCCAAAGCGGTAATCACAACCTTTTCCTCTGACGGGTCACAAGCTACAGTAACAGGCTGATTCGAAGACAAACTGAATTGCGCCCGACCCACTTGCGATGCAGCCAAAAGAAGCAAACTTAAAAATACTTTTTTCATGGTTCTTTGATTTACGACTCAAAAATAGTAAATATCATCTACAATTACAAGAATAGTAAATCTACCAACGAAGAATATACCGTATTATTCTTTGTATCCTGGGAAGGATAGGAAAAATTATTTCCCAATAGGGAAAAAAGAATTATCTAATAGGAAAAGAATTATTTGCGCGGAAAAGGCATAAAAAAAGGAGTACCGCTGTACTCCAACCTTTGTTAACCTTAAATCTAATACTATGAAAAACACATTGCAAAGATACGGACAATTGAGTAATCTGCAAATTATCCAAGAAAAAAAGTATGTTCTATAACACAGATTAATAAAAAGGGACGGATTTGTAAAACCAATCCGTCCCTTTTTAACATTTGCATCACTCCTTTACAGAGAAAGAAGTGACAAAACTTTATTCTTCATCCAACAGGATTTCCAGTATCTGGCAAGCTGCCTTCGCCACCGGTGTACCGGGACCGAAGATAGCGGCTACGCCTGCTTTGTAAAGGAAGTCATAGTCTTGTGCGGGAATCACACCGCCGGCAATCACTACGATATCCTCACGTCCCAACTTCTTGAGTTCTTCGATAATCTGCGGAACCAAGGTCTTGTGTCCGGCAGCCAAGGAAGAAACACCCACTACGTGAACGTCATTCTCTACTGCTTCGCGGGCTGCTTCGGCAGGAGTCTGGAACAACGGTCCCATATCTACGTCGAAACCACAGTCGGCATATCCGGTCGCTACAACTTTGGCGCCACGGTCGTGACCGTCCTGACCCATCTTGGCAACCATGATACGGGGCTGACGTCCCTCTTTCTTCGCAAACTTCTCGGCCAGTTCACAAGCACGGTTGAAGTCGCTGTCGTTCTTACTTTCTGATGAATACACGCCTGAAATAGTTCTGATTACTGCTTTATAACGTCCTACAATCTTTTCGCAAGCATAAGAGATTTCGCCCAAAGTAGCGCGTACACGGGCTGCTTCCACTGCCAGTTCCAGCAAGTTGCCCTGCTTCGTTTCCACACACTTGGTGATAGCCTCCAATGCCTTCTGAACAGCCGCCTCGTCGCGTCCTTCTTTCAAGGTCTTCAGGTTGGCAATCTGTTCCTGACGAACCGCCGTATTATCGATTTCCAGAATATCGATCGGAGCTTCTTTCTCCAGACGATACTTGTTCACGCCGACAATGGTCTGTGCGCCGCTGTCGATGCGCGCCTGCGTACGTGCGGCTGCTTCTTCGATACGCATCTTGGGGATACCGGTTTCGATAGCTTTCGCCATACCGCCCAGTTTCTCTACTTCCTGAATCAGTTCCCAAGCCTTGTGAGCCAGTTCGTTCGTCAGAGACTCTACATAGTAAGAACCACCCCACGGGTCTACGTTCTTGCAAATGTAAGTTTCTTCCTGGATATAGATCTGAGTGTTACGCGCAATACGGGCAGAGAAGTCGGTAGGCAGCGCGATAGCCTCGTCGAGTGCATTGGTGTGCAGTGACTGGGTGTGTCCTAGCGCGGCAGCCATGGCTTCGATACAGGTACGGCCTACGTTGTTGAACGGGTCTTGCTCGGTCAGCGACCATCCGGAAGTCTGCGAGTGCGTACGCAACGCCAGTGATTTCGGATTCTTCGGGTTGAACTGCTTCACAATCTTCGCCCACAGCATACGTGCGGCACGCATCTTGGCAATTTCCATGAAGTGATTGGTTCCGATAGCCCAGAAGAAGGACAGACGCGGAGCAAAAGCATCGATGTCGATACCTGCGGCAACACCGGCACGGAGGTATTCCAAACCGTCGGCCAGGGTATAAGCCAACTCGATGTCTGCCGTAGCACCCGCTTCCTGCATGTGGTAACCGGAAATGGAGATAGAATTGAACTTCGGCATCTTCTGGGAAGTATATTCAAAGATGTCGGAAATAATCTTCATGGAGAATGCAGGCGGATAGATATAGGTGTTACGCACCATGAATTCTTTCAGGATATCGTTCTGGATGGTACCTGCCATTTCTTCCAACTTGGCGCCTTGCTCCAGACCCGCGTTGATGTAGAATGCCATGATGGGAAGCACTGCACCGTTCATAGTCATGGAAACAGACATTTTGTTCAAGGGGATACCGTCGAACAGCACCTTCATGTTTTCCAGCGAGCAGATGGAAACACCGGCTTTACCGACATCACCTACTACGCGTTCGTGGTCGGGGTCATAACCGCGGTGGGTAGCAAGGTCGAATGCCACAGACAGACCTTTCTGTCCGGAAGCCAGGTTACGACGATAGAATGCATTGGATTCTTCGGCCGTGGAGAAACCGGCATACTGGCGGATAGTCCAGGGACGCAACGTGTACATCACTGAATACGGACCGCGCAAATAAGGAGGAAGACCGGCAGCATAGCCCAAGTGTTCCATCCCTTCGAGGTCTTCTTTTGTATAAACAGGCTTCACTTCAATGTGTTCCGGCGTCTTCCAATCTGCGTGGATGCCGTTAGCCTTTTGCCACTCAGCGCCATTAGCGGGCTTGAAAGCAGCATATATATCTAAGTTTTTAAAATCTTTTCTCATATTATTTTTAGTTTATGAGTTTTTTTAGTTTATGAGTTTGTGAGTTTTTTAACAACTTACAAACTTACAGACTTACAAACTAAAAAACTTCTTATTATATTCTTTCAGCGTTTCCAGCACGTTGACACGGACATGGATAAAGTTCTCGATACCGGCAGCTTTCAGCTCATCCATGCAGGCGGGAGCACCGGCTACGATGAACATAGCGCGTCCGTTCACAGCCTTGAAGGCAGGGATGGCATATTCGGCGTACTCATCATCGCTCGAACACAATACCACGATATCTGCTTTGGCAGCCATGGCAGCTTCAACACCTTCTTCTACAGTAGCGAAGCCGAGGTTATCCACCACTTCATATCCGGCGCAGGCCAGGAAGTTGCAAGAATACTGGGCACGTGCCTGACGCATAGCCAGATTACCGATAGTCAGCATGAACGCTTTCGGAC
>ENA-OYYE01000906-OYYE01000906.1-human-gut-metagenome-genome-assembly--contig:-NODE-906-length-12872-cov-8.323165_pt1 | contig 12872 bp, 10 predicted proteins | sample MGYA00243244_ERZ653437 | MGnify/ENA primary metagenome ERZ653437 (study PRJEB26926, sample SAMN06165130) | human gut metagenome | biome: ENVO:00009003; feature: ENVO:2100002; material: ENVO:00002003...
ACCCAAGACCCCAACATTAAAAGTGTTGTGCTCTACCTGCTGAGCTAGCGAATCAAACCTTTTTGCTGTTAAGCGGGTGCAAAGATATAGACTTTTATGGAAAATACAAGGGATAAGGGAGGAAAAGTTTTAAAATATTCACTCGATTTCCCGGTTATGCTTGTTTATCAAATGATTATGTTTTATGAATTTTTTCTCGGTTGATGATGAATCTTTGGTAATAGGAGAGCATCAAGGTGGTGAGAGGCAAAGCAATTATCATTCCCAACATGCCCATCAACGAACCCCAAATGGAAAGAGACAGGAGAATGATAGCCGGATTTAATCCCGTGATTTTTCCCATCACGCGCGGAACAATGAAGCCGTCTTGGATGGCTTGTACTACAATAAATACAGCGGTGGCCGAAGCTATGATGACCCAGAAGTTACCTCCTGTGTCGGCAGCTTTCAAAATGGCTAATATGATGGTAGGGACAAAACCGATGATTTGTAAATAGGGCACCATATTCAGCGCACCGATAAAGAGCCCGAGGCCGATGGCCAAAGGAAAATCTATAATCAGGAAACCAATGCTGAATAGAATTCCTACGCATAAAGCTACAAACGCCTGCCCGCGGAAATATCTGTTCATTCCATCTTTGATATCGTTCAGCATACCCACGACGAAGGAACGGTATTTTGTGGGGACGAGGTGAGTCCAACCTTCTGCAATACTTTCATAATCCATCAATATGAAAATGACATAAAGCAAAATGATAAAGACTGTGAAGATGCTGAATAACAAATCGATAGAATCGGCTAATAAAGCCCATAACCTGGGAACACCATCTTTCAGGGCTTCCAGCAAGTTCTCTTTATTAAATAATTCCGTTATGAATTGTACATCGATGTTTTCTCGTAAAAAGTCGGAGAGTGTACGTGGTACGTTGCCATTGTATACGCCGCCGGAAAAATACTGGACTAATAAGTCCTTTACTCTGCCAAACTCTTGGAGCATAGGAGGAACTAAAAGATAAAAAAGAGTGGCGCCAATAATGGAAAGAGTGAGAAGGGCGCAAAGGATTGAAACTATCCTGTTTTTGAATTTCAATTTGTATTGAAAAAACGTGACTAACGGATATATCAGGTAGGCAATCAGCCAGGCGATAAAGAAAGGTAGCAGAACGCTGCTCAGGCGCTTCAGAAGCATTAGTATACCGATGATGATGGCACCGAGAATAATGCCACGGATAAAACTGTCGAATGTGATTTTCTTGCGTTCCATAGATTCCTTGTTTTTATTTCTAATCTCCGGCTGCTTTCCGGTCTTCATTGATTGCTTGCAGGTAGCATTCCCGACAGAGAGGTTCATATTCCGCGGTTTCCCCCAGCAGGACTTGTTTGTCGTTTTTTACGGTGCGGTGGGAGAAAGAGGCAAGTTGGCCGCATTTTACGCAGATGGCATGTACTTTGGATACTTCATCGGCAATGGCACAAAGTCCCGGCATCGGTCCGAAAGGAATGCCGCGAAAGTCCATGTCCAGCCCTGCAACTATCACGCGAATGCCATTGTTGGCGAGTTGGTAACATACGTCGATTAACCCATTATCAAAGAACTGCGCTTCGTCAATGCCTACCACATCGATTTCGGAAGTAAATAGCAGTATGCTTGCCGATGAATCGATGGGAGTGGAAGCGATGGTATGACTGTCGTGTGATACTACGTCGGCCTCTGAATAGCGTGTATCGATGGCAGGCTTAAATATTTCTACTCGTTGCTTAGCAAATTTGGCACGTTTCAAGCGTCGTATCAGCTCTTCTGTTTTTCCTGAAAACATGGAGCCGCAAATTACTTCGATTCTTCCTCTGCGTTTGGTTTCCTGTATATGATCTTCTGAAAATAAAACCATGTTTTTAAGTGTTATATTTAGTCGCAAAAGTAATCATTTTGTTGGCTTCCCGATATTTTTTCATTATTTATTTCTACATTTGTGCCGATAACACGGACGTGCACAAGGATATGCAAACTTTATTGAACGACATAGAACTGGATATACAAGAACTAAAGTGCTTGATACAAGCTATTTCCGGTGATAGTAATCCTGCATTGCGTATAGTAGCCAAGCGGAACATCCATCAGATGCAAGAACGTTTGAATGCCATAACGAAGCTCCTGGATGAGACTTCCGGTCCCGCATCTGCGAGACCCGCTTTGAAGGAAGAACTTGTCTGTGGGCAAGCCGAATCTGTCAGCTGTTCGGTAGAACCTATCAGCCGTCCGGTGGAAACTTCTGTTGCTGCGGAGCCGGTTTCGGTTGCGATACCTCCGGTTTCTACGATTCTGGCAGAAAAAATCAAACCAGCCACCGATTTGCGCCACGCCATTAGCCTGAACGATTCGTTTCGCTTTACCCGCGAGTTATTCGGTGGAGATGCGGCCCGCATGAATGAGGTGGTAAGGCAATTGGGTGAATCATCTTCATTAGATAAAGCAATGGATATTTTCAATTCTACGGTTCATCCGGACGAAGACAATGTAGCTGCTGCCGATTTTATCGAGCTTCTCAGAAAATATTTCAGTTAAATAAGTTACGGATATGGGAAAACTTTATGTGGTGCCTACACCGGTAGGAAATTTGGAAGATATGACGTTCCGGGCTATCCGTATATTGAAAGAAGCAGATATCATATTGGCTGAAGATACCCGGACTTCCGGCATTCTGCTGAAACACTTCGAAATAAAGAATGCAATGCAGTCCCACCATAAATTTAATGAACATAAAATGGTGGAGAGTGTTGTTAATAGAATAAAAGCGGGAGAGACTGTCGCCCTGATTTCGGATGCCGGAACTCCGGGGATTTCCGATCCCGGTTTCTTAGTAGTGCGTGAGTGCGTGCGAAACGGCGTCGAAGTACAATGTCTGCCGGGCGCCACCGCTTTTGTGCCGGCTTTGGTTGCTTCGGGACTGCCCAATGAAAAATTCTGCTTTGAAGGATTTCTGCCGCAGAAGAAGGGGCGGATGACGCGTTTGAAAGCTTTGGCGGAAGAGCACCGCACAATGGTGTTTTATGAGTCTCCCCATCGTTTAGTGAAAGCCTTGATCCAGTTTGCGGAATATTTTGGTTGCGAACGTCAGGTTTCGGTATCGCGTGAGATTTCCAAGATACATGAGGAAACGGTACGGGGTACATTAGCTGAATTGATAGAGCATTTCACGGCCAAAGAACCCAGGGGTGAGATAGTGATTGTAGTAGCAGGAATAGACGATTAAATAACTTCATTAACAAAACGTAAAAGAAAAGCGTATGAAAAAGTTAGCAGTTTTAATTGTATGTGTGGCCTTTATGGCTTCATGTGACAGCTTCTCGGGTGGTAGCAAAGACCAGTTGAAAGCTGAAAACGATTCTCTTATGATGGAATTGACTCAGCGAAACGCTGAATTGGATGAGATGATGGGTACTTTCAATGATATTTCAGAAGGCTTCCGCCAAATCAATGCCGCAGAGAGTAGGGTAGACTTACAGCGTGGTGCCGTGGCCGAAGGTTCTCTGAACGCTAAAGAGCAGATTGCTTCTGATATTGAATTTATCCGTAAGCAAATGGAGGAAAACAAAGAGCAGATAGCCAAATTGCAGGCGATGCTGAAGAACAGTAAGACAAATTCTGCCCAATTGAAGAAAGCTGTCGAAGCATTGACACAAGAATTGAATGCCAAGACTCAACGTATCGAAGAGCTGCAGGCCGAACTGGCATCCAAGAATATCCGCATTCAGGAACTGGATGCTGCGGTGACTGACTTGACGAACGTTAAGAACGAATTGTCCGCAGAGAATGAGGCCAAAGCCAAGACGGTGGCCGAACAAGACAAAGCGCTCAACACGGCTTGGTTTGTGTTCGGAACAAAGAAAGAATTGAAGGACCAGAAAATCCTTACCGGTTCGGGACTCTTTAAGAAAGGAGATGTGCTGAAGGATAGCGATATCAATAAAGATTACTTCACGCAGGTGGATATCCGTACTACAAAGGAAATCAAGTTGTATTCCAAAGACGCTGATATTCTGACGAATCATCCGGCGGGCTCTTATGTACTTGAGAAAGATGATAAGGGTCAGTTGACTTTGAAGATTACAAATCCGAAAGAGTTCTGGAGCGTTTCCAAATATTTGGTGATTCAAGTAAAATGATGATTAAATCCTAAATATCCAAGGCTGTTTCAAAGGCAGAAGAAAAACTTTTGAAGCAGCCTTTTTTCAGTTTATAACCAATGCCTTATAAAAATCTGTTTTTCGATTTAGACGATACGCTTTGGGCCTTTTCGCTTAATGCGCGCGACACATACGAAGAAATGTATCGGAAATATGGCTATGAGCGTTTTTTCGACTCGTTTGAGCATTACTATTCTTTATACACTCACCGCAATCTGGAGTTGTGGACCGAATATGCCAATGGAGAAGTTACCAAAGAAGAACTGAACCGGCAGCGGTATCTCTATCCGCTGGAGATGGTTGGTGCGGGGGATGCGGCATTGGCAAAGGCTTATGAGACGGATGCCCTCTCTACGATACCTACAAAAAGTAAATTAATGCCCCATGCCCGCGAAGTATTGGACTATCTGTCGGGTAGATATAATTTATATATACTGTCGAATGGTTTCCAAGAATTGCAGTATCATAAGATGCGTTCGTCAGGCATTGACAAATACTTTAAAAAGATAGTGCTTTCGGATGATATCGGTATTCTGAAACCTTGGCCGGAGATATTTCACTTCGCCCTTTCAGCCACCCAGTCGGAACTTCACGAGTCATTAATGATTGGTGATAGTTGGGAAAATGATATTGCCGGTGCAGCCGGGGTAGGGATGCATCAAGTGTTTTATAATGTTTCCGGACGTGAAGTTTTTCCTTTTCAGCCCACTTATCAAATCACCGATTTAAAAGAGTTGATGGATTTATTGTGACATCAGTAGATAAGTCGTACTTTTGTTCCCGACAAAAAACGAAAAATCTATCGATATGGAAACACTCATCCCTTTTGCTCTGTTATGTTTTACATCGTTCTTCACGTTGACCAATCCGTTAGGCACCATGCCCGTCTTTTTGACCATGACACAAGGGATGACGGAAAAGGAACGGCGTGCCATTGTGTGCCGCGCCACTTTAGTATCTTTCATCACCTTGATGGTTTTTGTCTTTGCCGGGCAATTCCTCTTTAAATTTTTCGGTATATCCACGAACGGTTTCCGTATTGCGGGCGGAGTTATCATATTCAAGATAGGCTTTGATATGCTGCAAGCGCGCTACACGCCGATGAAGTTGAAAGACGAAGAAATAAAAACCTATGCAGATGACATATCGATTACTCCTTTAGGCATTCCGATGCTGTGCGGTCCAGGTGCTATTGCCAATGCAATCGTGCTGATGCAAGATTCGCATTCCATTGAGATGAAGGGAGTGCTGATAGGAACAATCGCGGTTATTTACTTCCTTACTTTCTTGATATTGAGAGCTTCTACCCGCCTGGTGAATCTTTTGGGAGAAACAGGTAACAATGTAATGATGCGCCTGATGGGACTTATATTGATGGTGATAGCGGTGGAATGCTTTGTAAGTGGGGTGAAGCCGATATTGGTGGATATAATTAGGGAAGGATCTCTTTCGGGAATTTCTGCTTTCGTACGGTAATGCAAAGCTGAAATAGTGTTGGTATTTCTGTTACCTGTATCGGTTACTTCTTTTATCGGTAGGGTAATGCCTTTTACATTTAGGACTAACGTTCTCAAAATGTGTAGGAATACTTGAAAATAAAAAGCCAACTAATCCACAATGAATTAGTCGGCTTAATTTATTTATCCAATGAATATTTCTATATAAGAAGCTGTCTATTCTTATCAGACGACTTTATTATTATTTTCTTTAAATAACAAAGACTTTTAATTATTTCAAAACATATACATCAAACCAGATATTTGGTTCTTTTTCACTTGTTAGCCTAAACTCTGTTGGATTGGATTTGTCATTTGCTGTCACAAGATATGTACCTTCGGCTAATACCTTATTAACAAAAGGCTTCAAGTGAGGATAATATTCTGCATTAAGACCCTCTTCGCATTGTGGGCTAAATACTACTTTATTTTCCGTACCACTTACAGCCTTAAGCTCATAATTGTACATTACTGCCCAGTTTTTTTCGCCATCATTCGAATAATAGCAGAAACAAGATTTACCCTCGTAAGCTCTAAAATAGAGTTCTACTAATAGTTCGCCCATATTTTCTAAATTTTGGGAACAAGCATTTTGCAGCCAACCTTTTACAGCATCGCTCATGTTGTATGTATCCTTTAAATAATCAAAGTTTAACCCTAAAATATGGCTTGAAGTAGGTGATAACATAGCGGCTAAAGTTTCATTGGCTGGTGGAAAGATTAAAGATATAACTACATTACCATCTTCAGACACTAATTGTTGATTTTCAAGTGTAAATACTTGAACTGTTTTACCTGCTATTTCTGTCGCTTCATATAAACGAATACCTGTACTAGTATAACAAAAGGCGACTTTTCCTGATTCAATGGCATCACTCTCGTCAGCATATTGATAAACTAATTGATGATTATTGATAGAGCAATCTATTATTTTATTATTGACTGTCATAGAATAAGCGGGAGCAATGCAGGCTTTTTCTATATTTCCTACCTTGCTTAAATAGGTGTCGGGAGATTCAGCTAACTGTTTCATTACCATTCTATTCCCCGTTTTTTTACCTTTTAAATTAATAGTGCTTCCATCTTCGGATATACCCATTAAAATAAACTCGTAATCACCTTCATAAGCATCTGGCATATCCGAAGATGGATCTGCAAAGAAATGCAAGAAAGGATTATAGGTATCGAATGATAAAACAGGTCCATCGTCAGAAATGAGTTGATATAAACTTGTCATAGATGTTGTAGGATCCGCAAGCTCAAAATATGCTGTGACATCTGAATTGGAGAACTTCATGGCAAAATTGTATCCGCCATAAACTTGGTTCGTCTCTGCGTAATATTCTAATAGCCATCCATTCTCTGCAGATGCTAACACTTTCTTATAATTCTTTAGAGCTTCTTCCACTCGCACGGATGGGTCTTTCCCAAATATATCTTCTTCTTCTTTCAAACAAGATTGAAATAAAAAAGGAAGGGTTAGTAAAAGTAAATAATATATCTTTTTCATATTACATCATCTTTTATAGGTTATCTAAATCTAATGTTGGCAATTCGCTCTGGCGTCTTTGAATAATATCACGTAATTTGTCTAAATCAATATCCCAAGAATTGAGCATATAATTATATACAATATCAAATTTGGATTGCAAAATCTGAAGACCACTTTCACCCGCTGCTGACATTTTAGCATTCCATGTTTTGGGAGAGCTAGTAACATAAATAGAGAGCAATTCCACGAAATCTTCTCCCGCTCCGCTTGCTGCATAAGGGCTAATGAATCCATCACGCAAGCAAGCCGTGGGATCTGGATCATCCGGTCCATCTTTATAGGTAGTATTCCAAGAATCTGTCACATACTTATTACCTGATATCATGTCGAAATCCGGAGTATACGGTTTAGTTTGGTTGAGAATATGACCGAATTCATGATGCATTGTTTTGAAATAGTAATGATTCAAATATTCTGGTTCTAATATTAAATCGTTAATATAGTACATTGTTATCTTCAATCCTCCTTCTGCCGTACCTAATACCATTGTACCATTATTACGATAGGCTGCCGAACCGACTAAATGAATCATCTTAGGATAATAAGAGCGAATAAAATCTTTAGTTCCCGTAATCTCATCATATGCCTCTAGGCAAAGGAATTTCATCAATTTAGCCATTTGGATAGATTTGGAGTACTCAGCCGGAACCAAATAATAGTTCATATCCGATTCTATATCCTCCATTCGATACTTAAAATCAATATTATAAGGAGTCACATAATTTTCTTGAATCCAACGATCAAATTCATTTTCCTCTTTTTGTGAGTCAACGATAACACTCGTACTGCTCAAATCATCTTCTGAACAAGAGGTAAATCCAAGTCCTGAAAACAAAAGACAGACGATAAATAAATTTGTTATATATTTTTTCATAATTCCATTTATATTTAGTGTCTACACATTTAATTATCTCTGGGGTTAGGGGTAATACCTGCCGTAATGACATCTTTCGGCAATTGCATAGCCCGACGATTATCACGTATTTTCAAAATATCGTTGTTGGCGGAAATAATCTGCAATCCATTAACTTCACGACGATAAATTTCAATTCCATAACGCTTAATGTCAAACCATCTCATTCCTTCATGAATGAATTCTTGACGGCGCAGATAAAGCAAACAGTGAATAAAACTCTCTTGTTTACTACCTTCAGCAAGAGTTACAAAATCTGGATTTAACTTCTTCTTGGGAGTAGGTGCATCCGGTGCGTAATACTTGTAAGATTGCGCCCATTGCTGGATGATATCTTCGGTTAATACCGGATTAACGCGTCCGCTATGCAGCGTATTTAGAGTCCATAAATTAATGTCACTCAATGCTTCTGTATACATTTCTTTCATAATATAAGCTTCCGCGCGATTCAGTAAGGCTTCTTCTGCTGATAATGCCACATAAACAGTTCTGGGCCAGCCAGTTTGTGCTACAGGATCTTTAAACTCGAATAGATAAGGTACACGCGGCATCAATGTTTTGTCCAGATTTGTTCCGGCATAAATATTCGGATATAATATATAAGATCTTCTATAATCGTATGCGTTAGTTGGGTAAGCTCCCCAAGGTGCTTGATTGAAAGTTTCAGTTTGTGCTAACAGATTACCATGACTGTAACGACTTCCTGTATAGTAAGCCCCAAATATTGTTCCTAGTTCTGAGTAAGCGGTTTGTACCAGGAAGTTCGTTTTTGCAGATGTGGATATATACAAGTTTGATATATTGTTCAAAGGGTCTTTAGGCAATTCTGCCAATGAATAATAATCTCTCATCAGCTCGGTAGGAGTACTTCCTAGTGCCTTGTTAGAGTATTCAATCACTTTATCCCATTTATGATAGAACAAATAGAATCGGGAAGCGAACGTATAGGCGGCTTTTTGATTGAAATGATATTTAGGCACTGCGTAAGATGCATCATTAATCAATGGTAATCCTTCTGTCAAGTCTTTTTCAATCAATTCATAAACATGGGATACTGTACCACGTTTGTATTGTGGGTTAAGCTCTGTTTCAGGAGCTTCCATATAAGGTATACCTAAGTCTGTTTCGGAGTATTGTTCACTATAATTCTGGCAGAATATATTTACTAAGAGGAAATGATTATATGCTCTGCACAACAATGCTTCTCCGCGAGCAGCTCTCAAGTTTTCAGGGTTACCCATATCGTTAATTGCCTGTAGTGCTTGATTCGCATTTGTAATAGCCAAATAGCATGCTTCCCAAACCTTCTGTGGGGATTCATTGTCCGATTCCGTTACATCTTCCCATGCATACAATTGATCTAAAAATCGGGTTGTATAAGGGTTATTAGCGCCATAATTGTCCGTATTATCTGATGATAACTCGCAGAATAGGATATAGCTGCTTTTGGGATAAGCACTGACAAGCAGTTTGTTTACTTTTTCTTCACTATCTATTTCTGTACGGTTATCAGGCATTTCATCCAGATAATCATTGCAAGAGGAGTACAGAACAGCCAACAATGATGCTAATAATAGTTTAATATATATTTTATTCATAGCTTCTATTAATTAAATTTTTTATTATAGTCCTATTCTTAATGTCAATGTAAATTGTTTGGGGACAGGAGCGGCAACACCACCTGTGTTGAAAAACTCAGGATCTTGCCCATTAAGTTTCTTATCAGCATATAGCAAGCAAAGATTGGTGGCTTGCAATTTCAGAGAGAGATTATTAATCATCAATTTTTTGATCCATGCCGAAGGGAAATCATAACTTAAAGAAATTTCTTTCAGACGAATAAAGTCGCCTTTGGCAATACGTTCCGTTGAGTAATTATAAGCATTATAGGCATAAGATAAATTGGGATCATTTTTATTTTGTCTTCTTGAAGCTATTACGGGAATGTCGGTCAATTCTTCTTCACCCGGTAATGCCCAACGGTTCTTGAATTCACGAGGCATAGAACTTAAATCGCTATAAGATTTCTTGAACACTGGATCCAATCGGACAACATTGCCGAATGAATAAGTAAGAAATACATTTAGCTTGAAATTTTTGTAATTGAACGTATTGCCCAAGCTACCGAAATCAGTGGGATCGGCTGTACCGGAATACTCCAAGAAATCTACATGGTCACGTTCTTGGAAATAAATGCCAGTGGTAGTGATATTGCCGTCCTGGTCAAGGAAAGTTGGAAGACCTTCATCATTCAATCCTTTATAAGGAATAGAGAATATGGAACGTACGGGATATCCTTCAAGACCAAAACCGGAACCTGTCACAAGATCAATGACACGTTGACGATTTTCCAACTTGTTAACTTCATTTGTTGTGTGAGAATAAATAAAGTCTGTAGTCCACTTGAAGTCTTTAGTTACTATATTTCGAGTAGAAAGGCTTATTTCTAAACCATTTGATTTCATACCAGCAACATTTCCGTATTTAACTACCTGCCCGCCCAAACCTTGCGTAGATATCGGGCCGATCAAATCATAATTATTACGTTTGTACCAGTCTACTTCCAAGTTGATACGGTTATCGAGGAATCCGATGCTTGCACCCAAATTAAGCTCATGTTTTTTCTCATAAGTGAGTGCGGCATTTTCGAGTTGGTCAACATAAAGTGCTGATTCTTGATCTCCTGCACTTGGTCTCCAAGGGGTTTGGCTTAAGATTACTACACGGGAATTTGTAAGCCATGCCGGACCGCGGTCGGCAGTTAGTGAATAAGAAGCTTTCAGAGATAAGAATGACAGTGCCGGTTGTAAATTCTTAAAGAACTCCTCTTCATGTACGTTCCACGCACCCGACACGTTCCATGTCGGTAGCCATCGTGCAGAGGTGGTCTTACCTAATTTATTTGTACCTTCATAGCGTACGGTACCATTTATGGTGTATTTTCCTTTATATGAATATGTTCCATTCCAGAAGAAAGCGACAGTACGTGTCAATCCATTTGTCATTTCATAATAATTGGAACCTTCTTCCTGCCCTCTTTTAAAAACTTCATAAGCATAGTGGGGGATTTCTCCCATAGCATATTGCATACCCCAACCACGGAACCATGTACTATGACGATCAACGGAATTGATTTCCATACCTCCAAATAAGTTCATGATATGATCTTCATTGAATACGGTATTATAAGTAATTGTTCCTTTGAAATCATATGATAGCATCCGGAAGTCATCTCTTTTATAGATACCTCCTTCCGGTAAAACAGTGATGGGGATTGCATAAGGATTGTCTGGATCGGTATATAAAAAGGGATTTTTGTCACGAATAGCTGTAGTAGGCATCGTTCGATAAGCTAATGCTTGATTAGAAAAATCCGTTATATGGTGTTCTTGAGATGTTGACGAATATTTTACGGCACCTAAAACACCTGCTTCTAATCCTTTCAATGGTTTCCACTTTAATTCACCCTGGAACTTTAAATCCACAACATGGAAATCCATATAATTGTTATCCAACTCATGGAGAATGTTGAAAGGAGCATAATTGCGCACATAGTATTCGTTAGGATCTAAGACACGTGAAGTATTTAAAGCATAAGAGTAAGGGTTAATATCAAAGTCACGCTTTACTTGTCCATTTACTGCATCAATATCTGATGACAATGCGCCAGGCGCCCTTTGCTTTCGATAAGAGGCATTGGAAATCATATTGAAAGAAAGCCATTTCGAAATATTATAAGTAGAGTTCAAGCTGGCAGTATATCGGTTTATTTCACTCTGTTTTGACCATCCTGGATCTAACATAGCACTTAACGAAGCGTAATAGGAAGATTTATCTGTACCGGATGTAACACTGATGGAGTGATTTTGAAGAATAGAATTTTGAAAAAGGATATCAAACCAGTCTGTATTACGATATTCTGCTTGTCGTAAATAAGCATTTCGAGCAGTTGGTGTATTTTCAAGCAAACCACTTGTTATCAATTGCCCCATTTTCCCATATACACCACTTTCGCTTGCATTTGTTACATCAGCATAATTTAGCCAACCTTTTTGATACATCTCTTGATATATACTCATTTGTTCTTGGGAGTTCATAATGTTGAAAGTTGAATAGCTTGGCTTCAAACGCATGGTATACTCTCCTGTATAACTAATCTTACTCTGTCCGGCTTTACCTTTCTTTGTGGATACCACAATCACGCCCGCCATGGCGCGTGCACCATATATAGAAGTTGCAGATCCATCCTTCAAAATTTGAAAGCTCTCAATATCATCCGAGTTTAAGCCTGCTATTGCAGAAGAAATTAATGTTGTGGCATCTCCAGAAGAGAGATCATCCGCATCCACTTCAATGACATCTTCCATGATGACACCATCTACTACCCACAGAGGTTTAGAACTACCATAGATAGAAGTTGCACCACGCACACGAATTTTAGGTGCCGTACCAAAAGTACCGGATACATTCTGCACTGAAACACCGGCGGCCCGTCCTTCCAATCCTCGGCTGATTTCCGGTAGACCATCTATTTTGGCTCCTTCACCACTCAACTTACTAGCGGCTCCAGTAAACAAACGCTTATCTATTCGTTGCATACCCGTAACCACCACCTCTTCAAGTACCTCACTATCAGCCTTGAGTGTAACTTTTACGTGTGGCTTTATGGGCACTTCCTGTGTCTGCATACCAACGAAAGAAATACGCAAAGTCTTCGCAGAACTGT
>ENA-OYYE01000913-OYYE01000913.1-human-gut-metagenome-genome-assembly--contig:-NODE-913-length-12748-cov-4.944142_pt1 | contig 12748 bp, 10 predicted proteins | sample MGYA00243244_ERZ653437 | MGnify/ENA primary metagenome ERZ653437 (study PRJEB26926, sample SAMN06165130) | human gut metagenome | biome: ENVO:00009003; feature: ENVO:2100002; material: ENVO:00002003...
CGGCAGCGTCAGATGTGTATAAGAGACAGGTGTATGTATCAAAGAAATTATCACATGTACGGATACTCAGACATCGGGTTGTATCTTACACCGTTAAGACGGCATTCGTAGTGGAGGTGAGGTCCTGTTGAGTTACCTGTTGAACCGACATAGCCGATAACCTGCCCTCTAGAAACAGACTGACCTGAACTTACTGTAAGACTTGTAAGGTGACCGTAAACTGTCATCTTACCGCCCGCGTGGCTGATCATTACATAGTTACCATAACCGCCGCCGCAGCCGCAGCTGTAGCTCTTGCCCCAGTTGTGTGTACAACTGCTGTTGGTTGCAACAACAGTACCGTCGGCAGCCGCAACAACAGGAGTTCCCATGATGCCTGCGCCGGCGATATCAATTCCGCCGTGGTTATAAACCTCTCTGTCCTCAAACCATTCAGATGAAAGGCTTACAAAGCCCGGTGTAGGCCATGCAAAGCCCGAACCCGACGGAACAATTACAGATGATGAACCTGAGCTTGATGAACCCGAACTGCTTGAGCCGCTTGATGAACTGCTTGAAGAGTTGCTTGATGAACTGCTTGAGCTTGAGCTCTGTGAAGCCTGAGCAGCCCGTTCCGCAGCAGCCTTTTGAGCGGCATAGTACTGGCTGATTTTAGCTTCAATCTCATCACTCTGCAAAGCCGCACTTTCCAAGGAATTCTGCGCCTCGGAATTTGATGCGTAAAGATTTTTAAGAATCTCGTCATTATCGGAAATGAGTTTATTAAACTCGTCCTGATCCGACTTCAATGACGCCTGCTGAGTTTCAAGGTCTTTCTTGTCGGCCTCAAGTGATTCCTTCTTGGTGCTGAGCTCGTCCAGCTTTGTCTGGATTTCGCTGATAAGCTCCTTGTCGCTGTTTGCAAGGCTCTTTACAAGCTCCATCTTATCAATAAGGTCAGAAAAATCCTTTGCACCGAAAATGATTTCAAGGTCGGTTGCATTGCCTGACATATAGAGAATTCTGAGTCTGTTTGCAAGTGCGTCAAACTGATCCTCAACTTCCGAAAGTCCCTTGTCATAAGCGTCCTGCTTTTCCTTAATATCATCGTTAAGGCTTGAAATTTTCTCACGGGTTACTGCAATTTTTTCATCAAGAACCTGAACCTTGCTTACAAGGGCGCTCTTGTATTCTTCCTTTTCTGCGATGTCAGACTTTGTATCATCAAGAATCTTCTGATACTTTTCGTTTTCCTGTTCAAGCTGCTGAAGCTGTTGTTCAAGGTCTGAGATGCTGTCCTCAGCAGAAACAGTAGTGGGTATTGCCATTGGAATTGAAATCATGCATACGCAGAGCATTGCACATAAAATTCTTTTTAATTTGTTCATCGTAATCTCCTCCTTTAAGGTTTCTGTCGGGATTACCAACCGAGTATTTCGTTACCTTCCATTTTAAGGTATTTTCTGATTGAAATAAAGCTGCCGAAGAAGCCGATAATAATACCTGCAATTGCAAACAAGCCGCCTGTAATCCAGATGACATTGTTAATCGGAATGAAATCAATCGGAACAATCTGATAAACAAGAGCCTGTGCAGTCTCATAGAGGATTGCAATTGCGCCTGTTGAAATAATTGCGGAAATAAGTCCGATTATCATACCTTCAATAAGAAACGGCCATCGTACAAACGAGTTCGTTGCACCAACCGATTTCATAATGCTGATTTCAAATCTTCGTGAATACATTGTTGCACGAATTGTGTTGGCAATGATGAAGATTGAAATGATTGTCAGCGCACAAACAACCGCAATACAAATCATATTGACAAGACTGCTGATGTCCGTAAGCTTTTTGGCAAGTTCACGGTGACTGCTGAAACTCTCAACACCGTCAATTTTCGTGATTTGTGCAATAGTTTCATCGTACTTCGACAAATCCTTCATCACAACAATAAATGAATCAGGGAGTTTGTTTCTGCCCTGCATTTCTGCAAAGAGGTCATCGCCGAGAGTAGATTTATACTGCTTTATCGCATCTTCCTTTGAAAGGAAGGTTGCCGACTCAACATTGTCAAGCTTTTCAATTTCTTTTCCTACATAAACAGCCTCAAGCTGTGAATATCCGTCTTTAATGTATACAGAGGTTTCATTTGACTTGCCGACAGATTCAACAACCTTGTCAACATTCAATGAAAAAAGTGCCGCCGCACCTGTGAGAACAAGACAGCTTATAAGTACGCAGACAGAAGCGATACTCATAATACGGTTGTTCCACACATTTTTGAAACCTTCTTTTGCCAAATAACCAAATCCGGTCATATCAAAAATCCTTTCAAAATCCTATTTGCGCAAACGCATTATTCCGGAACAACCACTGCATTATCGGGATAATCCGGTGTGTTTTCTTCTTCACCGCTGTCATCACCGTAATCGTCAGTATAGTCATCTTTAACAAACAAATCCTTGGTGTCGCTCTTAATTTTTCCGTGGTCAAGAACAACAACTCGTCTGTCAAACTCACGAACAAGGTCATGTTCATGCGTTACAACAATAACGGTTGTGCCTGTTGCGTTAATTTCATTGAGAAGCTCAATGATTTCGTGTGACATCTCGGGGTCAACATTACCTGTCGGCTCATCGGCAATAATAATTTCGGGGTTATTCACAAGGGCTCTTGCAAGGCTTACACGCTGTTGCTCACCGCCCGAGAGTTCACTCGGTCTGTTTTTCATCTTATCTTTAAGACCGACAAGCTCAAGCACATACGGAACACGCTTTTTAATTACTGCCGAAGGTTTTCCGACAGCACGCATCGCAAACGCAACATTGTCGAAAACATTCATCTTGTCAATAAGTCTGAAATCCTGAAAAACAATGCCCATATGACGGCGCATATAAGGAACCTTGCTCCTTCTCAGCTTTGTAATATCAGTGTCGTTGATAACGATTTTGCCTGATGTCGGAGTTTCCTCATGCATAATGAGTTTAAGAAATGTACTCTTGCCTGCGCCAGATGCACCGACAATAAATACAAACTCGCCCTTATCAATACTCAGCGTAATACCGTAGAGAGCATGAGTGCCATTAGGGTATGTTTTAGACACATTTATAAAATCAATCATAAAGTCACCTTTGTTTTGTAGTTATTGTACAAATACTCATAAAAAGTCAAAACGCCCAGAGCACAGCGAACGCACTATGCTCGGGCACACTTTAACTAAATCAGTATTTTGTAGGACTTGCGTTGAGGTATTTCTTAACCATAAGAGCAACCTTGAACACGATTGCGTCCTCAAACTCACGGAGGTCAAGACCTGTGAGCTTTTTAATTTTTTCAAGTCTGTACACAAGAGTATTTCTGTGTACAAAAAGCTTTCTTGATGTTTCGGAAACATTGAGGTTGTTTTCAAAGAAACGCTGGATTGTAAAGAGAGTTTCCTGATCAAGGCTCTCAATTGAACCACGCTTGAAAACTTCTTTGAGGAACATTTCACACAATGTTGTGGGAAGCTGATAGATAAGACGGGCAATGCCGAGGTTATCATAGCTTACGATTGTACGGTCTGTGTCAAATACCTTTGCAACCTCAAGAGCTGACTGAGCCTCCTTAAAGCTTCTTGCAAGATCCTTGATGCCTGTAACCGTTGTACCGATGCCGACAACACAGTGTGTGTAGAACTCGCTCGAAAGTGTGTCTGAAATCGAGCTTGCAAGCTTTTCAAGGTCACGGCTCTCTGTGTCGGGTTTAATTTCCTTAACAAGTGCAATTTCAACCTCGTTAATGTTTATAACAAAGTCCTTTGACTTGTCCGGGAAAAGATTCTGAACTATATCATAAGCGGAAACATCTGTTTTTGAAACAATTTTAATAAGCAGACACACACGGGAAACCTCGCTGTTAAAGTGAAGCTCTCTTGCTTTAAGGTAAATGTCACCCGGAAGAATGTTGTCAAGAATAACATTCTTAATAAAGTTTGAACGATCATACTTTTCGTCATAATACTGCTTGATGCTTGCAAAAGAAACCGACAAAAGCTGAGCATACTTCTGAGCATACTCATCGGTACCCTGAACAAATACTGCATAATCATACTTTGCATTGCTGCCGAAAGATCTGTATGTATATCCGTTCACAACAAACGGTGCTGTCGAGCTGAGTGTTTCGGAATTAACGCTCTCGTTTACCTCGCCGATTTTTCCAAGCTCGGAGCAGGCAATAACAACCGAAGTCTCGTCAATTACGCCAATCGTTCTGTCGATTGCGTCTTTCATCTGGTGTACAATACCTTGAAATAATCTGTTTGACATAAATTTTTACCTCGTTTTCTCCGCAGTTATATATTGTGATTGTAAAAGAGTTCAATAAAATACAATCTGTCTCATATACATATTACACAAAAACGAGAAAAAAATCAACCTCTATTTACAATTTTTCTTGAATTTTTTTAGAGAATTTGCATAATCAGCAACAAGTTACAGTTTTGAAAGCAAAATTAAACAATTGTTACAGAATCTTATTTGTTTTTTAATATATCACAACATTGTGTTGATTTTGTGACAAAATACGAAAAATATCTATTCATCACTGTTAATCAATTATAAAATTTAAACGCAAATGGGTTTTGAAAGTTATTGCGCTTACGGCAACAATCGTTTTCTTTCTGCAAACGCAAAGACGGCGGAGCGTAACGCTCCGCCGTAAAAACCAAATTAAATTATAATCAGTTTGTGATTGTTTTCTCAGTATCCTTATCAAAGATGTGAATCTTGCTGAGGTCGAAAGCAATCTCAATGTCGTCGCCCGGATTAGCTGTTGAAGTAGGTTCAACACGAGCTGTGATAGGTGTACCGTTGATATTTACATAGAGATAAATTTCAGCGCCCATAAGCTCGGTAACATCAACATTGGCTTTGAGAAGACACTCAGCCTTAGCAATTTCTTCAGGCTCATCGTGAACATGCTCAGGACGGATGCCCAAAACAACTTCCTTGCCAACATAGTTGTCGAGGTCAGCATTGACCTTTGACTCCGGAACAGGAACGTGATACTTGTCAAAATCAAGAGTATACTTGCCGCCGTTCTTAGAGAGAACAGCGTTGATGAAGTTCATCTGAGGTGAACCGATAAATCCTGCAACAAACATATTGCAAGGCATATCATAAAGATGCTGAGGAGTATCAACCTGCTGAATGAAACCGTCTTTCATAACAACAATTCTTGTACCCATTGTCATAGCCTCTGTCTGGTCATGGGTTACATAGATAAATGTTGTGCCGAGACGCTGATAAATTTTTGAAATTTCTGTTCTCATCTGAGCACGGAGCTTAGCATCAAGGTTTGAAAGCGGTTCGTCAAGAAGGAATACCTTCGGGTTACGAACGATAGCACGACCGAGAGCAACACGCTGTCTCTGACCGCCTGAAAGAGCCTTTGGCTTTCTGTCAAGATACTGCTCGATACCAAGGATTCTTGCAGCCTCTTCAACTCTTCTCTTAATCTCTTCTTTAGAGAACTTACGGAGTTTAAGACCGAATGCCATATTATCATATACAGTCATATGAGGATAAAGAGCATAGTTCTGGAATACCATTGCGATATCTCTGTCCTTAGGAGCAACATCGTTTGCGAGTGTATCGCCGATGTAAAGCTCGCCCTTTGAAATATCCTCAAGACCTGCAATCATTCTGAGGGTTGTTGATTTACCGCAACCTGAAGGACCAACGAGAATGATAAATTCTTTGTCGGCAATCTCAAGGTTGAAGTCTGTAACAGCAGTTACACCGCCGTCATAAATCTTGTAAACATGTCTTAATGAAACATTTGCCATTGTGTATAAACCTCCAATTAGTCGATAACGATAAAGTCCTTAGCTTTATTACATACAATAATATACCACTTTTCGCACAATTTGACCATACCGAAATTGACCAAAGATATATGCATTATTTTATTTAAAACCGACACAGGATAAAATTCAGATGCATTTTTTAGTGTATATTGCCGATAAAAACCGACTTTTTATCCAAATCCGTTAACAATTTGCACTCGCCTATGTGCAAATTGCTATCAAGATACAAACCGCCTATTGAAATTCGTTGAAGATGCACAACTTTTAATCCACAACACAAAAACATTTTTTTAACCTGATGATATTTACCCTCACAAATTGTGACAATTCCTGTTTTTTTATCATTTTTGTCACATTCAAGCACGGCACTGCGACACTTCGTACCGTCAGAGAACTCAATTCCGTCAGAAAAAGCCTTTACGGTATCTTCTGTGATTTCTCCGTCAAGCTGCGCAATATACTTCTTGTCCACATGCTTTTTAGGCGAGGTTATGCTGTGTGCAAAGTCACCGTCATCTGTAATAAGAAGCAGTCCCTCCGTATCACGGTCAAGTCTGCCGACGGGAAAAAGTCCCTTTCGTTTCATATCCTCGGGGATAATATCAATAACAGTCTTAAACTGCCTGTCCTCGGTTGCCGACACAACTCCCGCAGGCTTGTTCATCATTATATATATGTATTTGCTGTAATTCAAAGCCTGTCCGTCCACAACAATTTCATCCTTGCCGGGGTTAACCTTAGTATCAGGCTTTTTACAGATTTTTCCGTTCACAAGAACCGCACCGCTTTTTATGAGCTTTTGAACCTCTTTTCTGCCGTCGGCTCTTTGTGACGAAATAAGTTTATCAAGTCTTTCCATCTTAATCAACAAGCGGCAGATTTTTACTGCCGTATTCTCCGTTTGTAATGTGTCCGCCGATTACCCTGTTTTTGTAAACAAGCAAAACGGCATTGTTATCCTTTGGCTTTTCAAGGGGAACTGTAATCTCCGTAACCTCTTTGCCTTTAAATTTTCCGAGGTCAAGTCCGATTTTCTTCTGAAGTTCGTTGTATTCCTCATAATATTTATTAAAATCCGACGGAATTACAACCGACCTTTTCTCAGGCTTTGCGTCGGCGGTTTCAATTCCGAACTGTTCAAGGAATTTTTTCTCCTCACCGTCATTAAGCACAAGGGAATACTCCCCTGTTTTATCACTTACGGCTGTATCGGGCAACCGTGAATTTATTGCAACCGTGACGGCTGTACATATTATTGCCGCTGTTACGGACAGCACCGCCGCCAAAATTACTGTTTTTTTAGCCTTTATTTTAAAATTGAAAACGAACATTTTAAATCCTCCGCACATTTTATTCTCTGATAAAATGTATGCGAAAAATCTTCGGATAATTCCGTTTGTCCGATTTCAAATTATTTACTTTGTAAGAACATCCAAGAGTTCAGCCGTGGTTTTCACAAACACCCTGCCGCCCTCTTTTTTCATGCTTTCAAGGTCGCCGTAGCCGTATTCAACACCGACAAAATCAACACCGCAAAGTCTTGCTCCCTTTGTGTCAAACCAAGTGTCACCTATCATGACGATATTTTCTCTGTCATTTTCAAGGCTGCCGCCAAGTCTTTCAACTGCATACGGAATAAGGTCTTTTTTATCTTTTCGATTGCCGTCAAGTGTTGAACCGCAGATTGCGTCAAACATATCATGCACACCGAGAAGTTCTGTAATTTCTTCGGCAAACTTTTCATACTTTGACGAACACACGGCAAGCTTTGCACCGCTGTTTTTAAGCTCTGCAAGAACCCTGTCAATGCCGTCATAAAGCTTGTTCACAAGCTTGCCTTTTGTGTTGTAGTATTCACGATAAATCTCAACGCCTCTTGCCGATTCTTCCTCATTGAAATGGCAGATATTGCGGAATGTATCGAGCAACGGCGGTCCGATGTATAATGTGTAATCGTCAAGATTCGGCAACGGCTTGCCCATACTTTTAATTGCGTTTTCAAGTGACTCTCTTATGCCCAATGCGCTCTCGCTGATTGTGCCGTCAAGGTCAAACAGATAATATTTGTACTTATTCATCAAACTTGCTGTCCGCCTTCATCTGAAATTTTTCTGATTTTACGCTTACTCTTGTGTGAGTGCCTCTTGCAATTTCACCCTTTTTATCTTCGGCAAAAACTTCAAAATTAAACATTCTGCCGTCAACGCTTTTGAGAACGGCTGTTGCCGTAACCTCAGCACCGAGAGGAGTAGGGCTTGTGTGCTCAATTGAAATCATCGTGCCGACAGTTGTAAGCTCATCGTTGTCAAGAACCTTGTCTGCAAGAGCTGCGGCGGCATTTTCCATAAGAGCCACAACGCACGGAGTTGCAAGCACACAAAGACTGCCGCTGCCCATTGAAACGGCAAGATTTTCTTCTTCAACCTTAATTGTTACAGAATATGTATTTATTTCGCTCATAAAAATTTCCTTTCTTATTGTTTAAAGCAATTTTATGTGATATACTTAACAAAGTGTGCATTACTCGTCTGTGAATTGACAGAGTAAGCATCCATACGATATAATAATACAATATTCAGTGAAAATAGGCAAGCATTGCCCGAATATTATTTGAGGTGAAAATAAATGAAACTCGGAATCGTCGGACTTCCAAATGTCGGCAAAAGTACACTTTTTAACGCAATTACAGATGCAGGTGCTCAGAGTGCAAACTATCCTTTCTGCACAATTGAACCGAATATCGGTGTTGTTGCAGTTCCGGACAAAAGACTTGATAAACTTGCGGAAATGTATGATCCTGACAAATATACTCCTGCATCAATTGAATTTGTAGATATTGCAGGTCTTGTAAAGGGTGCGTCAAAGGGCGAGGGACTCGGCAACAAGTTCCTTTCAAACATCCGTGAATGTGACGCTATCGTTCATGTTGTCCGTTGCTTTGAAAACGATGACATTATCCATGTTGAAGGCAACATCAATCCTGCCCGTGACATTGAAACAATTAATCTTGAGCTTATTCTCTCCGATGTTGAAATGCTCGAACGCAGAATTGACAAGACAAAGAAAATGCTCAAGGGCGATAAAAAGTATCAGAAAGACATCGACCTTTTTGAAAGAGTTCTTGCCGCACTCAACGAGGGCAAGCCTGCAAGAAGTGTTGAATGTGACGATGACGAAAAGGCAATTCTTTCAGAGGTTGCGCTTCTCACAAACAAGCCTGTTATCTATGCCGCAAATATGAGTGACGAGGATTTTTCAAACGGCATCGACTCAAACGAGGGCTACAAGGCTGTTCAGAAGATTGCCGCCGAGGAACACGCCGGCGTTCTTCCAATCTGTGCTCAGATTGAGGAAGAAATCGTTGAAATGGACAAGGAAGAAAAGGAAATGTTCCTTGCCGATATGGGACTTGAAGAAAGCGGTCTTGACAGACTTATCAAGGAATGCTATGCACTTCTCGGACTTATCTCCTACCTTACAGCCGGCAAACAGGAGGTTCGTGCATGGACAATCAAAAAAGGAACAAAAGCACCTCAGGCAGCAGGCAAAATTCACTCGGATTTTGAGCGTGGATTTATCAGAGCCGAGGTTATCGCATATGACGACCTTATCGCCTGCGGAAGTATGACAGCCGCAAAAGAAAAAGGTCTTGTCCGCAGTGAAGGCAAAGACTATGTTATGAAAGACGGCGATGTCGTTCTTTTCAGATTCAATGTTTAATTAAATCATTACAATTGATGACGGTTACGAATATTTTCGCAGCCGTCATTTTTTGATGTCACACATTTCTCCTTTTGCAATAATATGTAGTGTAAACGAAAGGAGGTAAGCGTATGTGTAACTTTGGTAACGGCAACGGTTGCTGCTCATGGATTATTCTTCTTATCATCGTTCTCTGCTGTTGCGGCGGAAACAACGGCGGCTGTAGTTGTGACAACAACAGCTGTGGCTGCGGCTGCTGATAAAGCACGCTGACTAAAGCCCCATTCGGCTTATTGCTGAGGATGTTTTAATATAAAAAGGGCGGCTGCCGCTTTTTGCGATATCCGCCCTTTGCTTTTTATTCTTGAACGGTACATACAAAAACGGTCGGCTTGAACAAACCGACCGTTAATATTTTGCAATTATTAAATTAATTCAGAAATTATTTATCCTCTTTAACAACATCTCTGATAACCTTTGCAATGTGAGGCTGTGTAAGACCGAACTTGTCAAGAAGCTCAAGAGCCGGACCGCTGTAACCGAAACGATCGTTCACACCGATCTTTGTAACCTTAACAGGACACTCTGCACTTACAACATCACAAACAGCGTCACCGAGACCGCCGATAACATTGTGTTCCTCAACGGTGATGATTCTGCCTGTTTCCTTTGCAGCCTTAATGATGATATCTCTGTCGATAGGCTTTATTGTGTGAATATTGATAAGACGAGCGTTGATGCCCTCAGCCTCAAGTTCCTTAACAGCCTTTAAAGCCTCGTTTACAACAAGTCCTGTTGCAATAACAGCCACATCGTTGCCCTCATGGAGAGTAATACCCTTGCCGAGCTCAAATGTATAGGTATCGGGATCATTAAAGCTGTCAACAGCAAGTCTGCCGAGACGGATATAAACAGGACCGTTGTACTCAATTGCAGCCTTTGTAGCGGCCATCATTTCGTAGTGATCGGCAGGGTTAAGGACAACCATACCCGGAATTGTACGCATAATGCCGATATCTTCAAGACACTGATGAGTAGCACCGTCTTCACCTGTTGAAATACCTGCGTGGCTGCCGGCAATTTTAACATTAAGATGAGGGTAAGCAACCGAGTTGCGAATCTGCTCAAATGCTCTGCCTGTTGCAAACATTGCAAATGATGCGGCAACCGGAATTTTGCCTGCCGCTGCCATACCTGCCGCAACGCCTACCATATTGCCCTCGGCAATACCGCAGTCAAAAAATCTTTCGGGAAACTCTTTTTTAAAAATTCCTGTCTTTGTAGCAGCTGCGAGGTCTGCATCAAAAACAATAATGTCCTTATTTGTCTTTGCAAGCTCACAAAGAGCCATGCCAAAGCTTTCTCTTGTAGCCTTTTTAATTACCTGTGCCATCAGCAGTTGCCCTCCAATCTGTCAATTTCAGCCTGAAGCTCGGCAGTAGCCTGTTCATACTGTTCCTTGTTGGGAGCAGTGCCGTGCCAGCCAACCTGATTTTCCATAAATGAAACGCCCTTGCCCTTGATTGTCTTGGCAAGAATTGCGGTAGGCTTGCCCTTTACTGTCTTAGCCTTTTCGAGAGCCGATTCAATCTGATTGAAGTCGTGACCGTCAATTTTGATTACTTCAAAGCCAAAGCTTTCAAACTTTTTATCAAGAGGCTCAATGCCTGCAACCTCTTCAACAGTACCGTCAATCTGAAGTCCGTTCTGGTCAACAATTACAACGAGATTGTCAAGCTTGTTGTGAGCGGCAAACATTGCAGCCTCCCAAACCTGACCTTCTTCAACTTCACCGTCACCGAGAACTGTATATGTGCGATAGCTCTTGTTATCAAGCTTAGCCGCAAGTGCCATACCGCAGGCAGCCGAAATACCCTGACCGAGTGAGCCTGTACTCATATCAATACCGGGAGTACCCTTCATATCGGGATGTCCCTGAAGCATAGCGCCTACATGACGGAGCTTTGTAAGCTCGTCCCATTCAAAAAAGCCCTTAAGTGCAAGTGTTGCATAAAGAGACGGACAGCAGTGACCTTTTGAAAGAACAAAACGATCTCTGTCCTGCATATCGGGATTTTTAGGATCAACATTCATTTCCTTAAAGTAGAGATATGTGAAAATATCTGCTGCCGAAAGCGATCCGCCGGGATGACCTGATTTGGCGTGGTAAGTGCCGAGAATTGCGCCCATTCTTGACCTTGCGGCAAGAATTCGGAGCTGCTTGATTTCTGAACTGTCCATTTAATAAACCATTCCTTTCAGAATTTTGCGTAATACATGACCGTGTTATACACACCTATTTTAATTATACACAATCCAACGCAAATTTCAACAATTTTTTAGGATTTTCCAAAAATCGGATAAATTCCTTAAATTCGCCCTTGAAGAAATAATTTTTTATGATATAATAAGCAGAGTAAAATACGATTAAATCTAAACTTTTGTAAAAGCATATTTATAAAAACCGTTTGGAGGGAACAGCAATGCTGCTTGCGGCCGATGTCGGAAACACCAATGTCAAGCTCGGCATTTTTGACGGAGATAATTTAAAATTCAAACTCCGTTTTTCAACCGATGAAAACAAAACAAGCGACGAGCTTGCCGTTGAGCTTTACACTTTTTTGCAGATTTACAACATTGATGCAAAAAACATTGACGGCGCTATTATAAGCTCTGTTGTTCCGAAATTTACATATAATCTCAGACGTGCGATTATGACCGTTACAGACAGAAAAAGTCTGCTCATCGGTCCGGGACTCAAGACAGGTCTTGACATCAAGATAGAACATCCCGAAACCTTGGGTGCAGATATCGTTGCCGGCTGTGTGGGAGCGTGTGAAAAATACGGCGGTCCTCTCATTATGATTTTTATGGGAACTGCAACCGCAATTGTCTATGTTGACGCAAGCAACGCATATCACGGCGGTGCAATTGCCCCCGGTATGGGAATTTCGCTTGACGCACTCACAAATCACGGCGCATTGCTGTCATCGGTTGATATGAAAGCTCCAAAGAAGGTAATTTCGTCAAACACATCCGACTGCATTCGTTCGGGAATTATGTTCGGAACAGCCTGTATGCTTGACGGAATGGTTGATATGTTTACCGAGGAATGCAAGACAGAATGCAAGGTTATTGCAACAGGCGGTCTTGCTCCGCTTGCAATCAAAAACTGCCGTCACGATATTATCCTGTCTCTTATACACATCTCCGAGCCCAC
>ENA-OYYE01000931-OYYE01000931.1-human-gut-metagenome-genome-assembly--contig:-NODE-931-length-12482-cov-4.240605_pt1 | contig 12482 bp, 7 predicted proteins | sample MGYA00243244_ERZ653437 | MGnify/ENA primary metagenome ERZ653437 (study PRJEB26926, sample SAMN06165130) | human gut metagenome | biome: ENVO:00009003; feature: ENVO:2100002; material: ENVO:00002003...
TCGTGGGCTCGGAGATGTGTATAAGAGACAGGAAGGAATGCCACTTAGAAAGCCGCCACCTCGGCCTTGTGATGCCGGATGAGGTGGAAAATCTGCAGGAGCAGGTCAATCTGCTTGCAGAAACACTGCAGAAGACACTGGATTTTGAAAAAATTCTTGCGATTGCAGAAGGGGCAGAAGAGCTCTCGGGAAAAATGCCAGAATCCCTGCGTAAGGTGACAGAAAGCGAAGCAGCCGCCAAGGTGCGTGCTGCGAAGCCGATTCTTGCCGTTGCAAAGGATGAAGCATTCTGTTTCTTTTATCGGGATAATCTGGAGCTTCTCGCGTCACTCGGAGCCAAAATCGAATATTTTTCGCCGCTTTCCGATGCGGAGCCGCCAAAGAATACAGACGGATTTCTGTTCTGCGGCGGCTACCCGGAGCTGCACGCAGAAGAGCTTTCGGAAAACCAGACCATGAGAACGAAGATCCGCGATAATATCCGTCAGGGAATGCCGGTTCTTGCAGAATGCGGCGGTTATATGTACCTGTCAGAATCCATGGAGGATATGGATGGAAATGTGTATCCTATGGTACAGGCTGTTCCGGGAAATGTTTACCGGACAAAAAAGCTGGGAAGATTCGGCTATATCACCCTCACGCCAAACACGAAGGATACCTTTCGGAACGGCGGAAATCCGGTGCGCGGCCATGAGTTCCATTACTTTGACAGCACAGACTGCGGAAGTGCATGGCATGCGGCAAAACCGCTGCGGAAGCGGAACTGGGAATGCATTCATGCGACAAAACGGATGATGGCGGGATTCCCGCATCTTTACTATATGGCAAGTCCGCACCTCGCACTGGAATTTCTGGAGCAGTGTGTCTCTTACCGGAAAGAACAGGAGAAAACAAGATGAAAACAGCATTAGCAGCCCTGATTGTGGGCTATGGATTGGACCTGCTGCTTGGAGATCCCTCCTTTTTGTACCATCCGATCCGTGTGATCGGAAATCTCATTGCCCTGCTGGAAAAATGGCTGCGGAAGGTATTTCCGAAAACGCCAAAGGGAGAGCTTGCCGGAGGAGTTTTTCTCGTGATCCTCGTTTGTCTGGCGGGATACGGTGTTCCGGCACTGCTGCTCTTTGCGGCATTTAAAATTCATCCGGTCATCGGCTTCCTTCTGGAGGTTCTCTGGTGCTGGCAGATTCCGGCAACGAAATGCCTGAAGGATGAGAGCATGAAGGTCTATCAGAAATTAAAAGAAAACGATCTTCCGGGGGCGCGCTATGCGGTTTCCATGATCGTAGGACGTGATACGGAAAATCTTTCGGAAACAGGAGTGACGAAAGCTGCCGTGGAAACGATCGCGGAGAATACGTCGGACGGTGTCATTGCACCGCTCCTCTTTCTTGCCATCGGCGGACCGGCAGTGGGCTTTCTGTATAAGTCCATCAATACCATGGATTCCATGGTGGGATACAAAAATGACAAATATCTGTATTTTGGACGGTGTGCGGCAAAGCTGGACGATGTCGTCAATTACATACCGGCGAGAATCAGCGCATGGCTGATGATTCTTGCGTCTGCATGCGAGCGCATGAACTGGAAAAATGCAGAAAAAATTTACAAACGCGACCGTTACTGCCACGCCAGCCCAAATTCTGCGCAGACAGAAGCAGTTATGGCAGGGGCGCTGGAAGTACAGCTTGCCGGAGATGCCGTGTATTTCGGCAAAGTCGTAAAGAAACCAATGATCGGCGATGACATCCGCCCGGTCGAGGCGGAAGATATCAAAAGAGCAAATCATCTGATGTATCTGACCTCGTTTCTCGGACTGGTGTTCTTTGCGGGAATCCGCGCGTTCTTTTTATTTCTGTAAAAAGAGAAGATAGAAACACAACGGAAAAGAGAAAGGAAGGCATATGGTATGAGACAAAATCCACATGGAGGAGACATTTACACGAAAAAATGCAGAGTCGATTTTTCTGTGAATGTCAATCCTCTTGGAACTCCGGAAAGTGTGAAAGAGGCGGTGAGAAAGAGCGCGGAATCGGTGGAACAGTATCCTGACGCACTGTGCCGGGACCTGACCCGGGCACTGTCGGAAAAGGAGCAGCTTCCAGAAGAAAATATCCTGTTTGCAAACGGCGCCGCGGAGCTTATTTTTGCCCTGACACAGGCTCTCCGCCCGAAAAAAGCGCTGATTGCAGCGCCGGGATTTGCAGAGTATGAAGCAGCACTTTCAGCGGCAGGGTGTTTTATCCGTATGTATCCGCTGCAAAAGGAAAAAGGCTTTCTTTTACAGGACGATTTCTGCGATGATCTGACCGATGATCTGGATCTTGTCTTTTTATGTAATCCAAATAATCCAACCGGCCTTACGATTCCGCAGGAGCTTCTTTTAAAGATACTGGATAACTGCCGGGAGCGTAACATCTATCTGGTGCTGGATGAGTGTTTCATAGAATTTCTGCCGGAGCCGGAAAAAGTGACGATGCAGGGAAAACTGGACGAATATCCGAATCTGTTGATTCTGCGTGCGTTCACAAAGATTTACGCAATGCCGGGCCTGCGTCTTGGCTATCTGCTCTGCAGCGACGAGGATCTGCTGGATCGGATCAGCCGCAGCATGCAGTCGTGGAATGTTTCGATTCCGGCGCAGATGGCAGGCCTTGCCGCCCTGAACGAGGATGCTTACGTCAAAGAAGCACGGGAACTGATCGGAAAAGAACGCGCCTGGATGAAAGCAGAACTGGAAAAAGCAGGTCTTACCGTATGGGATTCCTGTGCAAATTATCTGTTCTTTGAGGGACCGAAAGGACTTGCCGCACGGCTGGAAAAAGGCGGCATTCTGATCCGCGACTGTTCCAACTACCCGGGCCTTGCCGACGGATATTACCGTGCAGCCGTACGCACACATGAAGAAAACCAGATTCTGACAGAAGCCGTTTCACAGATTCTGCAGTGGTTTTAGGAGGAAAAACGATGGCGAAAGTAATTATGATACAGGGAACGATGTCAAATGCGGGAAAAAGTCTGCTTGCGGCGGGCTTATGCCGGATTTTCCATCAGGACGGATACCGTGTGGCGCCGTTCAAATCACAGAATATGGCGCTGAATTCGTTTATTACGAGAGAAGGCCTTGAGATGGGACGTGCACAGGTCATGCAGGCGGAAGCGGCCGGGATCGAACCGTCCGTTTTGATGAACCCGATTCTGTTAAAGCCGACGAATGACACCGGTTCGCAGGTGATTGTAAACGGTGAGGTACTGGGAAACATGAGTGCGCGGGAATATTTTTCCCACAAAAAAGAGCTGATCCCGGACATCATGAAAGCGTACCATGCACTGGAAGAACAGTATGATATCATTGTGATCGAGGGAGCCGGAAGTCCGGCGGAGATCAACCTGAAAGCCGATGATATCGTCAATATGGGAATGGCAAAGCTTGTGGATGCACCGGTGCTTCTCGTCGGAGATATTGACCGCGGCGGCGTTTTTGCTCAGCTTTACGGTACCGTAGAGCTTTTAGAGCCGGATGAGCGCGACCGCATCAAGGGTCTGATTATCAACAAATTCCGCGGGGACAAAACAATCCTGGACCCGGGCGTTGTGATGCTGGAAGAAAAAACACACATCCCGGTGGTCGGCGTGGCGCCGTATCTCCACATCGAAGTGGAAGACGAGGACAGTCTGACCGAGCGATTCACCAGAAAAGAGGAGATCGGTCTCATTGACCTTGCGGTCATCCGTCTCCCGCGTATTTCAAACTTCACCGATTTCAACCCGTTCGAGCGGATCGAAGGCGTATCACTCCGCTACGTAAGCTCTGTCTCCGAACTGAAAAATCCGGATATGATTCTGCTTCCGGGAACGAAAAACACGATGGAGGATCTGCTCTGGATGCGTCAGAATGGTCTGGAAGCGGCCGTACTGAAGGCGGCTGCGGCCGGAAAAGTAATTTTCGGTGTCTGCGGCGGCTTCCAGATGCTCGGAGATACGCTGAGCGATCCGCTGCGTGTCGAAGCCGGCGGAACGATCAAAGGAATGGGACTCCTGCCGATGGATACCGTATTTGCCGGTGAGAAGACGAGAACCCGCGCGGAGGGCGCTTTTGGAAAAACAGAAGGCGTTCTTGCCGGGATCGAGGGAACCCGGATCGAGGGCTATGAAATCCATATGGGAGAAACGGTGCGGAAAGAAGGAACAGAAGCATTCACGTTCATCGATGATCAGAACCGTGCTGATTCGGATAAGCTGGACGGTGCACAGAAAGGAAATGTGTACGGTACGTATGTGCACGGCATTTTCGACAAAGAAGAAGTTGCCGAGCGGATCGTGGAAGCACTTGCAAAGAATAAGGGAATTGCCATGGAGCAGATTCACGGTGTCGATTACCAGACATTCAAAGAGACACAGTACGATATTCTCGCAGATGCGCTGCGCGAGCATCTCGACATGAAGAAGATTTATCAAATTCTGGAAGAAGGGGCATAAAGATGAAGATAGAACTGGAGCAGGTAAGCCCGCACGAGATTGAAAAGAGAAGCTTTGAAATTATCACGGAAGAATTAAACGGAAGAACGTTTCCAGAGGATCAGGAACTGGTTGTAAAGCGGTGTATCCACACAAGTGCGGATTTTGATTATGCGGATAATCTCTGCTTTTCGGAGCATGCGGTGGCAAAAGGCATCGAGGCGATCCGGGAGGGAGCCTGCATTGTGACGGATACGCAGATGGCAAGATCCGGCATCAACAAAAAGGTGCTTGCGCGCCACGGCGGTGAAGCGCTCTGCTTTATGTCAGACGAAGATGTTGCGGCAAGAGCAAAAGAAACCGGAAGCACCCGCGCGGCAGCCTGCATGGAAAAAGCGGCGGAGCTGGATAAAAAGCTGATTATTGCGGTTGGAAATGCGCCGACGGCACTGGTCCGCCTCTATGAACTGATCGGGGAAGGAAAAATAAAACCGGCGCTGATCATCGGAGTTCCGGTCGGCTTTGTCAATGTGGTACAGTCCAAAGAACTGATTATGCAGACCAATATCCCGTATATCGTGGCACGCGGACGAAAAGGCGGCAGCAATATCGCGGCGTGCATCTGCAACGCACTCCTGTATATGATGGATCAGGACCGCGGATATTAAAAATAGATGAAAAAACGGAAAGCAGAAGTCTTGACAGATTTCGAATCACCGTTTATACTATGGAACATGGAAAAAGGCTTGGAAGGGAACAAGTAGACGTACAAAAACGCGGACAGAAAGCAGCCGGCAGATGAGAGGCGCATGCAGGTTCTGTACGATTCGAATACATCCTGGAGTTGCGCACCGAATAAAACGGGCGGCAGAAGAACTATGATGCACGTTTTTAGTAGGCTGCGACGTAAGAGACGAACGTTACAGCGTCAGGGTATTCAGAGGTTTTGGATACCGACAAAGGCAGCTGCCGTGAGACAGCTGTGAAGTAAGGTGGTAACACGGGAGATACGGGCTCTCGTCCTTTGAATCGGAAAGGACGGGAGTCTTTTTGTATAAAAAACTTTGGTCCAAGACGGTAACACATACCCGAAAGTCAACCGAAAAAAGGAGAAAAACAAAATGCAGATTTATGACGAACTGATCGCCAGAGGCCTTCTGGCACAGGTAACCGATGAAGATGAAATCAGAGACCTGGTAAACAATGGAAAAGCAACGTTCTATATCGGATTCGACTGCACCGCAGACAGTCTGACCGCAGGTCACTTCATGGCACTGACCCTGATGAAACGGATGCAGATGGCAGGAAACAAACCGATCGCCCTGATCGGCGGCGGCACCACCATGATCGGTGACCCGTCCGGAAGAACCGATATGAGAAAAATGCTGACCCGCGAGGAGATCGACCACAACGCAGAGTGCTTCAAACGTCAGATGGAGCGTTTCATCGAGTTCGGCGAGGGAAAAGCTATGATGCTCAACAACGCAGACTGGCTGCTGAACCTGAACTATGTAGAACTGCTCCGTGAGGTAGGTGCATGCTTCAGCGTCAACAACATGCTCCGTGCAGAGTGCTACAAACAGCGTATGGAAAAAGGTCTTTCCTTCCTGGAGTTCAACTACATGATTATGCAGAGTTACGACTTCTATCACATGTTCCAGAAATACGGCTGCAATATGCAGTTCGGCGGCGATGACCAGTGGTCCAACATGCTGGGAGGAACCGAACTGATCCGCCGTAAACTTGGAAAAGATGCCTATGCAATGACCATCACCCTTCTGACCGACTCTCAGGGCAAGAAGATGGGTAAAACTGCAGGAAACGCTGTATGGCTTGACCCGAACAAGACCAGCCCGTTCGATTTCTACCAGTACTGGAGAAACGTGGACGATGCCGACGTCTTAAAATGTATCCGTATGCTGACCTTCCTGTCGCTGGAGCAGATCGACGAGATGGATTCCTGGGAAGGAAGCAAGCTGAACGAGGCAAAAGAGATCCTGGCCTATGAGCTGACCTCCATGGTACACGGCGAGGAAGAAGCAAAGAAAGCGCAGGAAGGCGCACGTGCCGTATTCTCTACCGGAAGCTCCGAGCATATGCCGACCAGTGAACTTTCTGCAGAGGATTTCACGGACGATAAAATCGATATCGTAACCCTTCTTGTCAAAGCAGAGCTTGCAAAGACCAGAAACGAAGGACGCCGTGCCGTAGAGCAGGGCGGTGTATCCGTAGATGGTGAGAAAATCACAGATCCGAAATATGCCGTAGAAAAAGCAGCCTTCGGCGAGGACGGTATCGTTCTGAAAAAAGGAAAGAAGAATTTCAAAAAAATTTGCGTTAAATAATTAAGTGTGCTATTATAAAAGAATGGATTCCCGGAAGAAATTCCGGGACACACTGAATTATTTGGAGGACAAACAGTCATGGAAAAATATGGCGTAAACGAATTACGAAAGATGTTTCTTGAGTTCTTCGAGAGCAAAGGACATCTTGCTATGAAGAGTTTTTCGTTGATTCCACACAACGATAAAAGTCTTTTACTGATCAACTCCGGTATGGCTCCGCTGAAACCTTACTTCACAGGCGCAGAGATTCCGCCGAGAAGAAGAGTAACAACATGTCAGAAATGTATCCGTACCGGCGATATTGAAAATGTAGGAAAAACAGCCCGTCACGGCACCTTCTTTGAGATGCTCGGAAACTTTTCCTTCGGTGATTATTTCAAACACGAAGCAATCGCATGGTCCTGGGAGTTTTTAACACAGGTAGTAGGGCTCGATCCGAATCGTCTGTACCCATCCATCTATCAGGACGATGATGAAGCATTTGATATCTGGAACAAAGAGATCGGCATCCCGGCAGACCGTATTTTCCGTTTTGGAAAAGAGGACAACTTCTGGGAGCATGGCGCAGGTCCGTGCGGTCCGTGTTCTGAGATTTATTATGACCGCGGAGAAAAATACGGCTGCGGCAAACCGGGATGTACCGTTGGCTGCGAGTGTGACCGTTACATGGAAGTATGGAACAACGTATTCAGCCAGTTCAACAACGACGGCGAGGGCCACTACACCGACCTGATCCAGAAGAACATTGATACCGGTATGGGACTTGAGCGTCTGGCCGTTGTCGTACAGGATGTAGATTCCATCTTCGATGTCGACACCATTCAGGCACTCCGCAACAAAGTATGCGAAATCTCCGGAAAAGAGTATGGGAAAGATCATGAGACCGATGTTTCCATCCGCCTTATCACAGACCATATCCGTTCCGCAACATTCATGATTTCCGATGGAATCATGCCGACCAACGAAGGAAGAGGCTACGTACTGCGCCGTCTGATCCGCCGTGCAGCACGTCATGGCCGTCTGCTTGGCATTGACGGACTGTTCCTTGCCCGCCTTTCCGCAAGCGTAATCGAAGGCTCCAAAGACGGATATCCGGAACTTGAAGAGAAAAAAGACTTCATCTTCAACGTTCTGAACAACGAGGAGACCCAGTTCAACAAAACCATCGACCAGGGACTTCATATCCTCTCCGAGTTCGAAGAAAAAATGCAGAGCGAAGGCAAAAAAGTTCTGGACGGACAGGATGCATTCAAACTGTACGATACCTACGGATTCCCGCTGGATCTGACCAAAGAGATCCTCGAGGAGAAGGGCTACGGCATCGACGAGGACGGTTTCCATGCAGCAATGGAAGAGCAGAGAGAGCGTGCAAGATCGAGCCGTGAAGTAACAAACTACATGGGTGCTGATGCAACTGTTTACGATGAGATCGACCCGTCCGTAACAACTGAGTTTACCGGATACGATCATCTGGAGGATACCTCCAAAGTAACCGTTCTGACGACAGAGACTGAGATTGCAGAATCTCTGATGGAAGGCCAGAAGGGAACCATTTTCGTAGAGAAAACTCCGTTCTACGCTACCATGGGCGGTCAGGAAGGCGACTGCGGTATCATCAAAGGAGCAAATGGTGTATTCGAAGTAGAAGATACCATCAAACTCCGCGGCGGAAAATACGGCCACGTCGGTGTCATGAAATCCGGTATGATTTCAAACGGCGAGAAAGTTACGCTTCAGGTCAACGAAGAGGCAAGAAAAAATACCGAGAAGAACCACAGCGCAACACACCTTCTGCAGAAGGCATTAAAGACTGTTCTCGGTGCACACGTAGAGCAGAAAGGTTCTCTCGTAACCCCGACCAGACTCCGTTTCGACTTTGCTCACTTCCAGGCTATGACACCGGAAGAACTGGAAAAAGTTGAGAATCTGGTAAATGAAAAGATTCAGGAGCAGATCCCGGTTGTAACCGACATCATGGATACTGAGGAAGCGAAGAAATCCGGCGCGATGGCTCTGTTCGGTGAGAAATACGGCGACAAAGTACGTGTCGTTTCCATGGGAGACTTCTCCAAAGAGCTTTGCGGTGGTACCCATGTAAAGAATACCGCTGAAATTGGACTGTTCAAACTTGTTTCTGAGGCAGGCGTTGCAGCAGGTGTCCGCAGAATCGAAGCTCTGACCGGACCGTCTGTTACTGCATACTATAAAGCACAGGAAGAGAAAATGCATGAGGCAGCAGCTCTCTTAAAGACAACACCGGCGGATCTCCTCGAGAAGATCGCTCATCTGCAGGCAGAGGCAAAAGCACTCCAGGCAGAGAATGAGTCCTTAAAGAGCAAACTGGCAAAAGAAGCGCTCGGCGATGTTATGGATAAAGTAACCGAAGTCAAAGGTGTAAAACTTCTCGCTGCATCCGTACCGGATGTCGATATGAACGGACTGCGTGACCTTGGCGACCAGCTGAAAGAAAAACTGGGAAGCGGCGTTGTTGTTCTGGCATCTGCAAAGGACGGCAAAGTAAGCCTTCTTGCCATGGTAACCGATGATGCGATGAAGAAAGGTGCACATGCCGGAAAACTGATCAAAGAAGTGGCAGCCGTTGTCGGCGGCGGCGGCGGTGGACGTCCGAACATGGCACAGGCCGGCGGAAAGAATCCGGAGAAGATCGACGAAGCAGTTGCAAAAGCTGCCGAGGTACTGGAAGGCCAGATCGCATAACAATAAGCAGGAAAAACAGCACAAAATCCTGCCGCCTGCAGGGCAGAAAAAGGAGCCAGGCAGGCGGCAGGGAAAAATTTTGCAAAAAAATGAAAAAACTTGTTGACGTACGAGATTTTTCTGGTATAATAAGAACAGTGCAAAAAATACCCATACAGTTGTATTATGCACAATCTACAACTGGAGGGAGGTTAGGTGTGAGACTATGTCAAATGTAATCGTTAAAGAAAACGAAACGTTGGACAGCGCTTTACGCAGATTTAAGCGTAGCTGTGCAAAAGCTGGCATTCAGCAGGAGATTCGTAAAAGAGAGCATTACGAGAAACCAAGTGTTCGTCGTAAAAAGAAATCTGAAGCTGCCAGAAAACGTAAGTATAATTAATGTGCAAAAAATCCCCGGCGATCTGTTTTGCCGGGGATTTTTATACTTGTAACTTAAAGTCGCAGGTTTTGACAAAACAGCAAGGCGGTGACAAATGAGAATTTTGTACAAAATAGCAAACAAGCTGTTTCGTATCGTGAAAAAGATTCTGAAGCTGCTTACCAGCCGTATGGTCATTATCGGTGTTGCACTTCTTCTGGAATTTTGCTGGCTGGCCGGAATTATGATGCAGCTCAATGAAAAATCTGTCTACATCAACTATGCGGTCACGATCCTTTCCCTGATTGCAGTGCTTTCGATTATCAATAATCCGAAAATGAATCCCGGCTACAAACTGATGTGGGCAGTCTGTATCCTGGCGCTTCCGGTAACCGGAATCTGCCTGTACGGCATTCTCGGCCATTCCAGTGTGGCAAGAAAATTCCGTACACATTACGATACAGTTCTGCTTTCGCAGGGAGGCGTTCTTGGAGAGGAAGAAGAGACGCGTAAAAAGCTCGAGGAAGAAAATATCCTGGCAGCGGGGCAGTCTTCCTATCTGACCAATTATGCGCATTATCCTGTTTATGAAAACACAGAAACAGAGTATTACCCGCTGGGAGATGTATGGTTTGAGCACTTTATTGAGGAACTCAAAAAGGCAGAACACTACATTTTTATGGAATATTTCATCATCAGCGAGGGGTATCTGTGGGATACGGTCCTGGAGATTCTGAAGGAAAAAGCGGCCGCCGGTGTGGATGTGCGGGTGATTTACGATGATTTCGGCTGCGTGACGACACTGCCGTATCAGTATTATAAATCGTTGCAGCAGATGGGCATCAAGTGTGCGGCGTTCAATCAGTTCCGACCGGTACTGAATGTCATTTTAAATAACCGTGACCACCGGAAAATTGCCGTGATCGACGGTCATACGGCTTTCACGGGCGGCATTAATCTTGCGGATGAATACATTAACCGCAAGGAGCGGTTCGGCCACTGGAAGGATTCCGGAATCTGTCTGCATGGTGAGGCGGTATGGAGTTTTACGGTGATGTTTCTGCAGATGTGGAGCACAATCACCGGTATGGAATGCAATTTCGAATCATACCGGCCGGAGATCTATCACGAGGAAGAGTTTAAAAAAGACGGTTTTGTGCAGCCGTACGGCGATTCCCCGCTGGATGGAGAGACAGTAGGCGAGCATGTTTATCTGAACATTATTTCACAGGCGAAAAAATATCTTTATATTTTTACCCCGTATCTGATTCCGGACAACGAGACGCTGACCGCTCTCTGCATGGCGGCAAAGCGCGGAGTCGATGTGCGGATTGTAACGCCGGGCATCCCGGATAAGAAGATTGTCTATATTCTGACGCAGGCCAATTACGAGATCCTGCTGGAATCCGGCGTTCAGATTTACCAGTATACGCCGGGCTTTATCCATTCCAAGAGCTTTGTCTGTGATGATGAAGTTGCGACGGTCGGAACGATCAACATGGATTACCGGAGCATGTACCTGCATTTTGAGTGCGGTGTCTGGATGTACGGCAGCAGTGCGGTTGCCCAGGTAAAAGAAGATGCGCTGACCACGTTTGAACAGTGTGAGCAGATCAATATGGACTACTGCCGAAAGAAAAATTTTGCAGTCCGTGCACTCCGCGGTGCGCTGAAGTTTCTGGCACCGCTGCTGTAAACGGAACAGACAGCATAGTTCTGCGGTCGTCTGCATAGCCTGTAGGGAAGAAAGAGCAGATGTTTCGGGGGAATATGAAGAGAAGAACACGAAATATCGTCTGGAGCCTGCTGATGATCCTGGCGCTTTTTGCAGCGCCCTTGAAAGTGACTGCGGCAGAGCAGAATGGAGAATCTTCCGACAAGCAGCAGAACGAAACAACGGGACAGAAAACAGAAGAGACGGAGGAGACAGCACCGGAGATGACACCGGACCTTGGGCTGGCTTCGCCGTCTGTTCTTTTGATGGAGGCACAGACCGGAACTGTTCTGTACGAGAAAAATGCGTCGGAACAGCGAAGCCCGGCGAGCATCACAAAAATCATGACGCTGCTGCTGATTTTTGAAGAGCTCGAAAAAGGGACGCTCCAGCTGACCGACGAAGTGACGACGAGTGCGCACGCCAGAAGTATGGGCGGGTCCCAAGTCTTTCTGGAAGAGGGCGAAAAGCAGACCGTTGAGACGATGATCAAGTGTATTGTCGTTGCTTCGGGAAACGATGCATCTGTAGCGATGGCAGAGCATATTGCGGGGACAGAAAGCGAGTTCGTCAGCCGGATGAACCAGAAAGCAAAAGAACTCGGCATGAACGACACGAAGTTTGAGGACTGCTGCGGCCTCACGGATTCCGACGGCCATTACACGACAGCGGCAGATGTGGCGAAAATGTCTCGGGAGCTGATCGAGCGCTTTCCGCAGATCCTGAACTATTCCTCTATCTGGATGGAAGAGATTACGCATGTCACACAGAAGGGAAGCAAACCATTCACCCTCACCAATACAAATAAGCTGATCCGCGGCTATGAGGGCTGTGTGGGACCTGTCTCTTATACACATCTCCGAGCCCACGAGACCGGAGCCTATCT
>ENA-OYYE01000940-OYYE01000940.1-human-gut-metagenome-genome-assembly--contig:-NODE-940-length-12430-cov-9.211213_pt1 | contig 12430 bp, 5 predicted proteins | sample MGYA00243244_ERZ653437 | MGnify/ENA primary metagenome ERZ653437 (study PRJEB26926, sample SAMN06165130) | human gut metagenome | biome: ENVO:00009003; feature: ENVO:2100002; material: ENVO:00002003...
TGCAAGAATGCTGACATGGCGTACTTTATTCGCCCTGTTAAGCCTTTCCTTCAGTCTATTCGCCCAAGCCCAGAATATGACGGTGACAGGAACAGTAGTAGATACTAACGGTGACCCGTTGATTGGAGTAACTATTGCAGAGCAGAACACGACAAACGGAGCGATTACTGATGTAGACGGTAACTTCTCTATTAAGTGCATGAAAGGGGCTACACTGAAATTTAGCTATATCGGTTATAAGGATGTGATAAAAACAGTGACCGAGACCAGCTTAAAAGTGGTATTGACGGAAGACTCCCACGCTTTGGATGAAGTGGTCGTAGTTGGCTATGGTACGCAGAAGAAAGGGAGTGTGACGGGGAGTATTACGAGTGTTGATGCAAAAGCTATCGAAGAATTTCCTTCTGCAAACCTGTCATCCGCACTTGCAGGACGCCTTTCCGGTGTTTATATTAGTCAGGGGACCGGTAAACCGGGGACATCGGCCTCTTTCAGTGTGCGTGCCAAAGGAACTCCTAATAATTCCGACCCGCTTTATGTTATCGACGGTGTGGTGAGAGATAAAATGGCATTCGATGCTCTCGATGCAAGTGAAGTGGCCAATATTTCTGTTTTGAAGGATGGCGCATCGGCCGCTGTTTATGGTTCGCGGGCAGCAAACGGCGTAGTGTTGGTGACTACTAAAAAAGGGGGAAATGCCAAGCCCACCATTAACTATACAGGAACAGTAGGTATAGATGTTGCCGCTATGATTCCCGAAACGTTGACTGCCTATGAACATGCCACGTATCTGAATGACCGTGCTATACAAGGGTACTTAAATAACAAAATCTGGAATCCGAATGTGGAACAACAAGACCCGACAACGAAGTCTTCCTGGTATACGGACGATGAACTGGAGCATTTTAAAACTACCGATTATTGCTTTCTGGATGATGCCTGGCGAACTCCATGGGCTACTCGCCATGCTATAAATATCACGGGCGGTACGGAGAAAGTGCGTTATTTCATTGGTGGATCTTATTTCTATAACGTCGGTTCTTTTGATAACCTGAAGTACTCAAAGTACAATTTCCGCGCAAGCATCGACGCAGACGTCAGCAAGAATTTTACGGTAGGCTTAAACATCAGTACGGACAATCGTAAAGATACCAAACCGAACTGGAAATCGGATGGCGACCGTGACAGGATGAATGACTTGTATAAAGGTTTATTGTTGCGGACAAAAATGATTCCAAGTATGATTGACGATAAACCTGTCGGTAATTTTATCGAGTGGCATCCTTTAATGCTGATTAGCGAACAGTCGGGATTGCATACCAAGAAATGGCAAAATGTCAATGTGAATGCCACCGCCGAGTATCGCATACCTTTCGTTCAAGGATTGACATTAAAGATGCAGTATAACCGTACTATCAACAACCGCCTGATTAAGAAAGTGAATTTCCCCTATGAGATGTATAACTTCAAAACTGCCGGTACCAACAATCATTACATCGATCCAAGCAATACAGTGGTATCTACAAAGACGCGCGATGATGGTAACTATGTTTTCAAGGAAAACCAGTTGGCGGAAGATTACCAGCTAAACCTTTTTGTTACGTATAACCGTACTTTTGGTAAACATGATGTAGGCGCTTTATTTGTATATGAGCAAGCTGAAGGTGACAGTGAGAAGTTCGATGGCCAACGTAATAAACTTATTACCTGGGAAATGCCGGAGTTCTTCGGAGCCAGCGGAGATGCTTCCGAATCGATAGTCGGGGCGGGCGAAGTAAAAGAGAGCGGACGCCTTTCTTATGTAGGCCGCTTGAATTATGCTTATGATGATAAGTATTTGTTAGAGGCAGCTTTCCGCGTGGATGGTTCCACCAAATTCGCTCCCGACCAGCGTTGGGGATTCTTCCCTTCCGTATCAGCCGGATGGCGCATTTCCAGTGAGCCCTTTTTCTCCGAGAATATCAGGTTTATCGATTATCTGAAGTTGCGGGGTTCCGTCGCTACATTGGGAAACGATGCAATTGGCGGATGGCAGTGGATGGCCCGGTATGGCATCACGACGGGTGCCGTATTCAACGGTCTGTCTTACGGATTGGAGCCTAAAGAAGTGCCTAATCCGAAGCTGACTTGGGAAAAGTCCACCTCTTATAATATCGGCTTTGATAGTCGTTGGTTTAACAATCGCTTCGATTTTAGCTTTGAGTATTTTTATCGACGTACCTATGACATTCTTGATAACCTGACGGTAAGCGTTCCCACTACTTTTGGTGCAGAGCTTCCTAAAGAAAACTATTCGGAAGTCAAATCGCGTGGCTTCGAAGTAGAATTAGGCTATAATGACAGAATCGGTAAATTAGACTACTATATCAGAGGTAACTTCAGCTTTGCCAACAGTTGGTGGTCCAAGAAGGATGAGGCCGAAAACATCCGGGCCTACAAATCGGAAATAGGCAAAGCATTAAGTCGCGAATGGGGATTCGAGTGCGTAGGCATGATACGTACGGAAGAACAATTGCAACAATATATGAAAGAAAATCCCCAGATGACCATCAAAGGGCAAAAGCCCGGTTTGGGTATGCTCATCTACAAAGATGTGCGCGGACCGGAGAGCGACGAGCCGGACGGGATTATCACGGACGATGACAAAGTGGTAATCATCGAAAAGAAAATAGCTCCTGTAACTTACGGATTCAGCATTGGCGGGAAATGGAATGGCTTTATGCTCGACATCTTTTTCCAGGGAATGGCGGGAAATAAGAAGCTGATGGATTTCCGCGGAAATGGCATTAATGCGCATACCAGCACGTTCGAGTGGTATAAGGACCACTGGACACCGGAGAACACCCATGCTTCCATGCCGGGCGCCCAACAATACAAGAACAATGAAGCATCGACCTTCTGGGTAAGGAACGGTTCCTTCCTGCGCTGCAAAAACATATCTTTGTCTTACGACTTGCCGAGGAACCTGACCCAGTCGATAGGTATCGATAAAGTCCGACTGTTTGTGAATGGGACAAACCTCTTCCTCTTGCAGAATAAAGTGAAGTGGATGGATCCCGAAGCTACAAGTATTTCCGATTATCCGGTTATGAGGAACTTCTCGTTCGGTTTGAACGTAACTATTTAATCACCTTAAAACATTTACATCATGAAATCTAAATATATAATAGCGGCCACACTGTTTGCGATAGCAGCATTGACCGGCTGCACTGCCGTATTGGATAAGGATGACCTGACTGCCGTCAGCGAGAAAGCGACGTGGGACAGCGAGATTTTGGCCAAAGCTTTTTTGGACAAGTGCTATAAAGACAACATGCCGGTATTTAGCAGCGACTGTGCCAAATACAGTGATGAAGGTAATGGCGGCGGAGACTTCATTCATGGGCGCCTGACAGCGGTTGCTACCGCGGGAGGCCCGTTAGGCGGTCCTTCGGACGCACCATATAATGGCGAATACTGGATGTATGACAAGATATATACCCTAAATGTTTTATTAAGCAGTATTGATGGTGGCAGTCTGCCGGAAACAACCCGCAACGAGATTAAAGCCCAAGCCCTTTTCCTTCGGGCGTATCAGTACTTCCAGATGGTGAAAATCTATGGAGGAGTACCCTTGATTCTTACGCCGCAAAGCAGGCATGAAGACGATTTGTATGTGACCCGCAATACTGCAAAAGAATGCATCGAGCAAATCGTGAAAGACTTGGACGATGCGGCCGCTTCGCTTCCGAGTATCTGGGGAACAGAAGACTTCGGGCGAATCACCAAAGGAGCGGCAATGGCTTTCAAGGGACGTGTACTGCTGACTTATGCCAGCAAGCAATTCAACCCGGATGATGACCGTAGCCGATGGGAAACCGCCTATAATGCCTGCCTGGCAGCAAAAGAAGAATTGGCCGGAAACGGTCAGCGTGCGTTGCATCCGGTCTATAATGAGATATGGACGCAGGAAACTACTTCGGAGACAGTGATAACCACCCGCTTTCTCGACCCCGTGCGAACCCATAATTTCATGGCCGGCCTTCGTCCGTTGGAGTTTTCTGTGGGTGCAGTGGGCAACAACCAGCCGACACTTGACATGGCGTTAGCCTTCCCCATGTCCGACGGAACCGCTCCCGGCGTAGATGTAGATGGTGACGGCCTGAAAGAGCCTTTTGATGCCACGGCAACTGATGCGACTGGTCTCTTCTGGCTGAACCGTGACCCTCGTTTTTACGATATCATAGTCTACAACGGCGCACCTTATCCCTTAAACGGTATGCCGGAATGGTTCCAAGGATGTATGTACACTTATAAAGGTGGTGAAGATACTCACAGCCCCACCGGCACAGGTTTCTACTCCTGCAAATTCTCTATTCCGGAGAAAACCGCCACCGAGGCTAAAGACCATGGCGAAATGGATTGGATAGAAATGCGTTATGCCGAAGTGCTGCTGAACCTGGCAGAGTGTGCAGCCGAAGTAGGTAATAAGTCGGATGAAGTATATACAATTCTGAAAGACATCCGCAAACGTGCGGGCATTACTCCTAATGCCGATGGGCTGTATGGACTGAAAGCCGGTATGAACCGGGAGGAATTGATAGAGGCAGTGCTCTTCGAACGGCGTATAGAATTGGCCTTCGAAGGCAAACGCTTCTGGGATTTGCTGCGGCGCAAGATATTCTCGGACATGAGAGGGTATTCCCGTTACAGGATAGAAATCCAGGTGAAAGATGAGTACGCATCCCTGCCGCGAAGAGAGTTTATAACCCTGATAAAAAGTGACCCGGAGTTGATGACGAAGAATTACTTCAAATATTTCACAACTCAAAAGTGGAGAATCGACGAAACGTATCAGTGGGATGTAAAAGACAACTATTATTTCCAAGGGTTAGCCCGCAGGCATTTCGAACAGAATCCCAAATTGCAGCAGACCATCGGTTGGGAGAGCGGAGATTTTAATCCCTTGAAGTAGGACAGATTGCTTCATCGAACCGCCGAACAGTGGCGCGACGTGCAGCAAACCCGAATATAGCGGAGGTTAGTGATGAGCTAATCTCCGCTTCTTCGTTTTCTGATTAGTCTGCTATTATAAATCCCTATATCTCTGCCACCGAATAGGCAAAGTTTTGCCAATGCGAAGGCAGTCTTTTGCCAACGTGCAGGCAGTGTCTTGCCAATGTGTAGGCAACGTCTTGCCAACGAGTAGGCAGTATCTTGCATATTTGCAGTCAGTAGAACGGTTGTTGATAATCAACGGTAAGGGTACTACTACTTCATTCTTATGATAATAACACCGTTTGCTCCCTTCATACCATACTCAGTCCCGTCTTTCTTTACTTCCACTTCGATAATATCCTCAATGGAAACAGCATTATTAGCAGACTCCAGTGTTTCGTATTGAGTGCTTCCCACAATGAACAAAGGTTCGGTATTCAGTGACAGGGATGACACTCCACGTATGGAAGCTTTGGAGATACCATCCATCTCGTGTATCTGTAGTCCGGCAATTCTTCCTCGCAGCAATTCAACCAGATTATTAGGGGCAAACTCTATAATCTGGCGCCGCGTAATCAGGTTACTGGAATAATTTATCGGAGGTGCCGGTTGATACATATAGGTGATGGTATTTGTATCACATTTGCAAGTCAAGGAATTGCCATTCATTTGTAGGAAGAGAGACGTACCGGGTTTAACGGGGATTTTCACAATCTGTTTTTCTGCGGGATATATCAATAATGTATCTCCTTCGCGGATTCTTTTTATACGGAAACTACCTTTCGCGTTTGTTTTACTTGTCTTGAACAGACCGTTCAAACGAAGTTGGATTCCTTTGGCAGGTTTCCCGGAAGCGTCCGTAATAATTCCTTCCACTCCATCCTGGGCAGCCAGATTGACTACACACAATGCACTTATCATGCATAATATTAATTTTCTCATGTCGCTATATATAGGAAAGAGAGGAATAGAAGCATTTCGTTACCGCCTTTTCCTCTCTTTCTAATTATGTATAAACACCTTTTATCTTATTCTCTCCGTTGCATTACAGATTTCTCCATTGATGATAACGGACATGTCATCCACTAAAGTGACCGCTTTATTCGACATTGCTATTCCAGAGCCCTTGATTGGATAAGAGCTCTGTGGGAAGAACGTTTTCAGAAAATCGCTTTCCATTATCTTCACGCCTTCCAGATAAACTATAAATTTATTGGAAGCGTCCAAAGAGACGGAAACATATTTCCATTTCTTCGTAAATTTGAAATCATCGATTACCGTGGGCACTGCACTCAAAGATTCGACATTACCGGTTTCTTTGTTAAAGAACTGACTATAAATGCTGACGTTTCCCGTCAGCGGTTCGATTGAGAGATTGATATTCCGCAGGTCTTTGGTTCCTTCGTCCGACGAAGAAAAGGCGATTCTGAAATCAATGGTATTTCCACTCTTGAATGTCTGTGGATTGTACTTCATCTGCATGGAATATGGCGGAGCAATGGTTTCATCATCCCAATTACGCTGGAAAACACCTTTATCTTTCGAAGATGTCAATTTCAGGGAACCTGTCTTGTTGTCCTGCGCTAGTGTCATGCTTGAGTTGGAATATCCTTCGTTATAATACGGCGTTTCAAAATCCGAATAAAACAATTCATCCAGTACCGTCATCTTAGCCCGGCGGGTTTCTTTGGAATCACCGCATTTCACGGTGACCCAGATCTCATACTCTCCGGGTGTTTTGGGTGCTTGCCAGACGTTCTCAAATAATCCTTGAGGATTGGTCATCGCGCCATCCGAACATCCCCACTCATAGGTCGGGGCTTCGTCTCCATCGGTTTCTGCGGACACAAACACTTTCACGCGGTCGTTCATACATACCTTATTGCCAAAGGTATTGAGCGATACAATCTTAACATGTCCATCATCACTGCAAGAAGTTAACATGACTCCTGTCAGTAAAAGTATATTTATTATTAATTTCTTCATAACTTATCTATTTATTTTTTCCCTAAGAATTTCCGTGTAGGACGCTCTAAATAGTAATCGGTCACATGAGCGTAACCATTATTAAGATGCAAATTAGTTGTACGGCAACTTGCTGCGCTGGCAGCCAGCAAACCTCTATAGTTCCAGTCATAATTGTTTAATTGAAGGGGGAGATTACGATCGTACCCCAACATCAAAGAAACAACGGCTGTATCACCTTTCAAAGTTTGTCCATCTTTAATATAATCATAAGAGCCTTCTCCGTAAGTTTCAGCCCAAATAGCGGCAGAGGTCAGGTTGTGAAACGAATATTCTCCTTTCACGATGTGATACTTTAGTAACTCCGCTACTTGATTTTTATCATATTGGTTCCATGCACCAGCTCTTACCAGATTACCGTTTATTTCTACTTTCTCGCGAGACCAGTAACATTTATCATTGGATTCCCAATTGCTCAGCGCATTATTGGTCAGCAGTATATAAGTGTTTCCCGGTTCCAGGTACAGCTCTTCAACATCGGCATATTCAATCGCATCCAGTAACGAACTAAAAATATCAGGACGGCTTTTGATAAAGTCCAATGCATTCATATCTATTTTGTTGCCGGATTCCTTAGCCTCAAAATCTGCGCTTTGTGAGAAATCCAGCCCGAATATTTCGCACGAGGTCATTCCTGTAATCAGGAACAATCCTACTAATATCTTACTTATTTTCTTCATGATAATCATCCTTTATAGATTATTCCGTATACGGCTGATTTTGCTTGCCTGCCATATTGGGATTCTTTTTAAATACATCTTGATTCAACGGCCATAAGATTCTGCCATAGCCACCGATCGGATTTTCCGGAACGGGCACGCCGATAATGAAGCCTTCATCCTCTCCATAATCATCACCGGCATTCTGCATATATGAATCCAAATATTCCTTAACTTTATTGTTGCGAACCAAGTCGAACCAATGTTTACCCTCTGCCCACAACTCAATGGTACGTTCATCTATAATCAAGTTTAATACTTTATCCGGCGTATTGTATTCCTCATAATTCGCCAGGCGAGTCCAACCCGCCCGCTGACGAATATCATTAACGATATCAATGGCTGCCTGCAAATCCGGATTAGAGCATTGTACCAAAGCTTCCGCTTTCAGGAGCATGATATCCGTCAGGCGATAAATCGGCATACGGGTATTGTCTTCTCCGTTCTTGGCGTAAACATAGCCGCCATAACCATCATTAGCCGTTGAACTGTACGGAGTGAATTTGGGACATTTAATAATAAAACTTGCAGGATTGATGTATTGATTTGCATAAAAATTGTCGTAGGTCTCATCCGTTATGGAGAAAACATTATAGGCTGTCAGTTCATGGGCAACCCATAAAGTATCCATCACCATCACAATACGGCTGTCTCCTTCATATTTACGTCCAATCATATCATTAAATACCTCTTTGGTCGGATGGTAGGGAATCGTATTTGAACCGGAAGCGAGACGTGTGGCATAACCAAACCCACCTCCATCTTCTGTATAGTCCCAGTAAAGATTGAAAATCATTTCGGGTGAAGATTCCGGCTTCAGGAATTGTTCCTTGTAAGCGTCGCCTTTCGCCAAACTGTAGCCATAATCCTCAATGAGTTCATTTGCCGCATCCAGTGCATCATCGAAATCTTTATACCACATCAATATATCGACTTTAAGTGCTAAGGCAGAACCTCTGTTTAAAGAGTATTTGGATGCATCTTTCATATTGGTGGCAGGTCCAAATAAGTCCACAGCCTTTTCGATGTCGCCCAGCATCAAAGTTTTAATCTCGGACAGTGTGTTACGGCTATAATACCGTTCTTGCGCATTGACGTCTTCCAGTGGTTCGGTAACCATTGGCACTTCTCCCCAGACACGTATGGCATAGAAATACATTAATGCCCGCATAGTATATGCTTGTGCGAGATAAGGAGCAGATACGGTTTCGCCGACGGGGCACTCCGGAATATGCTTGATGGCGGCATTTGCACGGTAGATAGTGGCATATAAGTCTTTCCAGGACGAACTGCCGGAAGTAGAAGTCAAGCCGTTATATAATAAGTTGGTATCCCAGGAGGTTCCTCGCGGGGCGAAAGTTCCTCCGCGTACTTCTCCCCAATCAAACCAATTTGTTTTTAGTGTGGATTGCAAGCCATCATACATTCCTGCATTCCACGTTTGCAAGTCTTTCTCGGTCTTCCAGTAGGTATCGACCGACAAGTCACTTTTGGGTTGTCTGTCAAGGAAGTCCTCGCAAGAGGCGGTAATCAACCCCATACTTAATAATCCTAAATATATTAATTTCTTCATAGCTCGTTAAAAGTTTACATTTAAACCAAATCCTATTTCTTTAGCGGTCGGATATCGACCGTTGTCCTGTCCCGGACGAAGGACGTTGCTATTAGAGATACTGGAGGGATCATAACCCGTATAGTTCGTCCATGTCAACAGATTATTACCATATACATATACAGTCAGTTCGGACAGTTTAAGCTTTCGTGCTATCTTCTTCTCCAAACTATAAGCTAGACGAATATTCGTCAAGCGGATGTAATCCCCGTCTTCCAGAAAATAAGAAGATAATTCCCGGGCATTTTGGACTCCTGTATTAGCCTTCTGTCCGCTATATCCCGGAGTAATCTGTCCTTGATATTTCCATATCTTATAGATATCCGAATGATAGGGAGTCGCATTGGAGGATGAATAGGTATTCAGTTCGCGGCGTTGCTTGTTGTATATTTGATTACCAAAACTGCCATAAAAAGAGAAGGAGAGAGAGAAGTTTTTGTAATTCAGATAATTGCTCCATCCCATATACCAAGTAGGCAGACCATGCCCTAATATGCTGCGGTCACTGTCACCGATTACACCGTCATGGTCTCTGTCTTCCCAAATCACATCTCCTCCTTTCAGCACTTGACCATAAGTGGTCATCTGCCCAATCTGACCATCATATTCTTTTCCGTCAGCCGTTTCATAATGAGAAAAAACAGGTTTACCGTTTGTACCATATATGATATTATTGTAATTGTTCGGGTCTGTCTTAAATACGGGAATCAGACGTTCGCCGAATGAGCCGTCACTATTCTTCACGTAAGCGTTAGATTCATCGTACCTATAAATGCCTTGCTGTCTCCACCCGTACCATTGTCCTAATGGGGAACCTTCTTCAATCCAATACTTTCCATCTTCGACGAATGGAGTGCCACCGGATAATTTTAGAACTTTGTTCTCGTTGCGTGAATAATTAATCGTAGTCTGCCAGGAAAAGTCTCTGGTTTGCACAGGATATGCGGTGACTGAAAGTTCGATACCTTTATTCTGGATTTTACCAAAATTGATTCGCATGTCGCTCACCCCTAATTCCGAAGGCATGTTCTCCAGTGACAACAGGTCATTGGTGCTCTTTATGTAGTATTCACCAACAAACGTTATACGACCATCGAGGAATGTCAAATCCAATCCAAAGTTAGTTTGTTCTGTAGCTTCCCAGCCTAAATCGATATTTGCAATACGGGAGTTTTGTGTCACACCCAATATCCCATTATAGTATGCCCCGATAAGATATCTGTTAATAGCATCATAATTACCAACCCGCTCGTTACCATTCATACCCCAACTGATTCTGAATTTGGCGTCTGTCAATACCGGTTTGGACCATTTCATAAAGAATTCATCCGAGAATCTCCAACCTGCACCTACCGATGGAAATAATCCCCAACGCCGGCCGACAAAACGGGAAGAACCGTCATATCGTAAATTGGTATTGAACATGTAGCGGCTTTTGTAATCATAAGTGACCCGTCCGAAAAATGCAGCCATTGCATGATCTTCAAAGGTTGACAGGGTATTTTTTGCGTCTTTCACCTCCTGAGCGTTAGACGAAATGATCGATTCTGATACATAATTACTACCAGCCAGTGCAAATTCCTCGTCGTACCAGTCTTCCACACTGGCACCAAACATAGCGCTCACGTTATGGTCATTAAATGACTGATTCCAATTTACATAAGTTTCCGCCGCTAATTTGCGTGCTAATTTAGCTTCGTTTTTACCGGAAGTAACACCACTGGAGACTAAATTTCCCGGTTCCAATGCATCAGTTCGGGTTACTTTATAGTTAGCTTGTATATTACCATTCCAAATTAAGTTCTTCAGTATCTTAAATTCGGCTCCTTCATACAGATTCATATCATATACTGTGGTTTCATTTACACGTTCATAGGCATCTGCAATCGGATTAAACTGCCCGCCGTTGTTATAAACGTAAGAGCCGTCAGGAAAATACAGCGCCATCTGGGGTGGACGTTTCATGGCCTGTTGCAGTACTTTACCTGTATTGATGTTGTTCTTATGCGTATATGCGACATTGAAGCGACTTAATAGTTTAAAACGATCGGTTGCCTGATAATCAACATTTGTTCTGGATGTGATACGTTGATAGAAACTATTGACAACCAATCCTCTTTCATTTAGATAACCGATACTGGTATAATAATTCATCTTATTTTTGGCACCACTGATATTAATATCAAACTGATCTGAATGTGCAGCACGGGTAACTAAATCTTGATAATCATTGTCTGCCATAAAATTAGGATGTAAAGAGTCATTGCTTGTTTTCCACAAAGAGGTTGCAGTATTGGCTTTGCGTTCAAAAATGTAACGGTCAAAAGCATTGGCCTGATCCAATTTATGATCCAGTATCTTGATAGAGTGATTGTATTTGGCTGATACACGTACGGGGGCACCTTCTTTACCGCGTTTGGTAGTAATAATGATTACCCCAGCTGCTGAACGGGAGCCATAAATGGCAGCCGAAGCGGCGTCTTTCAGTACTTCCATACTTTCAATGTCACTTGGATTGATATAGGAGATGTTATCCACAGGAACGCCATCTACAATAAATAAGGGATTCACTCCGGAACCCATAGTAGAGGCTCCGCGAATCAGCATGGTGCCAGTATCGCCGGGAGCACCGGAATTATTAGAAATTTGTAGACCCGGAGCTTCTCCTTGCAAAGCCTGATAAATATTTATTGGTTGTTTCTCTTGAATCGCTTTATCTGTTATGGAAGTAATAGACCCTGTTACATCTCTCTTCTTTTGGGTACCATAACCTACTACTACAACTTCATCCAATGCTTGGGCGTCTTCCAGCAAAGTAATGCGAAGTTTGCTACCCATAGCCACTTGGGTAACGTCTTTATAACCGATATAACTGAATTTTAATATAGCGCCTTTGTTGCATTTGACGGAGAAATTTCCATCTATATCTGTAATGGCACCATTGGTTCCCTTTAGTACTGATACCGTTACTCCAATTAACGGTTCACCATTTTGATCGACGACTGTGCCTGTAGCAGTGATTTCTTGAGCATATAAACCAGTACTCAAAGAAAAACCTAACAGAACTAACAGAATACGCCATATTAGCGTTTTAGAC
>ENA-OYYE01000943-OYYE01000943.1-human-gut-metagenome-genome-assembly--contig:-NODE-943-length-12395-cov-7.855673_pt1 | contig 12395 bp, 12 predicted proteins | sample MGYA00243244_ERZ653437 | MGnify/ENA primary metagenome ERZ653437 (study PRJEB26926, sample SAMN06165130) | human gut metagenome | biome: ENVO:00009003; feature: ENVO:2100002; material: ENVO:00002003...
CGGGCTTTAAGATTAAAGGCTTTCAGCCTTAGACTGCGCTATCATGCCGCAAGGTCATTAGCATATTGGCACATTACCCCATTAGCATATTATCGCATTAGCCAATTAGCACATTAGCACATTAGCATATTAGCACATTGGCACATTCTCCATTAGCACATTCCCCCCCTTAACCTACTCGAAATAATACAGGAAAATCGCCGTCCCTTCCAGCGCCTTCTTCTTTTCCCCCTGTATTTCGATAGCAAACCGGATTTCAGCCTTCGCCACCCCGCGCAAATTCGTCAGCGTCTGCAAATGGGCAACCAGCCGGATGCTCTGTCCCGACAACACAGCCTGTCCGAACTTCATCTTATCCATACCATAATTTATCATCATTTTCAGGTTGTTCACCTCGATAATCTGATTCCAGAGGTAAGGCAACATAGACAAGGTGAGATAACCATGCGCGATGGTACTCTTGAACGGGCTTTCCGTCTTGGCACGTTCCGTATCGATATGTATCCATTGATGATCCAATGTGGCATCGGCAAACAGATTGATACGTTCCTGCGTCAGTTCCACATATTCCGAAACACCAATTTGCTGACCAATCAGCTTTTCAAAATCCTCGTACGAGTTGATTACTACTTTTTCCATATTCTTTATTATTTAGTTTAAGTTTCGCAAACTTGATTAGTCAGTCGACAAGCATCTCCCTTATCATCCTCTCTCCAGCGCCACGTCCACTGTAAAAAACGGTAACAAATATACCGCTTATTCAGGCAACCACAAAGCTTCCCCCACCCTTTTTAACACTTACCAACTCAAAAACTTAAAAACTCAACAACTTAAAAACTTAAGAACTCACAAACTTAAAAACTCAAAAACTCCCAAACCCAAATTTCCAATTTATGCAGAAATACCGTACCTTTGTGTAATGAAAAGAAAGATACTATATACAGCTACCACGGCAGCCATTGCCTTATGCACAGGCCTCACCCTGCCTTTCCTTTTGAGCAACAGTCAACTGGACCCCGAACGCCAGTCCGTGAAATCCGAAGTCCCCTACTTCGTCACTTCCCCTTCCGTACCCGACAAAATCAATTTCGCCGGACAGGAAATCGACCTCCTGCGATACGACCACCGGGAACGGATGGACCGCGAACTGATGTCGTTCACCTACATGCACTCCACCACGATGCTCACCATCAAACGCGCCAACCGGTACTTCCCCATCATCGAACCGATATTGAAAGCGAACGGCATACCGGACGACTTCAAATACCTGGCCGTTATCGAAAGTTCCCTCAATCCCCTCGCCAAGTCTCCCGCCGGAGCAGCCGGCATCTGGCAATTCATGCCCGCCACCGGACGTGAACACGGACTGGAGGTGAACAACAACATCGACGAGCGCTACCACATCGAGAAAGAGACGAAAGCCGCCTGCCAATACCTGAAAGAAGCATACGCCAAATACGGCAACTGGCTCTGCGTAGCCGCCGCCTACAATGCCGGACAGGCACGCATATCCACGCAACTGCAAAAGCAGATGGTCAGCCAGGCGGTAGACCTGTGGCTGGTGGAAGAGACTTCCCGCTATATGTTCCGGTTGCTGGCAGCCAAAGCCGTCATCAGCAATCCGCAGAAATACGGTTTCCTTCTCAAGCGCGAACACCTCTATCCGCCTATCCCCTACAACGAAGTGAAAGTCACCACGGGCATCGAAAACCTGGCGCAGTATGCCAAAGACAAGGGCATCACCTACGCCCAACTGAAAGACGCCAACCCTTGGCTGCGCGACACCTCGCTGATGAACAAAAGCGGAAGAACCTATACGCTGAAAATACCGACCCAGGCCGGTATGCATTACGACCCGAAAAAGACAGTACCTTATTATAAGAACTGGGTAATCGATTAAACAAAGGAGGAATTAGGATGGACTTGAACTTCGACTTCGCACTTCGCCTGCTGGTAGCCGGCATCCTGGGCGCCATCATCGGACTGGACCGGGAATACCGTGCCAAAGAGGCAGGCTACCGCACCCACTTCCTGGTATCGCTGGGAAGTGCGCTCATCATGATTGTGTCGCAATACGGCTTTCAGGACATCATTCAGGAAAACAGCGTATCGCTCGACCCCAGCCGTGTAGCGGCGCAAGTAGTGAGCGGCATCGGCTTCATCGGTGCGGGAACCATCATCTTGCAGAAACAGATTGTACGCGGGCTGACCACAGCGGCGGGGATATGGGCAACAGCGGGCATCGGTCTGGCTGTGGGAGCAGGCATGTACACCATCAGCATTGCCGCCACGCTGCTGACGCTTGCCGGTCTGGAGTTGCTCAGTTTCCTGTTCAAGAGCATCGGCATGAAAAGTTCGATAGTCACCTTCTCCACGCCCAACAGGGATATCCTGAAAGATGTGGTGGCGCGCTTCAACTCGAAAGACTACCTGCTGGTATCCTATAATATGCAGAAGATACAGAACAGCGAGGAACTGATTTACCAGGTGACGATGGTCATCAAGTCCAAACGGAACAACGACGAAGGGCATCTGCTCCAGATTATGCAGACTTTCCCGGACATAAATGTAGACCAGATAGAATAAAAGGGGCGGTTACTGCTGCTTCTCGGTCAGATACTTCCAATACCGCACCGGCATGTCCTGGCGGTGCTTCCGCGGATTGAGCCTTTCCTTGATGCAGATGGCCTTGAAATAAGTCTTCCACAAAGACTGGAAAAGTTTCTCGTCCTTATCCATCAGGCTTTCGTCCAGCATACCGGTCACCAAGTGGCCCTCGCGGCTGTCTTCGTCGAAACTCACCATTCGCACCTCTTTCAGGTCATAGTACATTCCGTATGCCCGCCGGATGTCATAGATCAGCCAGCGCTGGTCGGCAAACCGGTCTTTAAAGTGGTTCACCACCAAGGGGAGCGCATTCTTCTCCGGCTCCACGGCGGAAAAGAAAGTACCGTCCGCCGCCTTCTGGAAACGGATGAACTGCACCAGGTGCATCCGTTCGCAATCCACCCGCTTCCACATCCGCGAAAACTCCAGCACATCGGGGTCGGCAAAGTTTGTCTCGATGGAGCGCGGAGCGTCGATAGCCTTGCGGATATAGCGGAACAGCAGCATCGGCGTTTCAGCCTCTTCCGCCAGCCAGCACTGGGTGAGACACGTCAGGACAAAAGACGACAGCTTCTTTTCCAGTCCACGCCACACTCGCCCCGCTTTTTCTTCATCGGTAATCACCATGAACACTTCGTCGTGGAACAGCGGAAGCGGCTCCCCCTCCATCAGCAGCGCATCGGGAAAGGTGCGGCGGGAATAGGCTTCGAACACGGAAGTCAACAGTCCCTCGAAAGTATTATCGTACAGAAAGATAGTCATTCGTCGCGGAAGTCAAGTATCAGTTGCCTTTCGTCCGCCTTCTTTTTCTTCGGCTTCGGCAGCAACAACATACGCACCCCTTCGGGTGTCATTTCGTTCACCGTGTGCATCGGCAGTTCGCTGCAAGTAACGAAGTACTGCGCTTTCTTCATCACCACCCCTATCTTCTTCAGTTGATAAAAGCCCAGCTTGGAGTAGCGGCGGGAAGCGACGATAAGGCGGGCGGACTTCACGCCGATGCCCGGCACACGGAGCAACATCTCATACTCCGCCTTGTTGACGTCTACGGGAAACTGCTCGGGATGGCGCAACGCCCACGACAGTTTGGGGTCTATCTCCAGGTCCAGGTCGGGATAGGCATCGTCCACAATCTCCTCCACTTTGAACTGATAGAACCTCAGCAGCCAGTCTGCCTGGTAAAGGCGGTTCTCGCGCACCAGGGGCGGCTGTTTCAGCGCAGGCAGCCGTTTGTCATAGGTATTTACGGAGATATAGCCCGAATAATACACCCGCTTCATCGTAGGCCCCTTGTACAAGGCGGACGACAAGTGCAGAATGTCCTTGTCTGTCTCCGATGTAGCACCCACAATCACCTGCGTACTTTGTCCGGCAGGAGCGAAACGCGGTGCATGGCGATGCTTCTTCCGCTCCTCGGCACTCTCCAGCACGCCTTGCTGAATGTAGCGCATGGGGGCGTAGACACTCTTATGGTCTTTTTCGGGCGCCAGCATCTTCAGGTTTTCTTCTTTCGGAATCTCCACATTGACGCTGAGGCGGTCGGCATACAGCCCAGCTTCGGTCACCAGTTCGCGGCTGGCGCCGGGGATGCTTTTCAGATGTATATAGCCATTGAAGCGGTGCACGGTGCGGAGGTCTTTCGCCACCCGCACCAGCCGCTCCATCGTATAATCGGGATTGCGCACCACGCCGCTGCTCAGAAACAGTCCCTCGATGTAGTTGCGGCGGTAGAACTCCATCGTCAAGTCCACCAGTTCGTTGACAGACAGGGTGGCGCGCGGCAGGTCGTTGCTGCGGCGGTTGATGCAGTAGGCACAGTCGTAGATGCAATAGTTGGTCAGCATCACTTTCAGCAGCGAGATGCATCGCCCGTCTTCGGCAAAGCTGTGGCAGATGCCCCATCCGCCCACAGTGTTGCCCAACATGCCTGCCTTATTGGAACGCACGGTGCCGCTGGAAGCGCAAGAGACATCATACTTTGCCGACTCCGCCAGTATCTTCAGTTTCTCCAGAACATTTTCATTCATCATCCAAACACTTAATCAAACACATACTTCGCCAAAAATACGAATTCATCCGCTATCCTACAAGAATAATGCAATTTTCTAACTAAGGTTTTACGCACTAAAAACCGTCATCCGTCACTTTTCGAGGTAATGACCATATAGATAGTGTGTTATGCAGTGACGGTTTGAGTGACGGTTAGTGACGGTTTTCCCAAACCGTCACTCCATTTTGCCCTGTTTTAGGTGGAATATCGACTATAACAAGTTGACATACAACCAATCATCTTCATTTCCGAAAATACGCCCAATTTTTGTTAAAAGGGTGCGGAATCGGAGGTAACTTAGGGGTTTTCATGCGGAATGCGAGGGGATATGGTCTGAAACGCCTGTGCATTTTACGGGAATAGCCTGTATATGATGGAAGAAAGCATGGTGCAGAATGCGGCAAAAGAGCATGTATTTCTTTGTTTCTCGGTCGGGGGTTGTACAGCCCACGCAGGAAAACCGCCGGGCCCTCGCTTGAGGGATGTATGGCCCGCAGCCGAGGGACGAAGATTAACGCAATGATTTGTAACAAAAAGTAGATGGATAAAGCGGATTGTACGCAGGACTTTGTGCTATTAAAGGCAGGCGTTTCAGGAGTTGAACAAGGGGATAAAGCCGCTAAAGACAAAAAAAGACCGCCGTTGGGCAGTCTTTTACAGCAAATTAATTGCTTTTTGTTACTTCTTTGAAGCTTCCAAAGATGCTTTGCGGAATTCCTTCATTGCTTTTTCGATTTCCAAAGAAGACTTACGGGCACGAGTACCAGCTGCTTTGTTACCGTTTTCCAACTGAGCTTTTGCATCTTTTTCGAATGCAGCATACAATTCTGTAAGCTTTTCAACTAATTCTTTCATAATCCTTTTTTAATTACTTCGTTAATAATGTCCGACAAAAATACATTCTTTCTTGAAATAAATGCATAAAAACGGTACTTTTTTTGAAATATTCGGCAAAATCAATCAAAAAATCCACTTATAACCGTTTTTTCCCCTACTTTTGTGGGTATGAAAACGCTTACTGATACCGAATATATACACGCTCTCATCGGAGAAGGAGAGCACCAACAACAGGATTTCAAGTTCGAAATCTCGGATGCGAGAAAGATTGCCAAAACGCTTTCCGCTTTTTCGAATACGGACGGCGGACGTCTGCTTATCGGAGTGAAAGATAACGGGAAAATTGCAGGCGTGCGCTCGGAAGAGGAAAAGTATATGATTGAAGCCGCCGCGCAACTGTATTGCCGACCCGAAGTGAGTTACTCGATGAAGAATTATACGGCGGAAGGGCGCAACGTGCTGGTGGTGGAAATCGAGGAAAGTGACCGCAAACCGGTGTATGCCCGGGACGAAAACGGCAAATACCTGGCCTACCTGCGCATCAAGGACGAGAATATCCTTGCCACCCCGGTGCACCTGCGCATCTGGCAGCAGAGTGAAAGTCCGCAGGGGGAACTGATGGAGTATACCGAACGCGAGCAACTGTTGCTGAATCTGCTGGAAGAAAACGAACGCCTGTCGCTGAACAAATACTGCCGCCTGGCCCATCTTTCGCGCCGCGCCGCAGAACATTTGTTGGCGAAACTTGTTCGGTACGATATAATAGAAACGGTGTTTGAGGGACATAAATTTCACTTCAAGCTGAAATAAAAGTATTATGGGAATTATCAACCTGCTGAACGACATCCTTTGGACTTACGTCCTCATCGCCCTCCTGCTGGGGTGCGCCGTATGGTTCACGCTGAAAACGCGCTTCGTACAATTCCGTATGATCCGGGAGATGGTGCGGCTGCTGGGAGACTCGGCAGGCAAAGGGAAGAAAGGCGAGAAACATATCTCCTCCTTCCAGGCCTTCGCCATATCCATCGCCAGCCGCGTGGGGACGGGCAACCTGGCAGGCGTAGCCACCGCCATCGCGATAGGAGGACCGGGCTCCGTGTTCTGGATGTGGGTCATCGCCCTGCTGGGCGCATCCAGTGCCTTTGTGGAATCGACCTTGGCACAGTTATATAAGGTAAAAGGAAAAGATTCGTTCATCGGCGGCCCGGCATACTACATGCGCAAAGGGCTGAAACAGCCGTGGATGGGAACGCTGTTTGCCGTGCTGATTACGATTACCTTCGGCTTTGCCTTCAACTCCGTGCAGAGCAACACGCTGTGTGCCGCCTTCGAAGGCGCTTTCGGCGTGGACCACGCCCTCATGGGCAGCTTACTCACCATAGCCACCATCATCATTATCTTCGGAGGCGTGCAGCGCATCGCCAAGGTGAGCAGCATCATCGTCCCGGTGATGGCACTGGGGTACATCGGCCTGGCGCTGGTCATCGTCCTGCTGAACATCCGCCACCTGCCGGGTGTGCTGGAACTGATTGTGAGCCACGCCTTCGGGTGGGAACAGGCACTGGGCGGCGGCGTAGGCATGGCGCTGATGCAGGGAATCAAGCGGGGACTGTTCAGCAACGAGGCCGGTATGGGTTCCGCCCCCAACGTGGCGGCGACAGCACACGTCAGCCACCCCGTGAAGCAGGGACTGATACAAACGCTGGGCGTGTTTACGGACACGCTGCTGATATGTTCGTGCACGGCTTTCATCATCCTTTTCAGCGGCGCTCCCCTGGACGGCTCGACCAACGGCGTGCAACTGACGCAACACGCGCTGACCAACGAGATAGGGCCTGTGGGCGGTATCTTCGTGGCGGTCGCCCTGTTCTTCTTCGCCTTCAGCAGCATCCTGGGAAATTATTATTATGGAGAAGCCAACGTGCGCTACCTGACGCGCCACAAATGGGTACTGAACACGTATCGCATCCTGGTGGGCGGCATGGTGCTGTTTGGCGCGCTCGCCACACTGGACTTGGCGTGGAGCTTGGCGGATATCACGATGGGACTGATGGCGCTGTGCAATCTGGTCGCCATCAGCCTGCTGGGAAAATATGCTTTCAAGCTGCTGGAAGACTACCGGGCACAAAAGCGGGAGGGCATCAAAGACCCTGTTTTCACCAAAGACCGCCTCAAAGAAATAGAAAAAGACCTGGAGTGCTGGTAAAAAGCAAGTTATTTACTACCTTTGCGGCAGAAAAACAGAAAAATCATTGTTATGGGTATATTTGGCAAACTTTTTAATAAGAACAAAGAAGAAGTTTCTTCAAAAAATGTGGAAGATTTCGTGTCGTTGACCCGCGTATACTTCCAGTCGGTGATAGCCGCCAACCTGGGCATCACCAACATACGTTTCGTGCCGGACGTGGCAAACTTCAAGCGTCTGTTCAAGATACCGACCCAAGGCGGACGACTGGGACAGGGCGAAAAGGCCGCATCGCGCAAGATGCTGATGCAGGACTACGGAATTAGCGAAAACTTCTTCAGGGAAATCGACGCTTCGGTGAAGAAGCACTGCCGCACGCAGAATGATGTGCAGGGCTACCTGTTCATGTATCAGGGCTTTTCGAACGACCTGATGATGCTGATGGGCAACCTGATGCAATGGAAATTCCGTATGCCGTCTATCTTCAAAGGCGCGCTGCGCAGCATGACGCAGAAAACCGTGCACGACGTCTGCACCAAAACCGTATGGAAGAAGGACGATGTGCACAAGACAGCCATGTCCGTGCGCCAGTACAAGGAACGCTTAGGCTACTCCGAAGAGTGGATGACGGAATACGTGTATAACGTAGTGATGCTGGCGAAGAAGGAGCCGAAGTCGCGCGAGCGCGAAAAAGAATGAGGATAATGAAAGAATGAATAATTAAAGAATTAAAGAATGAAAGAATTAAAGGATGAAAGGGAGGGGATACCTCATACGACTTCTTTGATTCATTTCAACTCTTTGTTTTTAAGAGGTTAATTTGAACTTAACATGGAATTCCCTGGGAAAAGGTCCTGGGGAATTTTGTTTTATAGGAATGATTGTTTTATCCGTATAATCTGTAATTTGGGTTGATTTATCCGTAATTTGTATACCCTAAGTTCCATAATAATGCGGTACTTTTGCATCATACAATAGTTGAAATTATATAAATGATGATAGGATGATGAAACCTTATGTTATTTGCCACATGATGGCATCGACGGGCGCAAAGGCATGGCTGCCGTGTTCGACGGCATTGCGGACAGTAACCGTGCGCCGCTTGTGTTGCATCTGCAAAGCGTGCAGCGGATGGAGGGAACGGATACGGTGTGGATGCGATACACGAAATAATCGCGAATGGATTGACAGAAATAGGAACAACTTTATAAGAATGTAATCATGAGAAAGAATTTTGGAGCAAAACCCTGGAGCTATCCGCAGCCTGTATTTATTGTCGGCACTTACGACGAACAGGGAAATCCGGATGCCATGAATGCCGCCTGGGGTGGCATCGACAACGACGACCAGATTAATATGTGCCTGAGTGCCGGACACAAGACAGTGAAGAATCTGCTTGCGACAAAAGCATTCACGGTGAGTATGGCGACAGCCGGACAAATGGTTGCCTGCGATTATGTAGGCATTGTTTCGGGCAACAAGGAACCGGACAAGTTTGCCAAAGCAGGCTTTCACGCCACCAAGTCGGCGTTCGTGAATGCGCCCGTCATCGATGAATTACCGATGGCTGTCGAATGCGAACTCATCTCTTACGATCCTGAGACTTGTCATCTCGTAGGCCGTATCGTCAATGTTTCGGCTGATGAGAGTATTCTGGATGAGCAAGGGAAAATCGATCCCGCCAAGCTGCAACCCATTACCTTCGATCCGGTGCACAACGCTTATCTCGTCATAGGAGAGAAAGTGGGCGACGCGTTTAAAGACGGACTGGCATTGAAGAAATAGAAAGGAAGGGAAGAAACAATTGTGTTAGCAAAAGAAAAAGAACTTTAAAGTATTTCATACGCGGAAAGGCGAGGCGGAAAAACCTCGCTTTTTTTTGTTATTTTTAGCAAACAAAACGATTAAAGATTACCGCTTATGAAACAAAAGAAAATGCTTGCACTTACCCTATCGCAACTGGAACAACTCTACCGTCACGAACTTCCCGAACTGATGAGCATCGCTTCGCACAGCGAAGATGCACGGACATTCAAGATGTTCCTTTCGGAATATATCGGTGGACATCCGGAAGCGGAAAGCGAAGCAGGCAGGCAAATTCGACTCCTGATTGACTATGACGGGCAAGAAGTACACGAGCTCTCCACCGGAGAACAACTGCCCATATCGACGCTATCCTTACTCTATTCGTTCCTGACCGGCAAACTGGACGAAGACCTGGAAACCGACCTGTTTATAGACCTATTTCAGCAGTTCAAACGCCTGCAACATCCTGAATTCCCGCTACCCACCGCCACGCGCGTGAAAGCCTGGACCGAGCGTTGGCCCAGCGGACTGGACGAAGATGTGCAACAAATCCGCCTGCGCAACAAAGAGCGCATCATGCACGCCCTGGTGCAGAAAATAGAGCACCGGAAGAATCCATCGTCGCGCTTCCACTTCGAAGAGGGCATCAGCTATGAAGAAAAATTCCGCCTGGTAGGCGAATGGTGGAACGACTTCCGCTTCCACCTGTCGATGGCGGTGAAAAGTCCTGCGGAACTGAACCGCTTCCTGGGCAACTCGCTTTCCGGCGAAACCATGTATCTGTTGTCGCGCGCCCGGAAGAAAGGGATGCCCTTCTTTGCCACCCCCTATTACCTGTCGTTACTGAACTGTAGCGGAAGCGGCTACAACGACGATGCACTGCGCAGCTATATCCTCTACTCGCCCCAGTTGGTAGAGACCTACGGGCAGATTCGCGCCTGGGAACGGGAGGACATCGTGGAAGCCGGCAAGCCGAATGCTGCCGGATGGCTGCTGCCCGACGGACATAACATCCACCGGCGATATCCGGAAGTGGCGATACTTATCCCCGACACCATGGGCAGGGCGTGCTGCGGCCTGTGTGCATCGTGCCAGCGGATGTACGACTTCCAGAGCAAACGGCTAAACTTCGAGTTCGAGGACCTGCGACCTAAAGAAAGCTGGGAGAAGAAACTGCGCCGCCTGATGACCTATTTTGAAGAAGACACGCAACTGCGTGACATCCTTATCACCGGAGGCGATGCGCTCATGAGCCAGAATAAGACGCTGCGCAATATCCTGGAAGCCGTTTACCGGATGGCAGTGCGCAAACGCAAGGCCAACCAGGAACGCCCCGAAGGCGAAAAGTATGCCGAACTGCAACGCATCCGCTTGGGCTCGCGCCTGCCCGCCTATCTGCCCATGCGCATCAATGACGAACTGGTGGAGATACTGAGGGAGTTCAAAGAAAAGGCATCCACCGTCGGCATCCGCCAATTCATCATACAAACCCATTTCCAGACACCGCTGGAGATGACGCCCGAAGCGGCGGAAGGCATCCGCAAACTGCTGTCGTCGGGATGGCTCATCACCAACCAACTGGTGTACAACGTAGCCGCCTCGCGCCGCGGACACACCACGCGGCTGCGCCAGGTACTGAACCAGATGGGGGTAGTCTGCTACTATACTTTCTCCGTGAAAGGGTTTGAGGAGAACAACGCCGTCTTCACCCCGAACAGCCGTTCCATGCAGGAACAGCAGGAAGAAAAACGCTTCGGCAAGCTCTCGCGGGAAGATGCCCACAGCCTGTCCGCATCACTGGAAACCGTGCACGACCCGGCTGCCTGCATCCGTCACTTCCTGAAGATGCGCCACCTGCCTTTCCTCGCCACCGACCGCAACGTGCTGAACCTGCCCGCCATCGGAAAAAGCATGACCTTCGATATGGTGGGAATTACCCCGGAAGGCCAACGCATCCTGCGCTTCGACCACGACGGAACCCGCCGGCACAGCCCGATTATCGACCGGATGGGCGAAGTGTACATCGTGGAAAACAAATCCGTCGCCTCCTACCTGCGACAATTGCAAGCCATGGGAGAGGATGCGGAGGAATACGCCACCATCTGGTATTACACGGAAGGCAAGACAGAACCCCGCTTCAGCCTGTACGAATATCCCGCATTCCCCTTCCGGACTACGGAGAAAATGAGTAATTTTATGCATGATTTGACAGAATAAGGAACGCCAACCGAACGTATGGAAATAGAACAGCATCCCTTAGAACCTTTTCTCCCCAGCCACGCACGCCTGCTGATGCTGGGGAGCTTCCCGCCCCAGCGAAAGCGCTGGTCGATGGACTTTTACTATCCCAACTGGAACAATGACATGTGGCGCATCGTGGGCCTTTTGTTTTTCGATGATAAGGATTTCTTTGTCGATAAAGCCCGGAAGGCTTTTTGCAGGGAACGCATCGTGGACTTCCTGAACGAAAAAGGCATCGCCCTGTTCGATACCGCCACAGCCATCCGGCGTTTGCAGGACAACGCTTCGGACAAGTTCCTCGAAGTGGTACGTCCTACCGATATTCCTGCCTTGCTGCGCAGCCTTCCGCAATGCAAAGCCGTCGTGACCACCGGACAGAAAGCGACCGATACGTTTTGCGCCCAGTTTTCTTTGGCAGAGCCTAAAGTAGGGGATTTCACCGAGTTCCTTTTCGAAGAACATCCTTTGCGGCTTTACCGGATGCCTTCTTCTTCGCGGGCTTATCCGCTCGCATTAGAAAAAAAAGCGGCGGCCTATCGCATTATGTATCAGGACTTACAAATGTTATAAGCCATTCGGTTCATAAAATTTAGTGACATAGCATTTGCAAATTTAAAAGTTTCCATTACCTTTGCAGCTGTCTCTTATACACATCTGACGCTGCCGACG
>ENA-OYYE01000948-OYYE01000948.1-human-gut-metagenome-genome-assembly--contig:-NODE-948-length-12330-cov-8.469817_pt1 | contig 12330 bp, 13 predicted proteins | sample MGYA00243244_ERZ653437 | MGnify/ENA primary metagenome ERZ653437 (study PRJEB26926, sample SAMN06165130) | human gut metagenome | biome: ENVO:00009003; feature: ENVO:2100002; material: ENVO:00002003...
CGCAGCACAACGGTTTTCAAGACCGCCGCAATCGACCACTCTGCCACCTCTCCAATACGACCTTTTCAGGAAGGCTTTTGTGAGTAAAGCGGTGCAAAGGTACGAATCATTTTTAAATCTGCAAATATACTTTCTATTTTTTCGTGAATTAATCGTACTTTTGCAGCCATGATTTACCCACAGAACTTTGAACAGAAAATAGGTTTCGACCAGATACGCCAACTGCTGAAAGATAAATGCCTCAGCACGCTTGGCGAAGAACGCGTGACGGACCTGGCTTTCTCCGACCGCTACGGCGAGGTGGAGGAAAGGCTGGACCAGGTAGCAGAGTTCGTACGCATACTCCGGGAGGAGGACAACTTCCCCGCACAATATTTCTTTGATGTACGTCCGGCACTGAAGCGCATCCGGATAGAAGGCATGTACCTGGACGAACAGGAACTCTTCGACCTGCGCCGCTCGCTGGAAACCATACGCGACATCGTGCGGTTCTTGCTGCGCACGGACGATGACGACGAGGAAAGCACCTCCCCCTACCCCTGCCTGAAACGGCTGGCGGGGGACATCACCGTATTTCCGCAACTGATAGGGAAAATAAACGGCATCCTCTCCCCTTACGGGAAGATAAAGGATAACGCCTCGACCGAACTGGCACGCATCCGCCGCGAACTGGCAAGCACGATGGGCAGCATTTCACGCTCGCTGAACAGCATCCTGCGCAATGCACAGTCGGAAGGAGTGGTAGATAAGGATGTGACGCCGACCATGCGCGACGGCCGCTTAGTGATACCGGTGGCCCCTGCGCTGAAACGGAAGATTAAAGGAATCGTGCACGATGAATCGGCCAGTGGAAAGACCGTCTTCATCGAGCCTGCCGAAGTGGTGGAAGCCAACAACCGCATCCGCGAACTGGAAAGCGACGAACGCCGGGAGATTATCCGCATCCTGACGGAGTTCTCCAACCTGCTGCGCCCGTCCATTCCCGACATCCTGCTATCCTACGAGTTCCTGGCGGAAATAGACTTCATACGCGCCAAGGCCCTGTTTGCCGAACAAATCAACGGTCTGAAACCCGCCTTTGAAAACCGGCAGGTGCTGGACTGGACAATGGCCGTGCACCCGCTGCTGCAACTCTCCCTGGCGAAGCACGGAAAGAAGGTGGTGCCGCTGGACATCGAACTGAACGAACGCCAACGTATCCTCATCATCTCCGGCCCCAACGCCGGTGGCAAGTCCGTCTGCCTGAAGACGGTGGGGCTGCTGCAATACATGTTGCAATGCGGACTGCTCATCCCGATGCACGAGCGTAGCCATGCGGGAATCTTCAGCAACATCTTCATCGATATCGGTGACGAACAGTCCATCGAGGACGACCTGAGTACCTACTCCTCGCACCTGACGAACATGAAGATAATGATGAAGAACTGCAACGAGCGAAGCCTCATCCTGATAGACGAGTTCGGCGGCGGAACAGAGCCGCAGATTGGCGGCGCCATTGCCGAAGCCGTGCTGAAACGCTTCAACGAGAAGCGGACGTTCGGTGTAATCACCACCCACTACCAGAACCTGAAACACTTTGCCGAAGACCACGAAGGCGTGGTGAACGGCGCCATGCTGTACGACCGCCACCTGATGCAGGCCTTGTTCCAGCTCCAGATAGGCAATCCGGGCAGTTCGTTTGCCGTAGAGATTGCCCGCAAAATCGGTTTGCCGGAAGATGTCATTGCCGACGCTTCGGAAATCGTGGGCAGCGAATACATCAATGCCGACAAATACCTGCAAGACATCGTACGCGACAAGCGCTACTGGGAGGGGAAACGGCAAACCATCCGCCAGCGGGAGAAGCAGATGGAGGAAACCATCGCCCGCTACCAGGAGGAAATGGAAGAATTGCGGAAGTCGCGCAAGGAAATCTTGCAGAAAGCGCGCGAAGAAGCGGAACAGATGATGCAGGAAGCCAATGCCCGCATCGAAAATACCATCCGCACCATCAAGGAGTCGCAGGCCGAAAAGGAGAAAACCCGCCTGGCCCGCAAGGAACTGACGGACTTCCGCGAATCGCTGGAAGCGCTAACCCGGAAAGAGCAGGAAGAGAAGATTGCCCGCAAGATGGAAAAGCTGAAAGAGAAACAGGAACGGAAGAAGAACCGGAAAAGCGAACCGAAAGCAGCCACTCCGCCCGCACCCGCCGCGCCGAAGGTAGTTCCTATCGCAGCAGGCGAGAACGTGAAAATCAAAGGCCAGACCAGTGTGGGCCAAGTGCTGGAAATCAACGGGAAGAATGCCATCGTCGCCTTCGGAAGCATCAAGACCACGGTGAAGACAGACCGCCTGGAGCGCACCAACGCCGCCCCCAAGACGGAAGCGATTGCCAAGAGCACTTTTGTCAGCACCGAGACGCACGACCGGATGTATGAAAAGAAACTGAACTTCAAACAAGACATCGACGTCCGCGGAATGCGCGGAGACGAGGCTTTGCAGGCAGTGACCTATTTTATCGACGACGCGATATTGGTAGGCATGTCCCGCGTGCGCATCCTTCACGGGACGGGGACGGGAATCCTGCGGACACTCATCCGGCAATACCTGGAAACAGTTCCCGGCGTGAAGCACTTTGCCGACGAGCACATCCAGTTCGGAGGGGCAGGCATCACGGTAGTGGACCTGGAATAAGAATCATTTGTATCACAACAACTTAACCTGATAATCGTATGAAATCAATCAAAGAGCTTTACCGCATCGGGACAGGACCTTCGAGCAGCCACACGATGGCGCCCCGCAAGGCCGCCCAGCTATATCTGGGCAGACATCCCGAAGCAGCGGCATTCAAGGTAACCTTGTACGGCAGTCTGGCCGCCACCGGTAAAGGACACATGACAAACGTAGCCATCACCGAAGTCTTGCAACCCGTAGCACCCGTGGAGATAATCTGGGAACCCAAGATATTCCTCCCCTTCCACCCCAACGGCATGAAGTTCGTAGCGGTGGACAGCGAAGGCCGGGAGACAGACGAATGGACGGTGTTCAGCATCGGCGGCGGCGCGCTGGCCGAAGAAAAAGACGGAGCTTCGTCCGTAAACACGCCCGACGTCTACTCCATGAACCACATGACCGAAATACTGCAATGGTGCGAACGTACCGGAAAGAGCTATTGGGAATACGTCAAGGAATGCGAAGAAAGCGACATCTGGGACTACCTGGCCGAAGTATGGCAAACCATGAAGGAATCCGTGAAGCGCGGTCTGGAACAGGAAGGCGTGATGCCCGGCCCGCTGAACCTTCGCCGCAAGGCTTCCACCTATTATATACGCGCAAGCGGCTACAAGCAGTCGCTCCAGTCGCGCGGACTCGTCTTTGCCTACGCCTTGGCGGTGAGCGAAGAAAACGCGTCGGGAGGGACCATCGTCACCGCCCCCACCTGCGGCTCGTGCGGCGTGGTTCCGGCTGTGCTTTATCATCTTGCCAAGAGCCGTGAGTTCAGCGACATACGTATCCTCCGGGCACTGGCCACGGCAGGGCTGGTGGGAAACATCGTAAAGACCAACGCTTCCATCTCGGGAGCCGAAGCGGGTTGCCAGGCAGAAGTGGGCACCGCCTGCTCCATGGCGTCCGCCGCCGCCAACCAGCTCTTCGGCGGAAGTCCCGCACAGATAGAATATGCCGCCGAAATGGGACTGGAACACCACCTGGGAATGACGTGCGACCCCGTCTGCGGCCTGGTGCAGATTCCCTGCATCGAGCGCAACGCCTATGCCGCCGCCCGCGCCCTGGACGCCAACCTGTATGCTTCCTTCACCGACGGAATGCACCGCGTATCTTTCGACAAGGTGGTGGATGTGATGAAGGAAACGGGCAACGATCTCCCCTCCCTCTACAAAGAAACCAGCGAAGGAGGATTGGCGAAAGACTATAAACCCATGGGACTGAGATAAGGCAGCCGCCTCCGTCCTACCGGGGACTTGCAACAAAAAAGCCGAAGGTTGAAAATCCGCCTGCGAACCGCTTCGCCCGGCAATTTTCAACCTTCCGCCTACAACTATCAATTACACCCCTCAATTAATCGGCCAGTGTGTGTCGTCCTTCCCGCTGACGTCTCGTTTCTGGAGCAAGTTTCCGTCTTGCGAGTAGAACAACTGGTACTCTGTATTCCCTTGCTCCACCTCGATAACGAACTGCACGGGTTGCACCGGATATTCCAGCCTGTCGATGTCTTCCCGCTCCCAACCGGCAAACTCGCCGTTCATGAAGCCCGTCTGTACGGTGGAAGGCAAATCGTTCCAGGCAATGTCCACTTCCGTCAAGTGCCAAGTGGCGTTCTTGTCAAACCATACGTCCATTTCCTTGGTATCCATCCAGCAGTCGGCCACGTAATATTGGCCTTTCATCTCCCACTTCACGCGGGTGGCGGCGGGATACTTCTCCTGCAATGCCTTCGAGATGGACTGGGGTACGCTGATGCCCTCGTCCTTGTCGTCATCGCTACAGGCGCAGAATGACAACGAGGCGAGGAGCAGCGTCAGCAAGATTTGAATTCTTATCTTCATCGTTCTTTAAGAGTTTAGGTTAAAAGTCGGCAACAGGGCTTAATCGTCTATGCTGAGGTACTTGCCCTGGGAGTTGAACTTCAGGGTATAATCGTTGGACAGCTCCACCTCCACACGGTTGCGTCCGCGCTCTATCTGGGTGATTATTTCCCGCGGGAAGTTCGTCTTGACGTACTCCCGTACTGCAACCGGAACCAGCGCTTCGGGCACGGCGGACTTCTTGCAGTCCACGTCCGTCCAGTTTCCGTTGCTGTCGAAGTCGATTTCCGTACGGTCCGTCAGCAGGACTTCATACGATTTTGTACCGAGCATCTTGCGCTCAATCTTGATGTGCGAAATCTGCGGGTTGGTGAAATACCGGTTGATGAAATTGCGCGCCGCCAACGGCAACTGATTGGCGTCTTGCGTGATGACATCACCGGCAAAGGCAAACTGAATGGCTACGAGAGCCAACACAAGAATAGATAATACTTTCTTCATATCGCTATTTTCTTTAAGTGTTACTAATTGAAATCTATCTCACACTGCAAATAACGACAGAGAAATAGGAAAGATTTGGGAATAAGGGGCGTTAACGGTAAATTTCATTATCTTTAACAAGAAGAAAGCAATGCATTCCGTCGCGCCACTCGTAGGTGAGTTTCAAGGAGGCGGACGCCGCTATGGAGCGCGAAATAGCAAGCCCCAGTCCGGTGGAATCCTTCTTTCCCTCGGTGCCGTGATAGAAGCGGCGGAACAGCTTGGCACTGTCCAGGGGAGTCACGCCGGTGTTCATCACCGTCAGCGAATGCGCAGTGGTGGTGATGCGCAGCTCTCCCCCCTCCTGATTGTGCAGCAAGGCGTTCTTCACCAGGTTCGACACCAGAATCTGCGCCAACGAGCGGTTGCAGCGCACGGTGAAAGGCCGCTCGTCCCGTTGCCGCACCAGGCGCACCTGCTTGTGTTCGTAGATATCCATCAGGTCGGGCAAGAGGCGGTCCAGCTCTTCGTCCAGCGACACGTCCTCCATTTCGGTGTACTGGCCGTTTTCTATCCGCGACAGCAGCAGCAGGGACTTGTTCAGCTTCACAGCCCTGCCCAGCGTGGCGTAGATGTCGTCCAGTTCCTTCATCTGTTCCTCGGTCAGCCCCTCGCTTTCAGCCAGCAGTTCCACTTTGCCCCTGACAATGGCGAGCGGGGTCTGCAACTCGTGGGAGGCGTTTTCGATGAACTGCTTCTGCTCCTTGTAGGCCTGGTAGCTGCGGTTGCCCATCGCCACGGCGGCTTCGCTCAGTTGGCGGAACTCACGGATACGCGTAGGGTTCTCCAGGGGCGGCAGCTCCTTGCCGGGCTGGATGCGGTGCAGCCAGCCGAGCAACTTGTGCAAGGGACGGAACACGTCTTTCAGCACCAGACGGATGCCGATGGACGTGCAGATAAGGAACAGCAGGTAGAGCGCGCCCAGATACCAGAGCATCGCCTCCACCATGTCTTCCCGCTCCAGGATGGAAATCATCAGCGTCAGTTCGTAATACTGCCCGTCGGGCATCCGGAAGGCGGTGCGCATCACGCGTACCGGCTCGTCCTCGTCCTCCAGTTCGATGTAGACGGTGGAGTCATAATATACTTCCCGGTAGTGGCGGCCTTCCGTTTCGGAAATGGGGCGGAACTTATAAAAAGACATCAGCGTGCCTTCCGTATCGAGCACGGAGGGGTCGTGGAGCGCGCTCTCGATTAACATTTCCCCATAGTTGGCAAGAGTGTCATCCGTCTCGTCCACCACTTCGTCCACCACGGCGTAGTAGAACAGGATGCCCCATATCGCCATCAGCAGAAACAGCAGCAGCGACAGTTTGCGGTAGGTATAATGCAGCAGCTTCATAGTTCGGAGAGTTTATAGCCGAAGCCGTAGACTGCCTTCAGTTCCACGTTGGCCCCCGCCTGTTTCAGTTTCTTGCGCAGATTCTTCACCTGCGAGTAGATAAAGTCCATCGAATCGGCCTGGTCGATGTTGTCTCCCCACACCGATTCGGCAAGGCTCATCTTGTTGATGACACGGCGGGGATTGACGGCAAAATAGTATAGCAGGTCATACTCCTTGCGGTTGAGTTGCAAAGGCGCTCCGTCCACTTCCGCCTGCCGTTTGTCGGGATAGAGGGTCAGGTTGCCGAAGGTCACGGTCACGTCGCCCTGCGCCTGCCGGCGGCGTATCAGCGACTTGATGCGGGCATTGAGTTCGGCCAGATGGAAGGGCTTCGTCAGGTAATCGTCGGCGCCGAGTTCCAGGCCGTCCACCTTGTCGTCCAGCGAATCCTTGGCGGAGATAATGAGCACGCTGTCGCTGCGGCGAAGGCGTTTCAGTTCGCGCAGCAGGTCCAGTCCGCTTCCGCCGGGCAGCATGATATCCAGCAGGATGCAGTCGTAGTCGTAGTCATTGATTTTGTCCAGCGCCGAGAAATAGTCGGCGGCGGTTTCTACGACAAACATTTCTTTCAGGAGCGAGGTGCGGATGGTTTCGCGCAAGTCCTGCTCGTCTTCAACTATCAGGATTTTCATGGTGACAAAGATAACTCGTGATTCTGGAAACAAACTGGAATCGGCCTTAAGCGGGGTGCAGGCAAGGCGTCCGACAGAGGCTTGTGTTTGTCGCGTCAGACACTTGCGTCTGTGCCGTCAGGGGCTTGTGTCTGTCGGCTCAGGGGCTTGTGTCTATCAAACGCCCTGCAGGAGGGGCTGGCGCGGCATAGGCGCACCCGGTTTCTCCGTCCGTAGGCCCTGCTGCCGGAGGGCGGAGAACCGCCGTTCCGGACGCGAAGGGATTTATCGGATGCTGTCGGTTTCGTACAGTTCTTCCATCAGTTCCTCCTTCTCCATCGAGATTCGGCCGTCGGCGGTGACGGTCAGCCTCAACGGCACGTACAGGTCGGTCTGCGGATAGCAGATGCTGGCGGCGTAGATGATGCCCTGCGGGGTGGTCTTGTCATACACCATCCCTTCGAGGATGGCGTGCTTCAGAAACTTGGCGGGCACCAGCGAGGCGAAGTTTTCCTTGGTAAACACTTTGTCTACCAACGCCTTGCCGCCGCAAGTGATACGCAGGGTGATGCGGTTGTCCACAAACTTGTCTCCCTGCTCGTCCTGCACCAGCGGCAGGCTCTCGTCGGGGCGGCGCACCACCGACGATTGATATTCTTTACCTTTGAACGTAACGGCAACCTTGATATCGGACACCTGCATACGCTGCGGCGCAGATGCCTCCACACTGTCCTGCATCAGTACCTGCACGTCGTCCTTCCGTTCTTTCACGGAAGTGTTGCACGCCGTCGTCAGCAGCACCGCGGAGCAAGCCGCTATATGAAATACATTTTTCATGAATGGTTTATTAAAGATTGACAAGGACAAAGGAACAAAAAGCGCGGGAAAAATACAAGGAAAGCGGTTAAAAAACATAAAGGCCCTGTCCATACGAACGTCGGACAAGGCCTTTTACAATCAATTATCCTGAAAACTACTCTCTCGGACAGTCCTTTCTTCGCGATTCCATCCGGAGTTTACGTTCCTGCATATTTTTGGTATATGCAGCATACTGGTCTTTGGTCATAATCTTCTGCAACTCTGCCTGATATTGGGTCATCGCAGTTTCCATTTCGGCACGTTTCTTCTGCATCTCGGCCTGCATCTTCGTGCGTTGTTCCTCGGTCAGGCGGGCATTCTTGCGGCCGGCTTTGCGTCCCTTGTGGTGCTTGCCTGCACGGCTGTCCTGATTATTGTTGTTCATACCCATGCCATAGCGCATCGGCATGTCGCCCATTTTCTCCGCCAGTGCCAGGTTGGCCACCAGCAACTGCTGCTTCTGCACGTCGTTCAGCGAGTATTCCTTCGCCATCCGTTCGGTCATACGTTCGGCACGCACTTTCGGGTCGGGTTTCTTGCCGCCGCGACGGCCTTGCTGAGCCATTACCAGTCCTCCTGCCAGGAAGACTGCCATCATCAATACAATTATTCTTTTCATTCTGATTCCTTTCTAATTAATACTTTATTTGATTCATACTTACTGTGTTGCAACGTAACTATGACAAAAAGAAAAGCGGAAAGTTTAATCAGACTTCCCGCTTTAACAATAAATGACAGTGATGCATAATTTATTAAGGTTCATCCAGATAGCGCACGATAAGGCTCACCTGTCGGGGCATGAATGTACGTTTCCGGTCGCTGTATCCGGTGCTGAGCAAAGCCTCGTGCAGCTCCTTATTCCGTTTTATCCACCGGCCGAAAGTACGCAGGGCGCACCGTGCAGTAGCGTTGGGGCAGTACAGACATGCCAGGTCTTTCTTTTTGTAAAAGGTAATCCGAAAGCCATTTCTTGTTTCCATAGTTCATGGTTTAAATTATAGTTGTAAAGATACTACATTCCACAGGCGAAGTCAAGCGTTTAGAGGAGAATATGACGCTTTTTCCCGAAAAGATTCATATTCTCCTCAGCATCAGCCCGTTTTTATCCTAACGGATTCTCGTTCTGGTCACCGCTGCCGTTGCCTCCCTCGCCGGCGCCGCTCTGATTACCGGAGCCGCTTCCGCCCGACACCGTACCGGCACCCGACCAGTCCAGCCGTTCCACGCTGGCCCGTGTCAGCATCTCCTTAAAATAGCAACCGGCCGTAAAGATGATTTTCCGTCGGTAGATGGTACTCCCCTTTACCTCCTCGGCCGTGTCCTGGCTTTTGGCGTTAATACCGGGACGGAAACAACCGAAATCCCCCAGTTGTACCGAAAACCCTTTGTTTAAGTCCATATTCAGTGTATCGATCAGTCCGTCCAGCACAAACTTCACCACCCCGCGCGGCGCCATACTAATCTTTGTTACCTCGTCGCACAAGTCTTTAAAGTTCACCACTCCCAGGGTCTTCATCTGTGCTACATACTTTTCTGCTTTCGACTCATCAAAACCGAACACTCTTTTTTTCACTTCATACTTAATTGGCATAATTCTTTTGTTTTATTAAATGATTACTAAATCCTTTCGGCCTTGTTCGCTCGTCAGCCCGCAAAACCTGTTTCTCTGTGACCACGATGCAAAGATACAACACCCCCAAACGGCATGGTGCTTTAAATGGAGGTTTAGGGAGGTTTCCGGAGGATAAAGGAGGTTATGCCGAAAGATTTATCTGTCTGCTATTAAAGTATATAGAAAAATAAATAAGAAAGGTGACCTGTCTTGCGGAAGAAGGATAAAAAACATGCAGAATTTTAGGATATAACCTAAAATCTTTATACTCGTGCAAACTTTTAGGTTATGGACGATAAAATTGCACTGATGAAGCGTACCTATATACTATATAATAGGAGTTGAATCGGCCGACTCCGCTCCATAATATATAGAATAGCTGGGACGTTTTGCTCCCGGAACATCTTCGTGCAGAATGCCCTTCTGAAGCAAATCCTGAATATCGCGGAGAGCCGTATCTTTAGAGCATTTATTAAGCGCCGCCCATGTTTTTGAAGTTATCTTCGCTTCATATCCGTCAAGAAACAGATTCAATGTGTACGTTTGCCGTTCGGACAGGGGAATCCCGGTAGCGCGCATCCAGAAGAAACTCTTGTTCAGAATAGTATTCACCGTGGCGTTCGCTTCGTGGATAGCGGCAAGAAGTGTCTTCATATACCACACCAACCACTCTGTGATGTCTCCATCCCCACGTTGAGTACGCTCCAATATATCGTAATAGTGATTCTTATCCCGATTGATTTCCGAAGAAATATTGTAAAAGCGGAAACGGCTCTTGTCACCACGGGCTAAAAACATATCGCCCAGGATGCGTGCCAGCCGCCCGTTACCGTCTTCAAAGGGATGGATAGAGACGAACCAAAAATGAGCGATAGCAGAGCGGATAACGGGAGAGAGGGATTTCCCGTCATTGAACCATTGGATAAAACGTTCCATTTCTTCCTGCACACGCTGGGGAGAAGGCGCAATATAGTGAACACGTTCACGACCCAGATAACCCGAAACCACATGTTCCTCATGCGTACGATACTTCTTCACTTCTATCTGCGCCCCTTCACTGAATCCTGTAGGGAAGAATGCGGACTGCCATGCACAAAGTTTCTCTTTGGTGAGTTGCCCGTCATAGTGTTCCATCGCATCGAGCATCACCGCCACTACATTGTCCACATAATGAGAAGGAGCGACCTGCTTCACATTTTCGATGCCCAGGCGTCGCGCTATGGAGGAGCGTACTTCGTCGGCATTCAGGCGTATGCCTTCTATTTCAGAAGAATAAACCACATCATGAGTCAAGTTTTCAGCCATTGCCCGAAGCTGGCTTTCAAATCCCAATCCGCTCAGACGACCATAAAGTTTTCCTTGTTGCCCGAAAACGTCGCATATTCTGCGACGAAAATACAAACAAATCGTCGCATAGGCAAAAAAAGTAAGGATTATTAAGCATCACTTTCTTCTTCGGACAGCCGACAGACCACATTTCCGTCTTCATCGCAAGTAATGATGCCTTTGAATACATCCGGCATAGCATCATATTGCAAGTTCAACTGTTTATTGAACTCCTTAAAACAGGCATAACCATATTTATCCAAAAGATACGGCATCAAGAAGGCAGAACGCAATATCTCATATTCCTGATAATTGTAGGGAGTAGTTTGAGCCCTTTTCTGCAACAACTCCATCATTTTCTTCATCAGCGGTTCAATCTCTTTTTCCGTGGCGAACGTTGCATATCCCCTTATGGCAGTCAGCTTCATATCCAAATAACGTTCTTTCTTGAAAGCGGCCAGGAAAAATTCTTTCGACGCCCTTTCCGGATGATGTATTGCCAATTCCTTCAGAATTGCATACCTCTTTGCCAGATCTTTTATCTGTTGATAAGTATCAATATCCATAGGTTACTTCTTCTTGATATACACCACATTCCTCCCCATCCCGTGCCTCATCAGCACGCCGGCCTCTATCCATTCGTTCAGGTCATTCACCGCCTGCTTCACGCTCCGTCCCGTCAGCCGGGCATACTGGGCGCGGTTGATGCAGGGATATTCCTGCAAATAGGTTTCAAGCTGCTGAAGGCGCTGTTCCGCCGGCAGCGCAGAAGCGGCCTGGGAGGAGGACTGCGGACTGCGCTCAAAGCGGATTTTCCGGTTCAACTCGTTATAAAACTCCTTACTCAGGCGGAAATTCAAGCCGCGAAGCGAGACGGAAGCGCTGCGCACCTCGTCCTTCTCCATCGCTCCCCGGCGGCAGTTCAGGGAAGGGGTGAAGAAGCCGAGTTCTCCCAGCTCCACCGTCCAGCCGTTGGCTATGCAGTCGCGCAGCTCGTCCATAAAGGCTGCCATAGCGCCTTCCAGCACACTGCGGCTGATGCCTGTGAAAAGGTGTACACGGTCGATAAACTCTTTGCGTTCAATCGTTCCTTTGGGAACAAAGCGGGCGTATAGCGGCTGTTGCTCACCGGTCTGACGGATATCAGGCTTCTCGAAAAGATCGTAATAGGCACTCATAAATCAATAGTTATTAAAGGATTATTCAATTCTGGGGAAAGCATGGAGCAGATACGGTCTACCGTAAGAGGGTTTATCGCAGACGCTACTTGTTTTTCCGGTATCAACCAAGGGAAAAGGTTGCTAATATTAATTCTTTCCACCACGGGGAAAGTTTCTTTCCATCGTGGAGAATGTTTCTTTCCACCGTGGTGGAAAGAAAAAAGCCCCGTGGTGGAAAGATTAGCTTACCGCAGGCAAAGATACTAATGCTGTCTCTTATACACATCTGACGCTGCCGACGAAGCTAGAAGTGTAG
>ENA-OYYE01000958-OYYE01000958.1-human-gut-metagenome-genome-assembly--contig:-NODE-958-length-12220-cov-8.164077_pt1 | contig 12220 bp, 8 predicted proteins | sample MGYA00243244_ERZ653437 | MGnify/ENA primary metagenome ERZ653437 (study PRJEB26926, sample SAMN06165130) | human gut metagenome | biome: ENVO:00009003; feature: ENVO:2100002; material: ENVO:00002003...
CGAGATAGGCTCCGGTCTCGTGGGCTCGGAGATGTGTATAAGAGACAGTATTATAACAACCCGATGTTTTAAGTTCGTGGTTTTTGTATATCCAGTTCATATTATATATATTATTTTTGTCAGACAAAAATAAGAAAAAACATCCTGATACTTGCTTGATATTATCAAATTATAGCTTTAATCCTCTATTTTTTCTTGGTTCTTCTGTCGTGTGACGTAAACTTTGCCACAATTTTTCCATTTGTTCCTTGAACCAATCTCCAATTGGCTTCTTGTTTATGGTTAGCACAAGTTTACTGCTATCGGTTGGACTTTTCTCTACCTTGAAAATATCGTTCTTGATGTCAAACTTTCGTCTGTGCTCTTCGGAATAGATTTTCCCATTGCATCTGATTGCTTCTTTTTTTGTCAAAAGACTGTTTACCATATCTTTGGTAAATCCGATGGCATAGCAGAGTTTTTCCATTCTCAACATCTCTTTGAGTAAAGGAAACCAGTTGAACGCTTTTTCAAGAATGGTGTTCAATCGTGATATTTCCTTGTCTTTTGCTTCAAGTTCTTGGTTATGTATTCCTTGAAGATCTTGAATCTGTTTGCCATACTGTTCCTGCATATGCTTCATTTGGATTTTCAAACCATTAATGCTTTTATCACGTTTTGCTATTTCCTTATGCAGTTCCGAATTGCTATGCTCCAACTCTTTCAGTTTTCCACTTCCGAAAAGAGAACCGACTCCGCTTGCTATGGCGGTGGCCGCATCGGTGGCTACGCTTTTGAGCTTGTTCGTGCGTATCTCGGATTTTACCTGTTTGAGTTCTTGTTCAGCAAGAGTTACTTGCTGCTCCTTGTGCCTTTGGGTTTCCTCTATACGTTGCAGTTCGGCTTTCTGCTTCTTAATAATGAAGTCGTTCCGTTCCAGATGCTCTTTACCTGTAACAGCTTTTGCCTGCCCACGTTCCATCAGAAGTATATTGGAAGCCAGGGTTTGCATGGTTGCCATATCCTCGTCATTGAGTTTTTGGCTCTTTCCGGTTTCGTGGTTCATCCAATCGAAAACGATATGAGCGTGATAATTCGGCTTGAACCACTTTCCAGCAATTTGGAAACTCTCCCTGTCTTCGGCTTCGGGTTGTCCGCTCAGCCAATGTCCTTCATCTTTGTGCAGGAAGATTTGCAGCGGAGTAATACCCCAGCGTTGTTTGCACTCCTCGCCAAATTTACGCACATCTGCCAATGTGGTGTCTGGCCTGACGAGCAGTACACCTTCACGGATTGGCGAACATCCTGCCACTTTGATTATTTTGCCGTTCTTGCCTTTGCGTTCACGCTCTTTCTCTTGCATGGCACGACCTGTCTTTTCCTTGACCATGCATTTGATGTTATCATAGTGCGTCCGCAAGTCGGGAGTGCCGAAGCTGGGATTTATCCACTGTTCGTTGTCGACAGAGAGTTCAGAAACGATATAGATTTTGGACTTGCCGATGTTACGCATATACTCGGCAGTCCTACGGTTATGAGCCTCGCTTGATGCAATGTTGCAAGGCTTGATATGTATGCTTGATTTTGTTGCCATAGCTGTTCTGTTTTATTGTTCGCAATAGATTGTTTCTTCGCTTCCGCAGTGGGGTTCTTAGGGGTACAACCCATAAGCGGAGATTGCAAAGAGAGGGTCACTCTTTGCTCTGGGTTCTCAGGGGAGAAACGCCCTGAGTGGGTCATTAGGGCAAAGCCCTAATCCCCTCGGGAGAGCCCACAACTACGAAAGCGGAGCGTGTAGTTATAGTGGGCTATAACCGAAAGCCGTTTTTCTTTTTCGGTGACTGGCTGCGCACCCCTTTGACGGATTGGACTTGCCCTTTTCTCTCAGCCTGTTTCTGTAAGTATTCGTTCAAGTCCTTGCATCCGTTGTAAGTCTGCGAAGCGTCACGGATGTATCTGTTTCTGCCGTATTCCTTGCGGATTTGCCGGAGTGCTTCCATGCCTGCATGGTCGTTGTCGAAAAAGCAGTGAATGCGTTCGTAATTGCCCAACGAATAGAGAATCTTGTTTATATTCGATACGGAATTCAATACAATGTAGTCCTGCCCGTCCAACTCCGGATAATTCGGGCAGCTCTCCTGTCTCAATGTCAAAAAGGAGAGGTAATCCATGAACCCCTCGAATACATAACAGGTATTCCTCGCTTTCCCTGATTGTCTGATGTGGGAGATTTCCTTTGGGGCGATACAGCCCTTGAAATAGCGGTTGCGGATTTCATATCCATCCGATACATTGGGAAAGGCGATGGCAAAGTACCGCTTGCCGTTGTGGGTGAAACGGGCTTCACTACATTCTCTTTTCGCCAGTTCTGTATTTATTCCTCTACCTTGCAAGTAGGCAAGCAGGGCAGGAGATGACAGCGGAACAATCTCCAACTGTTGGAAGCTCGGCTCGGAAGAGTTTTGCTTTCCAAAAGAGAAAGATACCGGGCGCACGTGCGGTGTCTGCTCTGCTATCCGTTTCAAGATGTAAGGTACATGGTCGGTAGCGTACAGGTGTGCAGCCAGTTCTATGATACCACCACCTTTACCCAAACCGAAGTCATACCATTGTTCACGTTCGGTATTTACCTTGAACGAGGCTTCGGCTTCTTCCCTTAACGGTGATTTATACCACAGATTGACACCTTGTTGCTTGACGGGAGAATATCCTAAACTATGCAGATAATCCGCTATTCTGATTTGCTTGGCTGTCTGTATATCCATAAAATGATTGTTTTAGTAGTTGGTGAATTGGTTTATTTTTCTTTTTGCCCGTACCTTTTTAGGAAGTACGGTCTATAATCACTTCACTAAATTCTCGTATATATAGGATACGGTAATAAAGTGAAGTGATTTAGTCCCATTCCCCAAGCACTTCACTATATTCCTAATATATACACCCCGAGAATAAAGTGAAGTGATTGCAGGGAAATGGGCTAATAGTGGAAGTCGGGCATGAAGGTGTATTTCCTGCCGTTCTCCTGCACTATCATCCGCTTGTTGCGGAGCATGGTGATGAGCGATACCGCCTTTTTATGGTTCAGTTTTACACCCACGGACATATAGGTCTTGATTAAAGCATCTTCCAGTTCCTTGTAACCATATTCCTCTTTCAGACCGAATGCGGCTTCCAATGCGATGCGGTGCTGCTGCTCGGTGATATGCCTGTAAGGGTCGAACTTCTCTTCTTCGGGTCTTCCCGGTTTCTTTGTTTCGGGTTTGTAACCTTCTATAAGTTCGGGAAGGGCTTTGTCGTTGATGCGGAACGCAAAAGGCTCAAAGTCCATTGCTCGTATGTGAATGGCTGAAACATGGCTGATGTCACCGTTGCCCTTGTCCTTTTCTACCTGCAATACGGTTTCCGCCTTGTTGTTCAACTCCGTACCGATATGCCCTCTCGCATTCTCATCCCCCTTGTTCTGATGCAGTATCGTATGGATGTGTATCTGCCTGTCGTCCGTCCACTGCATCAGTTTGGATATGATGCGTGTGGATTCACCGGGACTGTTGATGTCGTACACCATATCACGGATGCCGTCTATGATTACAAGACCAATGTCGGGAGTGTTGTAGATAGCCTGTTCTACAATCCTGATACGTTGCTCAGGCGTGTATTTTCTCAAAGCGAGAAATTCAAGGTTCTCATTGTCCCTGTCATCTGGCAAGCCGACCATCCGCAAAATGCGTGTCATGACTTTCAGGCAATGGTAAGGGCTTTGCTCTGTATCAACATAAAGCACTTTCCGCTTATCTTCCGGCAGTTCCGCCACATACCGCAACACTGTGCCGTTCTTCAATGCGGCGGCTACGATAGCCGATACATTGAATGTCTTTTTACTTTTGGCTTTGCCGATGGATGCGCTGAAATTGCCCAATGTCCCAATGACAGAACCATGTACTTTGAGGATTTCAGGTGCTTTCTCATAACTTTTCGACAGGCTCAAACGTGAGGCTTGCCAAAGGATAATGGCTTCTTCTGCCGATATGTCCTTAGTCTCTTTAATATAGTCCATAGCCATGCCTCCCGTTATTTTCGTCCTCCTGTTTTCTTCCCGGCCAGTTCAAGGGCAAGCTCCACATCTACGATAATCTTGCGTCCTATCTGGGTGATTGCCTTGTCAATCTTTCCGCTTTTCTTGATGCGGTTGGCAGTGGGCAGGCTGCACCCGAACAGTTTGGCAATGCCCAGTATTCCGTACACATACTTCCTTTCTGTGTCCGTAACGGGCTGTGGCTGCATTTCCGTTTGACCGGAAGCGTGCTTGCTTAAGAATATGAACTCTTCGCCTGTCATCTGCCAGACGGGTTTTGATAATAACTCTTGAAGATTTGTCATCGTCTAATCTATTTAGTCGTTTAACAATCAGCCCTGCGCACTGGCTGTTATTTCCGTTCTCGAACGATGCAAAATTAGGAAGGTTTGTAAGTGGTAAGGATGTGGTTGATGTAAATGGAATATCTTGTTATTTCTTTGAATATCAGACAATAAAAATACCACTCAAAAATTAGTTTGAGTGGTAAAAGTGGTTGTTTCGTAATATGTCAGGGTACATCACGGATTATCGGAATATTGCGTCCATTTCTTTGGCGAACTTCTGGTTGCTGTCACTTGGGAAATCGGAAACAGGTTCCTTGTATTTTGACTTGTAATAGTTCTCTTCAATATCCAGCATTTTGAGGATATTCTTTTTCCAATTCTCCCTGTCAAGTTTGGGCAGTTGTTCACCCATCAGGAATATCAGGTAGCAGACACGTATTTTCTCTCTCGTTTTTATTTTCAGCTTGCATTTGCCGGGGTGCAGATTCATACAAGCATAGAAATCATATTCGGAAATATTCTCGAATTGTTCTCCTACGCAGGTCGTGTAAACGAGCGAAAGCAACTCCATGTCGAAATATTCGTATTGTTCCTCTTTGGGCGCTTCTTCTTGCATATCGGGTTCGCTTGGCTTGGTTAGCTCTTCCGGTTTATCTTTAGCTACGGGAATATATTTTGCTAATATTTCCATAAAATGGAAACTCAATTTATAAATATCTCCGCAGCAGTTCTCTATATATTGGAAAGCCTCTTTTCTTGCTTGCTTTTGCAATTCATAAAGCCTGTTCAGTTCTTCTTTTTCTTTCTCATATTCAGCCTTGCAGCGTTCATATTCCTTTTCGGCTTGCTTTTCTTCTTCTGCCGTATGTTCCCTGTAACCAATAGAATCATATCTGTTATATGCCTCGTTCAAAGGCTTGTTTAGTCTTTGTGTAACCTCCAGTTGTTCCTCTATATCAATATTATATCTATCAGCGAAATGGTAGCACACACGAGAAATTATCTCATCATCAAGCAATGGATATTTTTCGTAAAGCATCATGTTTTTCTCTATCTCGGCTCTTAGACTGTCGAGAATCAGAGTGTACTGTTCTTTCTGCTTGTCAAGTACCAATTCAAGGATAGCGGCTTCAAAAACTTTTGTGTCATTGTATTGCTTGTAGAAGTTCGTGATGAATTTCTGCTTGTCAAAAGAAAAAGTATGGCTTACAATAAAGTCACTGTATATTCGGTTGAGTTCACCGTATTGGGGAATCATAATCAGTATTTCTCCTGCCATATATCTTGGGTTTATGGATTTTTGTCTTTATCAAGAAAGGAAGCCAGTTCTTCTTCCACTTCTTCTATACTTGGCAGAGCCGATTTTAAGTTTTCAGGTATAGCCTTGCTCAGTTGGTAATCGCTGATGCCTATCGGCTGGTCATAGCCTGTCAATGCGTATTGTGCTACAACTTCGTCTTTTCCCTTGCACAGCAACAACCCGATAGTCTTGTTGTCATTCTCTCCCCTCAGTTTATCATCCACCACATTGATGTAGAAGTTCAGTTGTCCTGCATACTCCGGTTTGAATGGGGTAGCCTTTAATTCTACCACGATATATGCGTGCAGTGGAATAGAATATAATATCAGGTCTGCATAGAAATCGCTGTTTCCGACTTGGAAATGCTTCTGTCGTGCAACGAAAGCAAAGCCATTGCCCATTTCCAGCAAGTAACGGGTAACGTGCTTAACCAACTGTTCTTCTATGTCCCTTTCGTCTGCTTTCTCTTTAGTTCCAGCCAAATCAAAGATGTACGGGTCTTTCAACAGGTAATTGGCGAGGTCGCTTTGCGGTGCAGGAAGCGTGGCTGTGAAATTGTTTACCTTATTATTGCTGATTTGTCTGCTGTACAGGTTGGTTTCAATTTGTATTTTAAGAGCATTGCTGCTCCAGCCCATTTCCACAGACTGCTTCATGTACCAATAGCTTACACCTAATGGAATTGAATTGTTAAGCATTATCACATGGCTTGCCCAATTGGTTCTTGCAACAGGTGATGCCATGAATACGCTTTCTATATCCTTAATTTCCATCCGGTAAATATCAGATACGGTTCTGGCAACATTATGAATTTGCGCAAGAGGTTCTTGCGTGATTATAATTTCATTGTTATCAGTGGATTGGATTTGCGCAAGAGGCTCTTGCGTAAATTGCGCATCGTTTAAGTAGCGTACTTCGTTTGCTATTTTCTCCACACTTGGAGCTATCAACTTTGCATCCGTTTCTATGAAACTTTGCAATGCCCTCAAAGGATATGCTTTTGCAAACTGACACATATAGGTAAGGTTGCGTTCCGAATAGCCCTTCTTTTCGGGATAATTGAACCGGATAGCCTTTGCCAACTGTTTGATGGTTTTGCTTCCCCATCCGTGCAGTTGCTGATGATAGAGAATATAGTTACCCATTTTCCAGTAATGGAACAACATTTGCGCATTGGCTGCGGTAATCAGCCGTACTTGTGCCTGTTGTATTTCCGAACCGACAGCATTTATAAATGCGTCAAAGTTCGTCTTTTCTATGTTATGTCCGTTGTTGTTCATCTTATGATATTTTCAGAATACAAATATAATTCAAAGGTGGTAATCTATGAAACTAATTGATACTTTTATAGTTGATTGAACTTGTTCATTGCATTTGCCCTAATGTCATCCGCTATGTCAATATAGGGTTTCATGGCTTTGTAGTCACTGTGTCCCGTCCATTTCATAACCACCTGTGCAGGGATTCCGAGAGCCAACGCATTGCAGATGAATGTTCTTCTTCCGGCATGGGTGCTTAACAATGCGTATTTGGGCGTGATTTCATCTATGCGCTCATTTCCTTTGTAGTAGGTTTCCCGTACAGGTTCGTTGATTTCCGCCAGCTCGCCCAGTTCCTTCAAATAATCGTTCATCTTCTGATTGCTGATGACGGGCAATGCCATGTGATTCTCGAAATGAACATCCTTGTATTTTTCAAGAATGGCTTTGCTGTGGTCGTTCAGTTCGATTATCAGGCTGTCCGCAGTCTTGACTGTGGTAACTTCAATGTGGTCGGGTTTAATATCGCTTCTTTTCAAGTTACGGACATCCGAATATCGTAAACTCGTGAAACAACAGAACAGAAAGACATCCCTGATACGTTCCAAATATTGTTTGTCATGCGGTATATGATAATCTTTCAATTTGTTCAGTTCATCCCAAGTCAAGAAGATCACTTTTTTCGAGGTGGTTTTCAGTTTCGGTTTGAATGTATCGTATACAATGTTCTGATGATGTCCTTTCTTGAAGCTCCAGCGCAGGAACCATTTGAGGAATCCCATTTGCTTGCCGATGGTGCTGTTTCTCATATCCTTGGTATCACGCAGGAAGTTGACGTATTCGTTCAATCCAAACTCGTCGAAATAGTTGAACGTTGCATCCTCCTTGAACTCTTTGAGGTGGTTCCTCACTGCTGCAAATTTTTCATAGGTGGATGCCGTCCAGTTATTCTGGTTACCGCACTCTTTTACAAACTCATCGAACACCTCCCAAAAGCTGACAGGGGCTTCTTCCGGCTGTTCTTCGCTGGTGTCTTTCATTCTCATGTTGAAAGCTTCCTTCAACTGTTGGGTCGTTGGCATGACCTCCTGCACCTCAAATTCCTTGAAAATATTCTGGATTTCAGCATAGTATTTCAGCAAGTCCGTATTGATTTCGGCTGCACTTTGCTTTAGCTTGTTGGTACATCCGTTCTTTACCCGCTGCTTATCTGCATCCCATTTGGCTACGTCAATCCGGTAGCCCGTTGTAAACTCGATGCGTTGGCTGGCAAAGATGACACGCATACGGATGGGTACGTTCTCTACGATTGGCACACCGTTCTTTTTCCGGCTCTCCAATGCAAAAATGATGTTGCGCTTGATATTCATAATTGGGTGCGTTTGAAATTCTACACCCAAATATACACCCAATTATTGAGATAGCAAAAGACATTTAGAAACATTTAGTTTTACTCTATGTTGTAATTTACACTTGATTATCAGTTGTTTGCGGTTTTATGATATTCTGTGAAAGTATAAGTTCGAGAGCCTGTCTCTCCGCTGAACTAACTGGATAATGAATAGGTAAGTCTCATAAATTCAACGATTTGTGGGACTTTTTTTATTCCATTATCTCTGCCCTATCGGATATTATTTAGCCCTTTATAGAATAAGAATTTATACTTTAGTTTTGACTGAACTTCAGTATATATGTGCAATTTTAGAACAAATAATCTAAAAATGATTTTTTTTTGTAACTTAGCATAATATTTAAAACAAATATGGTAAAAGCTACAAAAGATAATAGGCCTTTTTCAAGTGGTGTGTTTGATTTAGAGGAGTTCAATATTTATACAAAGGTAATTGATTTGCCTCTTGACGGGATTCCGACATATCTAGAAGAAGGGATAAATGGAGTTTGTACCGGAGGCTCTGCTCTTTTTAATGTGTTTTCTAATAAACGCAGGGTTGTGAAGAATGATTTGATAACTATTTTTCCTTATCAGTTGGCAAGTATAACCGAAATCAGTACAGACTTTGCCGTTATTTTCTTTAAAGTACCAAAGAAATTGTTTATGGATACCATTAATGGGCTGGGTAGGCTTACACTTGACTATTTTTTCTATATGAGGAAATATTATAGCTCTCCGCTCAGTGAAGAAGAGTATAAGCGCTTTGTTCATTTCTGTCATATATTGTCATGCCGTGTAGATTTATCTTGTGCCTTTCTTAGGAGGGAATCGGTGATGTATTTATTGAGGGTTTATTATTGGGACTTGTATGTGGGCTATAAGAGTAACCCCAAGGCTATGGCTTCCGTGAAGTTTGTACGTAAAGAGAAGCAGGTTTTTGAATTCTTTTATTTGGTTATAGAGTATCATACTATAAGTCGTGATGTGGCATTTTATGCAGATAAGATGTGTATCTCACCTAAATATCTGACAATGTTAATAACAGATAATACTGGTCGTTCGGCTAAAGAGTGGATTGTGGAATATACCATACTTGAGATAAAAGTCTTATTGAAAGACTCCAATCTTGAAATAAAGGAAGTGGTTTCACGAACTAATTTTCAATCGAATTCTACGATGACACGTTTTTTTCGTAAGCATACAGGCACTACTCCGTCAGAATACCGTGAGAGAATGTTTGTCTGATATTTGGATAATTTGTACTTATACCAAAAGGCAAGAAAGATATGAAAGAATATCTTAAAATAATAGATGAAATAATCGCTCTTGTGGGGTTACATTTAATTCCCAAATTTGTTAATCTATATCAAGGCCAGGTTGACATAAGATGTGAGGAAAATGATACTGGAGTCTTAATTAATATTATTGTGTCTTTACCAGATAAAAATGAACTGCAGGCTTTGCAAAATCAAGTTGGTATGGACTCACTACAAGCCAAACAGATCTTAGAAGGAATATTAAAATTGGAGAAAATGGATTTATGCAAACCATTGGAAAACAGACAACTGGAATTGAAACGAATTTGGCTTAACAAGCTTGTTTCAGTGTTGGAAGAGCATATGGAAAATACAGAGTTTAATGTTGCTATGCTCTGTCAACTGTTGGGAATGAATCGAAAACTGTTGTATCGAAAGATTAAACAGTTGACGGGGGTTACTCCAGTAAGCCTTATTCGGCGTGTTAGGATGATAAGAGCCGCTACACTTTTATTACAAGGCAGATTCACTGTATCGGAAGTAATGTATATGGTAGGCTATTCCAATCCTTCTTATTTTTCCAGGTGTTTCATGGCAGAATATAATATTTCTCCAAGTCAATATGCAATAATTCAAAAAAAAACAGGTGGAGCGTCCGAATAAGGGGGCACTCCACACATGATTCATTGTCTTTTGTTCTGTTATTTTTTATACCAATCCTTACAGTCATTTCCCATTGATTTTGCCCATGTAGTAAAACCGGGATATTGGCTGTCAATTCTGTTCCTTTCTGTTACCGGGGTAAACCCTAGCATCGGTATATCGATAGCAAATGGATATGCTCCTTTACGGTCGATATAGTAAGCATCATCATTGCTGCCAATCAATGACTGATTGGCATAAGCTGTAGCTTTGTGTTTGGGCAGATGAACCTCTGTGCGATTCTGTTCTCCTTGTGAATATTTTACGATGATGTATGGATTATAGGACAATAGCTGATTCTTTAGGAAAGAACCGTTGAATTCTCTGGTGACTACATATTTATTGCCTATATTCTGTTTGGCATTGGACATTACGATAATGGACGAAGTCTCTTTTTCCAATATTGCACCTTCCGGCAAAGTGATTTTATCGCCAATTTGTGCTGCATCTATCTGATAGGCAAATGCGTTAACATATGTAGCGCCATCATGTACCGGAGTGAATTCGTCAACGATCTTCGTTACTATATTCTTTTTGTCGAAATAGACTTTGCGTTCGTATTCTACAATTACGTCATTCATGTCATAATCGCCACCGGAAGGCCAAATATCTTCGAATGCCAGTGTGCCGGTAACATTTTCATCTTCATCGGGTTTTGGTTCTTCTTTATCACCTTCATCGGGAATAGACGGCCTTTCAGGATCGTCAATAGAACTTCCCGGAGTAGCATCTACATAAAATAAAAGGTCACAGTAGCTTTGATTTACACCATCTTCTGCTCCAAGAATCGTCTTGCCGCTTTTGGGGTCTTTAACAGAGACAAAGGCTGGCATGTTGTTTTTGGGATTGGAAGTGCGAAGATTTGAATCGTATGGATTATATAAATCAGGCAATTTAAGATAATCTTCTAAATTATTTCCATAACCGTTCTTAAAACCGTCGGCATAAAGAAACCAGCCTACTGTATATCCTGCTGGGAATGTATCATGGGCTTGGCCGTCTTCATCGAAGTAAAGCAGACGAACTTTATTTCCGGATTCTAAAATCAATATTTGGCCGCCATACCAGTCAAAAGACACATTGGGGAATATAATGTATTTCCTCACTTGGTCTACATCGACGGACGTTCCGGTTTTATAAAAATAATATCCGAAAGTATTATTATAACTTGCACTTCGATTGAGAAAAATGAGATTTAATGCGGTGTTGTCCTCCTTTATCGAAATATTAATAGTTTTTCCATTACCAAGTAATTTTGAATTGTCTTGTCCGCCTTTATTGAAGAATGTTTTCATCCGGTCTGTCAAATCCAAAACACTTTCATCACCAATATTTTTTTCCTTTGTCATATATTGGCTGTCCAGCTGACCTCCTTCTCCCCAATAGCACAGTGAGTATAGATTTTGGGATTTGTTTACTAAATAAGGTACATCAGACGAAGCGCGAGTGACAGACTTTGTTTTAGGATTTGATTTTGCCGACATGTCAAAAATGACAACATTGTCTTTAATTTCAAGTTCTATGCATCCCGGCAATCCCCATGTCGCAGTATATAAATAAACTTTATTAAGATAGGTAGGAAGCTGCATTTTTCCCTCATACTTACCGCTGTTGTCGGTATAGGTTTTGAACAAGGCTTCTATACCCTCTTTCTTTATCGGCGTACCTTCCACTGTTTCCATCGGATTTTCACCGTAAATTTCTATCAAAGGAGTAAACCCGTAAATGTCATAGTTGACAGAAAGCCGGACATCACTGCGCATCTCAAAGCCGAAATATTTATCCGGGTCAGGAAGAGGTTCTTTTTTACGATTCGGGTCGTATACGTCTTTCTCCATACAACCTGTCATAAGGCCTGAAAGTGCAAGCACTAAAATGAAAGTCCCAATACTAATTAAGCGGTTTTGTTTCATAAGATATAAAAACTGTCTCTTATACACATCTCCGAGCCCACGAGACCGGAGCCTATCTC
>ENA-OYYE01000973-OYYE01000973.1-human-gut-metagenome-genome-assembly--contig:-NODE-973-length-12011-cov-7.365256_pt1 | contig 12011 bp, 13 predicted proteins | sample MGYA00243244_ERZ653437 | MGnify/ENA primary metagenome ERZ653437 (study PRJEB26926, sample SAMN06165130) | human gut metagenome | biome: ENVO:00009003; feature: ENVO:2100002; material: ENVO:00002003...
GTCGGCAGCGTCAGATGTGTATAAGAGACAGCTCCTGCTCCCGCCGCCCAGCCTGCAGCAAACAACATCCACACCGCCCCGACAGCGGTATTGCTGGCGCAGGGCAAAGAGGAAAAGAAGATTCCGGTGATGAACATGTCCGGACTCGGTGTCTCCATCAAGCGCCCTAAAACGGAAAACGAAACGAATACTGCCGCCTCTCCCGCCCCCACCGCCCAGCAACAGGCGGCTCCGGAGGAAGACTTCATCTTCAACGAACGGGACGTGAATTATTATTGGCAGGAATATGCGGGACGGTTGCCCCAAGAGCAGGTCGCGATAGCCAAACGAATGCAAAACATGCACGTCACCCTGCTGAACGATACCACCTTCGAAGCGGTAGTGGACAATGAGATTGTAGCCAAAGAGTTCACAGCCATGATTCCGGAACTGCAAACCTACCTGCGCGCACGGCTGAAAAACCGGAAAGTGACCATGAGCGTACGCATCAGCGCCCCCACCGAGAAAGTACGCGCCTATGGACGGGTGGAAAAATTCCAGATAATGGCGCAGAAAAACGACGCCCTTATCCAACTGAAAGAGGAGTTCGGACTGGAACTATATTAAATGATAAGAGCCACCGGCGCCCTTATAATAAAAATATTCATCCGAACCAATAAAAAAGAATATATTTTATTTTAAATCCTCTATATTATGTTTATTTTTGCCAATTATAAACAAAGTAAATAAACATTGAGAAGGGCAGCCATTATACTAATACTTTTGGGAGGGATACTGATAGCCCCTGCCGGAAATCTCCGTGCGGCAGTCGACCTGGGAAAGATAGAAATCCTGAAGCAATTTGCCCGTAAAAAGATTCTCTATAACGACTCCATAAGCGTCGACAGTGTCATCAGTTGGAGTGAGCAACTTTTACCCGTGCTGAAACAACACCGGTATAAAAAGGAGACCTATTTTCTACTGCAACTGCAATTGGCCAATGCATATACCCTCCGCGGAGATATCAGCCTGGCCATCGACCGTGCGCGCCTGATGTACGAAGAAGCCAAAGAAACCGACTATAAGTTCGGTTTAGTGGTTGCCAATCAAGCCATCGGAGATGCCTACACCATCGCCAACCAGAGTGAAAAGGCATTGGATTCTTATCAAGATGCCCTGAACGAACTGACGCTGACCGCCCCCCAACATCCCTACCGCACCCAACTTCTGCTAAAGGAATCCAACACCCTGCAACGGGAAGGACGCCTTGCCGAAGCCCGGCTCGTATTGGAAGAAATAAAGAAAGATTTAGAAGACACGCCCGACTACGCAACAAGCTTTTTTGCCACCATCGAAGAAGCCAATTATGCCATCTCCCACGGCCATCTTTCCCAAACCTATCTAGAGGACGCCGCCCGTCACCTGCAAGCCATGGACTCCATCTGCAAAATCTATCCGGAGAAGTTCTACCAGTTCCACTACAACTATACCAAAGCCGCCTACTACCGGGCAATGGGCAATTGGGACAGGGAATATTGGAACAAAGCCCTGGAACTCTACGAGCAGTTGCGCAACGAATACTCCAACAACAAGCGCTCCACCTACTACCGGTGGATTTCACTGGAGACCATCTACCTGTACAAGATACAGGACCGTGCCATAGATGCCTGCCGCCTCTATCAGGAACTATACCCCACGGTAGACACGCTAGCATCCGAAGGTTACACCCGCCAAATCAACATCTTAAGGGCGAAGTACAAGGTAGACCAGATGGCGATAGCCAACAAGGAAGAGCACAATAAAATCATTACCAGCATCCTGGCGGGCAGCATCATCCTGCTGATTCTGTTTTCGTTCATCACCATCCTGCTGAGGAAACAGCGCCAAAAGATAGCCCAGTCCACCCAACGGCTGGAACGCCTGCGCACCAACGCCGAAACCGCCACATCCGCCAAAAGCGTATTCCTCTCCAACATGAGCCATGAGATACGTACGCCGCTCAACGCGCTCTCCGGCTTCTCCTCCCTACTGACGGAGGAGGGATTGGACGACGAGACCCGTCGCCAGTGCAATGAGGTCATCCTGCAAAACTCCGAACTGTTGCTGAAACTTATCAACGACGTTATCGACCTCTCCAGCCTGGAATTCGGGAAGCTCCAGTTCAGCATCGCCGTGCATAATGCGGTAAGCATCTGCAAGAACGTAGTGGACACGGTGAGCAAGGTGAAGCAGACCCAGGCGGAGATAAGATTTGTGACCGAACTGGAAAATATGGAAATAGAAACGGACGACTCGCGCCTGCAACAAGTGCTGATAAACCTATTGATAAACGCGACCAAATTCACCCCGCAGGGAAGTATCACCCTAGAACTGAAAAAAGAATCGGACGACCTCCTGCGCTTTTCCGTCACGGATACAGGATGCGGCATCCCCAAAGAGAAGCAGGCCAGTATCTTCCAGCGCTTTGAGAAGCTCAACGAGAATGCGCAAGGTAGCGGACTGGGACTTTCCATCTGCCAACTGATTATCGAACACATCGGAGGGAAGATCTGGATTGACCCGGAATATACCACAGGGTCACGATTCCTCTTTACCCACCCCATCCATTACTCCCCCAAGGCGGAGAGAAAGGAGGCAGGCCGATGAGACGCATACTTACCCTACTGCTTCTGGGAGTTTTCTTATTGCCCACATACGGACGTGAAGCTCAAAAAGCACACGCGAAAGACAGCCTGCTGCGCGCCTACCTGGCCTCACCCGCCACCACGGAACGGATGGAACTCCTGCACAGCCTCTCCATGCTGGACCCCTATACGCCCACATTCCTTTATTATCAGAACAAAATGCGGGAAGAAGCCATCAAGCAGAAGAACCTGCCATACCAGAGCCTGGCGATTTACCACCACATCATGTACTATTACAACCGCCTGGACGAACGTCATACGGAGCAATGGATGCATGTACTCGAACAATTGGCCGAAAAGAACCACTATTACGCCGACTACTGCAACGGCAAGAAAATGCTGATAGACCTCTATTCCATCAATCACAAAATAGAGCTCGCCATCAACGAAGCCCTCGACATGTACGAGAAAGCCAAGACGCTGAACGACCGTAACGGAATGCGCGAAGCCCACCTCTGCCTGCTGAGCGGCTATTTCGAGACCATGCGCTACGAAGAAGGAATAGACGCCCTGAACAAAGCCCTGGAACTCATCGAACCGGCCGACCCGCCTTTAGACCGCATCACCCTGTACTCTAAAGCCGTCCTGGCCTATGTCACCTTATATAAGAATGAAGAAATGCTCCGGTACCTGCAACTGATGGAGAACGCGACCCATGAATTCCTCGCCCGCAACCGGTCGGTCATCGACAATCAGTACCCGGAACTCCCCCTCTTTATCGAGACCTATTATGCGCTTTACTACACCCGCACCCACCAGCCGGATAAAGCGAAACCACATATACAGAAGGCGGAAACCTATGTGAACATTTCCTCCTTTGTACCGTACAAAGTAGCGTACCAGACTGCCTGCGCCGAATATTACCGCTTGGTGAAGGAGTATGCCAAATCATTAGAATACTGGGACTCCGCCATCCTGCAAATCGAACCCTTCTCCTCCAAGGACGCCATGACATACAGCATCCAGAAGGCGGATTTGTTAGTGGAAATGGGACATCACGCCGAAGCCCTTCCACTCTATAAAAACGTAATCAAGGCGAAAGACTCGCTCTACAACGACCTTGCCACCTCGCAGATGGAAGAGATACAGTCCCTCTACAATATGGACAACCTGATTCTCCAGAAGGAGCAGCGCCGCAGCATGTACCATCATATCTGCCTGACGATATCCGTCATCACCATCATAGCCCTGGCACTCTTCAACATCCACATCTACCGCAGCCGCAAACGCCTGCAAAAGGATGAGCAGGAAATGAGAAAACTCACCGCCATCGCCGAAGAAGCCAACGAGGTAAAGAGCCGTTTCCTTGCCAATATGAGTTACAACATACGCATTCCGCTGAACAACGTAGTGGGCTTCTCGCAACTCATGACGGAGAGTACCGAACTGAGCGAGGAAGAAAAGATCGAATACTCTGGCATCATCCAGCACAATTCCACCGAGTTGATTCAACTGGTGAACGACGTGCTCGACCTCTCGCGTCTGGAAGCCAACATGATGAAGTTCCAGCTACACGACCTCAATGTGGAAGAATGGAGCAACGATTTAGTCTGCATGGTACAGATGCGCAGCGAAGGAAAAATCCGGTTGCACTTAAAAGCCAAGCCCGGCGAAGCCATCATCCATACCGACCTCAACCGTCTGAACCAGATAGTCTGCAGCATGTTGCTCTACCCCGTGAAGTGCGACGAGCCACGCGAAATCCGCATGGAGCTCATCTACCGCCCCGAAACCAGGGAGATACTATGCCGGATAGAAAACAGCCCGCTGGCCGATTCCGCGTTCGCCTCCCAAAAGGTAACCATCCGCCAGCAAATCAACCAACTGTTCTTCACCCACTTCCAGGGAACGTACCGGATGGAAGGCAGTGGAAGTGTACCCGCAATAATCTTTACATACCCCACCATTACCCCTTGATTCCCTGCAGGTTTCTCGTGCCCCTTATTTAGACGTCATACAAATTAAATGTTTTTAATCAAGATTGATAGCAAATAATGAATAAAACCGCTATTTTTGCCGAACCAATTAGTACTAATAATTAAAAAATTAAAGAAAATGGCTTACGTAATTACTGACGATTGTATTGCTTGCGGAACTTGCATCGACGAGTGTCCGGTAGGCGCTATCTCTGAAGGCGACAAATACTCAATTGATCCTGAAGCATGTACCGAATGTGGCACTTGTGCAGATGTTTGTCCCTCTGAAGCAATTCATCCGGGAGAATAATACAATCATCCTAAGAAAATCAAGTAGGAGGGAAACGAAACAAAAGTTTTCCTCCTACTTTCGTTTTACGGCCTCTCCCTCCGCCGTTCCCCTTTTGTCCTTATATTCCTTATCCGCCGAAGGTAAGTCAAAACGTACTATTTAAAGACTGAACACAGAGGCACAGAGGTCTTATTTTGAGTTCCGACGATCTTAATATCATGATTTGTAATCTGAAATCCTCCTTTCGCAAACAAATTCCTACCATTCAGAAAATCCTTTTTCCCATCTTCCCCTCTCTCCATATCTTTGTTCCGCAAGCTTACACCGGCGCCATCCGAAAAGCCGAATAATAAACAGAGTAGGAATAAAAACTAATAAGTTATGCCAGAAAAACATTTATGGGAATCCATTCCCCCGAGAGTTTTTCATTATAAACCTCAAGACTACACATATTCATGCTTCTCTACTTGCTTGCAAATAGCCTTGGTCAATTTCGGCTTATTACCGGCCGAAGGTCGTACGATTGAAGATGAATTTAATGAGTTTACAGGAAGAACTCTTGATACTGAAGCCCCGACTCTTGAAAAAGCTGATCAATACATACAAAATAAAGGAGACTATTTTGCAAGGGAAGGTGTAGAAGCAGAGAAAATTGACCAAATAATGGAGAGCACCTCCAATAGAATAGTAGAGGATATGAAGGCCTATGATAAGTATGCCATTATTGGAGCCATAAAAGATGCAGGACATGCACTATCCTTGATTAAAATTGGAACACTATTTTATGGAGTAAATCCCAATCTCCCAACTAAAAATGTATTGACATTTAAATCAAATCCACTCCAAAGTGTTGCTTCGACAGATGGTAGAGACATTGCACTTCAAATACCAGATCTCGGTGCTATGCAATATTGCTACCTCTTTAAGTATAATGATCCCTTTGAGGAGACAGAAGAGATCCATTGTCCTTGTTGTACTATTGCATAAAGTCCTTTAAATAGGCGGACTTGAAAGAGTTTCCCCTCCTTACTGATTATTAAATGTCCCATTACAGCTACCCTGCAGTAAGATAGACATTCTTACCGGCTCCTGCATCCTGAGCTAACGGATACAGGAGCCTTTATGCCTTAAATAATTAAATCTATTTCCTCTTTTGTCCCTATGTTCTTCTGTCTAAATCGCACTTCCTATCAAACTCCCCCACCTCCATTCCTTTCCCACCGGCATCCTCCCTTTTCCCAAGGGAATTCCGAACATTCCTTTCCTCCTAAAGCTCTTTCGGCAATCAAAAAAGGCAGTTGGGCAAACAGATTATGTGAATACTATTTCCACTTCTTATCTTCACACAAAAATAAACGCTCATTCCCATCGGATTTGCAGCTTAAACAAATCCGCGAGCAAAATATTAATCATATGAAGTATGTACTATTGAAAAATTCGCTAAATGTCTTATGCGTCCAGCTGCCCGAAGGATTCGGGAATAAGCTGGAAATTGTCTGCCTCGATAGCCAGGCCGACTTCGACGAGTATCTGGAAGGAATGCCCAAAGGTATTGCTCCAACAAACCTTACCCATCCTCTATCCCCACCCGGAGAAACACCCGACGCCTCCCTGTCCCGTCAGGACAGCCTTTTCGTGCGCCACAAGGAATACTACATAAAAGTCCCCTTTTCGGACATCCTGTGGGTGGAAGCAGCACGCAGCTATTGCTGCATTCACACGAGCAAGAAAAATAGTCTCGTCCTCACCTGTCCCTTGGCGGATGTCAAGAAAAAGCTGCCCCCCGACCTCTTTATCCAAACACACCGTTCGTTTGTGGTAAATGCCCGGTTGATCGACAAATTCATCGGCAACGTACTCTACATCGGTCCGCAGTCCATCCCCATCAGCCGCACCTTCAAGAAAAAGGTGATGGAACACTTTTTCTTCCTCGACAATATCAAGGAAGCGCCCGAAGAAGGCATACTTCCATTGGAAAAGAAAGATACCGAATGGGAAGAATGATACTAAAAAGGGCGCTGTGCCACATTCGGCACAGTTCCCCGCAAGTGAAAAGCGTCCGTATCGGTTCAGACGCCACCAGACAAAGCATTATCTCACTGAAAATCAAACAGAAGAACAAACATTCCCCAAATCATAAAGAAAAGTTAGCAATATCTTTGTTATTATGGAGTAGAAACATTATGTTTGTACTCCATAATAAGTATAACAATGGAATTTGTAAACAGAATAGAGGAACAAAAGCGACTTTTAAGAGCATTGAACAATGATAAGACTGCATTCATTGTGATTTACGGTAGGAGAAGATTAGGTAAGTCTACTCTGATTAAGAAGATATTGACTCATGACGATGTGTACTATATGGCAGACCAGACAGAACGTGCTCATCAAATCAGTTTATTATCCAAAGAAATCAGTATGGTAATCCCTGATTTTGATAAAGTTATCTATCCGGATTGGCAAGCCCTGCTAACAGCATTAAACCACCGGACCACAAAACGCTTTACTCTCTGCTTAGACGAATTTCCATATTTGGTAAAAAGTTCTCCCGAACTACCTGCATTACTGCAAAGGTTAATAGACTCTCATAGTTTGAAATACAACCTGATAATCTGCGGTTCTTCGCAACAATTAATGCAAGGGTTGATTTTAGACGGTAGTTCCCCTTTATATGGACGTGCCGACCAGATACTAAAACTTTCTCCTATACATATTAAGTATCTACAGGAAGTGTTACATTCGGACGCAGTAAATACAGTAGAAGAATATGCCGTATGGGGAGGAGTACCCCGATATTGGGAAATCCGATTGCAGAATGATGATTTACAGGATGCCATTGCCTATAACATATTAAACCCGTTGGGTACTCTATACGAAGAACCCATCCGACTATTTATGGATGATATGAGAGACGTCATACAGGCATCCACCCTATTATCCGTCATAGGCAGTGGAGTTAACCGTTTATCGGAAATTGCCGGACGACTCGAAAAGCCTGCTACCCATTTATCCGGTCCATTAGAAAAGTTACGCCAACTGGATTTTATAGAAAGAGAAATTCCCTTTGGTGAGAATCCCAAGAATAGCAAAAGAAGTTTATACAAAGTGAGTGACCCGTTCATGGATTTCTATTTTCATTTTGTCGTTCCCAACCGTTCATTAATCGAACTCGGTCGTAGCAGGTTAGTGGCAGATACGATCCGGCCTAAATTTAATGGTTATGTCTCTACCTGGTGGGAAAAGTTGTGCCGCCAAGCTGTGAGTGGTGGAATAATAAACGGAGACGCATATGGGCTTGCCGGTAGATGGTGGGGAAACATATCGAAAGATGAAGCGATTGAACTGGATGTCGTCGCACAAAGTCTGGACGGCAAAAAGTTGTTAGTGGGCGAATGCAAATGGACCGAAGGAGAAGACGCAAATCGGCTTTTACATGAATTAAAAGAAAAAGCATCAAGACTCCCGTTCCTGAAAAAACAAGAAATCGTCCCTATGCTATTTCTTAAACACAACCCGGAATATGGGAGTGAGGATTCGGTAATGCTGCCACAACAGGTCTTTGAGCTAATGGAGTAACTTAAAGAAAAGTCAGTAATATATTTGCTATCTAATTAGAAGCAGCGTCTAAAGCCCTTATATTCAAAACATCGGATTAAAAAACATCCGCTGCGACAGGAAAAAGATACATAAAAAAGGAGCTCTGCCACATCCGGCACAGCTCCCCACGTTCATAACCCAATCTTTCCCTATCGGCCTACAGCATCATAGTCTGCCCGCCAATCACACCGGCCACGGCACTAGCCACAGCAATAATAATCTTTAAAATCACACTCCACGTTTTTTTCATAATCTTCATTTTTAATAGTTAGAATTATTCATAGCCCTTCCCCCACCCATCATTTCTCCTTTTTAATTACTAATTTTCATTAGCCTAACGGATTCTCATTCTGACCGCCTTCACTATTGTCCGAGCCACCCTCTTCACCGCTACTCGGCATATTTATCAATTTCAAGCGTTTCAGATATTCGTCCAGACTAATCAAATCAATCTTTTCATCCGCCCGTGTAGCCGTCTTCTGTAACTTCAGTTCCTTGTTTGCCTGAAAACAGATACGCAACGATTTCACACTGGCAGCAGTCACATCCTTTGCCACATTCTCTCCCTTCGATTTTGCCGATAAAGAAAACACTCCCAGTCCGTCTATATTTACCGACTTTCCTTCCAGAAGTTGTTCTTTTACCACATCCACAAAATCCTGAATGCAACAGTTAATACCGCCCCTCGACAAGGAAGAGCGCGAACTCATCCTTTCCGCTATGAAACGTAATCCCACTGTCTGCCCCAAGGTGACAATCTGTGGGAAATAACGTTTTGGGGAATCCTCCTCCCGTGGGTCTGCCGGTCTTTCCAGCACCTTGTAAATAATACTCATTCAAATTCTTTTAAGTTAATGTTCAGGTTAAAAATCGTTTTGTTGATCAACACTGCAAAGGTGAGGATTTATCCGCATTCCTACAAGTGAAAATTGTCAGTATCGGGTCAGAGGGCTAAATAAAGTTATTATAGCACTGAATATCAACAAGTAGCGAGAGTTTTCCAAATTACAAAGAAGAACCAGCAATATCTTTGTTATCATGAAAGCAATACCAAAACAGCCGGAACTACTCTTTAAAAGCAATTCCGGCTGCGCCTAAAACATAATAACCGCTGTTATCTGTCGTTTATCCTTAATGTCACTCAGAGTTTGTCGAAAGCCCCCTTCTCTTTCGCACCACTGCCGGCGCTCCCAGTTCTTCCCGCTCCATCACTTCAATAAAACCACTTTGCTCCAACTCAAAGAGTGCAGGATATATCCTCAGTTTCTCCGCACCGGAGTTTCCTATAATATCCTCTACCCTAACCTCCCCCAAAGAAGTATTAATGTAGTCAACGATTTTCTGGGTATCGATAACTTTATAATTCACGTCCATTTTATAAGCGATATTTTATATAAGTCTTTTCCAACTTCCGATCATACATATTTTCTCTGTATGCCGCCCCATTGTACTGCCTGGCAAACTCTGCCCAATTCTTATTCTGCAAAGCAGAAAGCATACCACCCCTTTTGATAAATTCTGCAGCAAGTTCCAGTTGCTTCTTTTCGCTCTCACACATAGCCCTTACAAATTCCTCCACAGAACTACATCCACAGACCACATAATTAGCTCCCATTATCTGGAACATCCCCCAACTCGTCGAAGCATCAGCCGCCTCCCGATCAATATTGCGAGCTTTCTCCAAACGGTCATACTCCCTAATTCCACCTTTGTAATACCGCTTTTCCCACTTCGGATACAGGATATCTTCATTGCCACATGCATAGCTTTCCGGATTCATCCCTTTCTCCTTCAATCGCCTCCAGAAGATATGACCTTCAAAAAGAATAACAGGTTTCCCAGGAGCAAGAAATCCTCCACGTCCACCGGTTTCCACTTGTTGCACAGCCTTCAAAGCTGCTACTTCCACTTGCAATTTTTCAGCTATATATTGCAGATCTTGCTCTGTTAGTTTATCATTCATAATCTTACAAATTATTTAACGTCATTACTATCTACTCATTCTCAAATACTTTTCAATTATTTATAATTTAAGCCTTTAGCATTTTCGCAATCGTAAATAGTAAGTAACTCTCTCACAAAGGCCTTGTCTGAAATTAACAAAATAAAAAAGGAAATTAACAAATTGGCCGTAACCCTATTTTCCTTGATTCATTACTCTCAGCCTTTAATCAAAGCTAAAACAAACTTTCAATTTTAACAATATACTTAAAAACATATACAACTATTTGAGTATCAAAGATCTCAAAAAAAATGCACCTATGTTTTAACGTGAAAGAAAAATATTGAGAAATATAGAAATCATCATTCTAAATTCATCACTAATACTTCCTCCGCTAGTAATAATCTCTTTAAATTATCAAGTAAAATATAGTCGTTTATAAAGTATTTAAATTAGTTTAAATATAAATGCTTACAAAATAGTTTATCGCAACACGCACTTATATAACAACTTACGGATAGGATTCGGTAGGATTCTCATAGTAAACCGCACTACCACATTTTGTAAAAACAGAGGAAAAGAAATAAACTTTCTTGTAAATAGCATCCACTGAAAGCGTACTTCATCAGCACCATATCGCCATCCCCCTCGTCGGCGAAACATATCCGATGAAAAACGGAAAAAGAGCAAGCTCTCTTGAATATTATAGAACCGCGCACCATTCATCAACATTCGTACCCAAAGATAATAGTCTTCCATCAATGGAAAATGCTGATATCCACCTGCATTAAGTACAGCTTGCTTGCGGAACATCACTACAGGATGATTCACAGGACATCGTTTACGCGCATATATAGCAATTTCTATTGGGTTTTCAGGCAGTTTGCGCTGTGATCGTACATTATCCGTTGTTCCCTCAAATTCATCAACCCAAGAGCCAACTAAATCAATATCAGAATGGCATTTAAGAATTTCAATCTGCTTTTTAAAACGTTGAGGTTTGGCTATATCATCTGCATCCATACGTGCCACAATATCATAGGAACAGTGTTTCAAGCCTTCATTAAGCGCTATACCCAAACCCTGATTAACACCTAAATGTATTACTTTAAAATTGGGCATTCGATACCGATACTCAGCAATCACTCCATACAACTCATCAGTCAGTGGTCCATCTTCTACCAATACGATCTCAGTAGGAAAAAGTTCTTGCATAAAAAGACTATCTAAACTTTCGCGTAAATAAAGAGGGTGTTCTTTCCAATATACGGAAAGAAGTACAGAAAAATTCATAATTTAATAAACTATTATCAAGATAGTTTGACCTTTAAATGCTTTATTGATTTATTACCCTTTACGTCTCAAACACAAACGGCATAATGTTAAATACTTCTTCAACCTTATAAGGGACATCTCATCCACTCCATTTTCATCAAAATAATGAATACAATAGATTTACTTTCATTTTAAATATGTCCCAACATCTTACATAAAATTAGCAGTAAGGTAGCAGACCACACCAAAATCAGTGACTGAAATAACTTCTTTATAATATCTGTCTCTTATACACATCTCCGAGCCCACGAGACCGGAGCCTATCT
>ENA-OYYE01000989-OYYE01000989.1-human-gut-metagenome-genome-assembly--contig:-NODE-989-length-11751-cov-9.380557_pt1 | contig 11751 bp, 13 predicted proteins | sample MGYA00243244_ERZ653437 | MGnify/ENA primary metagenome ERZ653437 (study PRJEB26926, sample SAMN06165130) | human gut metagenome | biome: ENVO:00009003; feature: ENVO:2100002; material: ENVO:00002003...
TACGAGATAGGCTCCGGTCTCGTGGGCTCGGAGATGTGTATAAGAGACAGGATAGGCGGTGTATTCGCCTTGCTGCTCACGACCGGAGAAGTAAGCATTCCTGCCATCATCGGATTCATTTCGCTGTTCGGCATCGCGACCCGTAACGGTATGCTGCTCATCAGCCACTACAACCACCTGCAAGCAGAAGAGGGATATGGGGTGTACGAGAGTGTGGTTCGCGGTTCGATGGACCGTCTGAACCCGATTCTGATGACGGCGCTCTCCAGTGCCCTCGCCTTGATTCCGCTGGCACTGAACGGCGACCTGCCGGGCAACGAAATACAAAGCCCGATGGCGAAGGTTATCCTGGGCGGACTTTTAACATCGACTTTCCTGAACGGTTTTATCATCCCGATTGTTTACCTGATGATACACCGTAACCGAACTCCTAAAACATCAGACAATGAGTAAAAGAATATTCATAATCAGCATCGCTATTCTCGCCTGGGCGGGGATAGATGCACAGAACAGCGGCATCGATGCCGTACTACGCCAGATAGAAACGAACAACAAGGAGTTGCAGGCAAACATGCAACTGATTTCTTCGCAGAAGCTGGAGAACCGGACGGAGAACAATCTGCCGGACCCGACCCTCTCCTACGCCCACCTTTGGGACTCTAAAAACAGCGATGAGACCGTGGGCGAACTGGTGGTGTCGCAGAGTTTCGACTTTCCCACCCTGTATGCCACGCGGGGAAAGATGAACCGCTTCAAGACCAGCGCACTGGACGCGCAGGCAGCCGCCTTCCGCCAACAGATATTGCTGCAAGCCAAAGAGGTCTGCCTGGACATCATCATGCTGCAACGCCAACAGTCCTTGCTGGACGAACGGCTGAAGAACGCGGAGGAACTGGCGGCACTCTATGCCCGGCGCCTTGAGACCGGAGACGCCAATATACTGGAAACCAATAAAATCAATCTGGAATTGCTAAACGCACGTACGGAAGCGCGCATGAACAATACCGCGCTCAACAACAAGCTGAAGGAACTGATTGCCCTGAACGGCAACCGGCCGCTGGACGGAAGCGAACTTCCGGCAGCCGGGGCACTGGGCCTGACGGAATATCCCGCCGCACCGTTGCCCGCCGACTTCCGGCAGGTGTGCGACGAGTTGCTTGCCGCCGACCCCGCTTTGCAGTCCTTGCACAACGAAAGCGCCGCAGCACGCAAACAACTCTCGGCCAGCAAACAGGGCTGGTTGCCCAAGCTGGAACTGGGCTACCGCCGGAATACGGAATCGGGACATCCGCTGAACGGCGTAGTGGTAGGCTTTTCATTCCCGTTGTTCGAGAACAGGGGGAAAGTAAAGATGGCGAAGGCGCAAGCCATGAACATCGACTACCAGCAGGAAAACAGCAAGGTAATGGCGAGCTCGCAGTTGTGGCAACTCTATGACGAGGCGAAAAACCTACATGCATCCATCCAGGAATATGAACGCACGTTCCGCAACCAACAAGACCTCTCTCTGCTGAAGCAAGCGCTGGTAGGCGGTCAAATCAGTATGATAGAGTACTTTGTCGAGATATCTGTGGTCTATCAGAGCAAAAGCAATTTGCTGCAACTGGAAAACCAGTACCAGAAGGCGATGGCGCAAATGTATAAGAGCAGGCTGTAATCCGAGATTGTCCGGAGGACTACTCCATAAGCAGCTTTACTTCCTCGGGCAGATAGCCACTGCGAATGCGCCATTCCTGGGGATAAAGATTGTTGGCACGATTGCCGATGTTCTTTACAAAGCCAAGAGGAATCTGCCGGTAAGTAAGCAAAACCACTCCACGAGAGGCTACATCCGAAAGGGTGATAGCCTCTTTGCGTAAATAGGCGATGGCTTGCTCGTAGGAAACTTCCTCGCAGGGAAAAGCTGCCGGATTCAACGCCGGCGTCATGGCGAGGGCATGGTCGGGTATCCAGTCTTTCCCTTTCAGAGTTGCCACCGCCACGCCTGCCTGCACAATGCGCAGAGAAGATTGCAGAAGCGACAACAGCGCGAGGTGCCGACGGGGAAAAGCCGTAATGCTTCCGTTCTTCAGGATAAACTCATACTCATCCGCATCCAGCAACCACTGCCGGAAAGCCGACTGCTGCTCTTTGGAAAGCCCCGGGGTTTGCTCCCCTTTGCCCTGGGCTTTTCTTCCCTTAGCCCTGGACTTTCCGTTCGTGAGCCCGGGAGTTACAGACGCTAAGCCCTGGGCTAAGGAATGCTCATCCCAGGCATTTCCGGCACTTGTCCCCGGCTTACGGAGAGCAGCCAGGAAGAAGCCTTCTCCACGGGTCTTATGCGGCAAAAAGCGGTAGACAGGAAAATCATTGCCGGCAAGGAGGTTTCCCGTTATATTCCACTCGGCAGGCACATCGAGCGGCAGAACGTCCGCGCCAAGCTCATCGCGTATCCAGCGGATATTTTCTTCGTCTTCTTTCGTATTATAAGTACAGGTACTATATATAAGGATTCCGCCCGGTTTCAGGCAAGGCCAGATGTCGGCAATGATTCTGCGCTGGCGCTGCCAGCAGATTTCCACATTTTCGGGGCTCCACTCGCTCACGGCTACAGCGTCCTTGCGAAACATTCCTTCGCCGGAACAGGGCACGTCGGTCAATATCACATCGAAGAAATCGACGAAGGAAGAAAAGTCCGACGGGTCATTATTGGTCACTACCACTGCCGGATGCCCCCACTTCGTCAGGTTTTCGGCCAGAATCTGCGAACGGTTGCGGATTACTTCGTTGGCCACCAACAGGCTGCCTTCCGGCAACAGGCCGCGGACGTGGGTAGACTTGCCGCCGGGAGCCGCGCAGAGGTCGAGCATTACGGCAGGGGCTTCGCCCAAGTATTGCCGGATGACTTGCTCCACAAACATGGAAGCGGCTTCCTGCACATAATAATACCCGGCATGAAACAGCGGGTCGAAAGTAAACGTGAGACGCCCGTCCAAATAATAACCCGAATCGCACCAGGGGACACGGGTAAGGGAGTTCAGCATCCCGCTACCGGCTTTCGACCGGTTCAGGCGAATGCTGACAGGCTGCTCCTGACGCAGGGATTCGAATAACAGTTCGGCCTCTTCATCGCCCAAAAGTGTGCGGGTATAGGTCGTAAAAGGGGTAGGTAATTCCATTTTCATGCCGTTTAATGCGGCAAATATCAAAAAAATATTGCCTCTTTGCAACTTTCTCAGGGAGAAGATACGTCTAACACACAAAGAAACAATTAATCATTAAAACTAAAAGAATATGAAACGTATCATTTTTGCATTGATGACTGCCATGATGTTCTGCATGTTGGTGCAGGGACAGAACAGAACTGTAACTGTGAAAGACAGTATTAGCAACAAAAAACAAGTAATCGAGCTGAGGGACACCGTCATCAACGGCCGGACCGTATCGGACACGCTCAGCATCATGACTTACGAAAACGAATCAGAGTCGGAAAGCGGATACAGACACCATCATCATTCCAGAATGGATTGGGAAGCGATGCGCCATATTCCGGATGCAATTATCGCCATTACGGCAATCGTATTTGTATTCGGCCTGCCGATAATTATCGTATTCTTTGTATTTTACTTCCGCTACAAGAACCGCAGAGCCAAATATCACCTGGCAGAACAAGCCTTAGCCAACGGACAACCGCTGCCGGAAAACTTCTTCAAGAATGTGGAGATTGAAGATATCCGCAGCAAAGGCATTAAAAACATATTCCTCGGCTTAGGGCTTTTCATCTTCCTTTGGGCGATTACCACCAGTTTCGGTCTGGGCTGTATCGGATTGCTTATCATGTTTACGGGATTCGGACAGATTGTGATCTACTACACGCAGCAGAACAAAAAAGGAGACAGCCGGATTTATCCCGATAAGGATGAGGAAAAATGAGCCAACTGAATGACATATCGTTAGTCGCGCAGGTCGTGGTGTTTCGCAACACCAGGGCCTTCGACCAGTTGGTCAGGAAGTACCAGTCGCCCGTGCGGCGCTTCTTCCTGCATCTGACCTGCGGCGACAGCGAGTTGAGTGACGATTTGGCACAAGATACGTTCATAAAAGCATATACCCACCTGGCATCATTTAAAAATCTATCCAGTTTCTCGACCTGGCTCTACCGTATTGCTAATAATGTATTTTATGATTATATTCGCAGCCGGAAAGAGACGGACGACCTGGAAACACGCCGGGTAGACACTCAACTCAACACGGAACAAACGGACATCGGCCGGCAAATGGACATCTACCGTGCCTTGAGCCTGCTGAAGGATATGGAGCGAACCTGCATCACGCTTTTCTACATGGAAGACCAAAGCATCGAAAAGATTGCAGGAATCACCGGATGTCCGGCGGGAACGGTAAAAAGCCACCTCTCGCGGGCTAAAGAAAAAATGGCTGTTTACTTAAAACAAAATGGTTATGACGGAAATTAACGATAAACTTTTAGCTGATTTCTTTGCCGCCAACCGGCATGAAATAGCTGACAACGGCTTTACCCGCAACGTAATGCGCCGGCTGCCCGACCGTACCCGACGGATTTCAAGGGTATGGGCAACGTTCGGATTCACCCTGGCATTGGTGATGTTCATTGTTCTCGACGGGGTGCAGATGGTGCTGGGCACGGTACGCGAAGTCTTTGAATCGGTCGTACTGAACGGAACAAGCGAAATAGACCCGAAATCCTTGATTATAGCAGGAGCGGTTTTGATTTATTTCATCTATCGGAAGATTTGCTCGCTGGCATAATCGGTCCGAATGAAGGCAGGTGTGCCTGAATTAAACACAGCGACACATTTTTACTTAGCCTTTACCTCTTTTAGCAGAGGTAAAGGCTAATTTATTTTAAACGAACGGGCATATTTCAACGAGATATCGTATCTTTGCGCACTCATAAAACTAAAAAAGAGATTAAAGTTTTGAGAAAAGTTCTATTCATCATATTAACTACGATTCTTGTCGGGAATGTCCGCGCCCAGGTTACCAGTGACTCGCTTGTCATGAACTACCTGAAAGATATGGGGATTCCGCTGACCTATAATAATAAGGTGGAATTATTAATGACCGGACGTGACAAGTTTATCGACTTGTTTGAAACCATCCGCCATGCACGTCATCATATCCATCTGGAATACTTTAATTTCCGCAACGACTCCATCGCCAATGCGCTATTCGACCTGCTGGCACAGAAAGTAAAGGAAGGGGTGGAAGTCCGCGCCATGTTTGACGCTTTCGGCAATTGGTCGAACAACCAGCCCTTGCGGAACCACCATTTGCAATCCATACGCGAACGGGGCATTGAAATCGTAAAATTCGACCCGATTACTTTCCCTTATATCAACCATGCCATCCATCGCGACCATCGTAAGATTGTGGTCGTAGACGGAGAGATAGGCTTTACCGGGGGGATGAACATTGCCGATTACTACATCAACGGCTTGCCCAAAATCGGGAAATGGCACGATATACATATTCATATCGAAGGAGATGCCGTACGCTATTTACAGGGAATCTTCCTGACGATGTGGAATCGTGAAACGGGACAGCACGTCGGCGGACCGGAATATTTTCCGGATATACCGCAGTTTCCGGACAGTGTGGCGGAAGAAATAGCGATTGTGGACCGCACACCTCGCGAGACGCCGCGCTCCATCAGTCATGCTTACACCGTTTCCATCGAGGCGGCACAAAGCAATATCCAGATAGTCAACCCCTACTTTCTGCCGACCAAATCCATCCGGAAGGCTCTGCGGAAAGCATTGAAGAAAGGTACGGAAGTGGAAATCATGATACCGGCGGTTTCGGATATACCGTTCACCCCCGAGGCTTCGCTCTATATCGTGCACAAACTGATGAAACGGGGAGCAAAGATTTACTTGTTCAACGGTGGTTTCCATCATTCGAAGGTCATGATGGTGGACAGTACATTCTGCACGGTAGGCACAGCCAACCTCAACAGCCGCAGTCTCCGTTACGACTATGAGACGAATGCTTTTATATTCGACCCGGCAACGACGCACGAATTGAATGCCATGTTTGCACGGGACAAGCAGAACAGTACCCTGCTGACGCCCGAAGTTTGGAAGAAGCGCTCCGGCTGGAAGAAGTTTGTGGGATGGGTAGGCAATCTGCTGACGCCGTTTCTTTAATCTTTTTAATGGCTTATTTTTAAATTACCTGAAGTTTACCTACCTTTGGCAAGCTTTTTAATTTGTAATTCATGAAACAATATTTAGAATTGCTCGATCGGGTATTGACCGAAGGCGTAGAAAAGAGTGACCGCACCGGGACGGGTACCATCAGTGTATTCGGACATCAGATGCGTTTCAATATGGACGAGGGGTTTCCTTGCCTGACAACTAAGAAACTTCACCTGAAATCTATCATTTACGAATTGCTCTGGTTCCTGAAAGGGGATACGAACGTAAAGTATTTGCAAGATCACGGCGTCAGGATATGGAACGAATGGGCTGACGAGGATGGAGATTTGGGCCATATTTACGGGTATCAGTGGCGCTCCTGGCCGGATTATAAAGGCGGATACATAGACCAAATCGGTGAAGCGGTGGAAACTATCAAGCATAATCCGGATTCACGGCGCATCATAGTGAGTGCCTGGAATGTGGGCGACCTGGATAATATGAACTTACCTCCCTGCCATGCTTTCTTCCAGTTTTATGTGGCAAACGGACGTCTCAGCCTGCAACTCTACCAAAGGAGCGCCGATATTTTCCTGGGTGTACCTTTCAACATCGCTTCTTACGCCTTACTGTTGCAGATGATGGCGCAAGTGACAGGGTTGAAAGCCGGAGATTTTGTCCATACTTTAGGAGATGCACACATCTATCTGAACCATCTGGAACAAGTAAGACTTCAGTTGACGCGAGAACCAAGACCGCTTCCCCGGATGAAAATTAACCCGGATGTCAAGAGTATCTTCGACTTCGCTTACGAGGATTTTGAATTAATCGATTACGATCCGCATCCGCATATAGCGGGGAAGGTATCGGTCTGAAATTAAACACGGAGACACAGAGTTTTATTTTAAATACTTTCAGACTCCTAAATTAATAGCTTATGATTAGCATTATCGCCGCCATCGACCGCAACAGAGGTATCGGTTACGAGAACAAATTATTGTTCTGGCTTCCGAATGATTTGAAACGCTTTAAGGCTCTCACTACCGGAAATACGATTATCATGGGTAGGAAAACGTTCGAATCCTTGCCCAAAGGCGCTTTACCCAATCGCCGCAACATAGTCCTATCTTCCCGGCCGGATGCGGTTTATCCGGATGCGGAAACATATACTACTTTAGAAGCCGCCCTTCAAAGTTGCCAATCCGATGAGCAGATTTATATTATCGGAGGCGCCAGCGTCTACCAGCAAGCTCTCCCTTTGGCAGATGCCCTGTGCCTGACGGAAGTGGATGCGGAAGCTCCGCACGTGGATGCCTATTTCCCGGAGATCGACCCGAAGATATGGCAGGAAAAAAGCAGGGAGTCTCATCCGGTAGACGAGAAACATCCCTGCCCTTATGCATTTGTTGACTATTTACGCCGGTAAGGAACTTTATTCCTCCCCTTCATCTACGATAATCGGCATTTGCCTCTTGATGGCTTCATGGAATGAAATCAGCGTTTCCGTGCGCGCTAATCCCAACGGTTGCAACTTGCCATGAATAATGCTGAGCAAATGATGATTGTTGCGAGCATACAGTTTAATGAACATGTCATATTTACCGGTAGTAAAATGACACTCCACAATCTCCGGTATCGCTTCCAATGCTTTAGTAACAGCGTCGAAAGTGGAAGGGTCTTTCAAATAGATTCCGATGTATGCGCACGTTTCATATCCTATCTTTTCCGGATCCAGAATATATTCCGACCCCTTCAATATACCCAAATTAGTGAGTTTCTGAATGCGCTGATGGATAGCTGCGCCCGATACATTGCAGGATCTGGCTACTTCAAGGAAAGGTATGCGCGCGTTATCCGCAATCAACTTCAATATTTGCTCGTCTAATGTATCCAATTGATGATGTCCCATTTCAATTTAAAATAATTAATAACTTCATTTCTATCGCCGATATTCCACACGGCAATATGCAAAGTTAATTATTTTTTCTTCAATAAAAATACGATTTATAAGTTTTCTTGCTAAAAATCGTATCTTTGTGAAAGGATTAAATATTGAATGAGTATGAAAAGATATGCTTTACTTTTATTGTGCGCACTGACGACCTTATTATCCAACGCGCAGAATTACCCGGATTATTTCTTAAACAAAACGCTTCGTGTGGATTACATCTTCAACGGGAACGCCGACCGTCAAAGTATCAGTCTGGACGGGCTCTCGTCTTTACCCTCTTGGGCCGGCAGAAAGCATCATTTATCCGAGCTTCCCTTGCAGGGCAACGGGCAGATTATCATGAGAGACATAGCAAGCGGCAAAACCATCTATACGACTTCTTTTTCTTCCCTTTTCCAGGAATGGCTGGAAACCGACGAGGCGAAGGAAGTGACCAAAGGATTTGAAAATACATTCTTGCTGCCCTATCCGCAGAAACCCGCAGAAGTGGAAATCAGACTACTTGACCCGCGCCGGAAAATACGTGCCTCCTTGAAGCATACCGTCCGCCCGGACGATGTACTGATAGCACAAAAAGGGCTCTCGCATATCACCCCGCATAAGTATTTGCTGAAAAACGGGGAAGCCGACCAATGTATCGATGTCGCCATCCTTGCGGAAGGATATACACCGGCCGAAATGGACCAGTTCTATCAGGATGCCGAAATTGCGTGTGAAAGCTTATTTTCGCACGAACCGTTCAAATCGATGAAAGAGCGTTTTAATATCGTCGCGGTAGCCAGCCCCTCGGAAGACAGCGGAGTGAGCGTGCCCCGATTGGGCGACTGGAAGCATACGGCGTTCGGTTCGCATTTCAGCACGTTCTATTCAGACCGCTATCTGACAACGACGCAAGTAAAAGCGGTTCACAATGCGCTGGAAGGGATTCCTTATGAACACATTATCATCTTGGCGAATACGGAAGAATACGGCGGAGGGGGTATTTACAACTCTTATACACTGACTACTGCCCATCATCCGATGTTCCGCCCTGTGGTAGTTCACGAGTTCGGACATAGTTTCGGGGGACTTGCCGACGAATATTTTTATGATAACGATGTTATGACGGATACCTATCCGCTGGACGTAGAACCTTGGGAACAGAATATCAGCACCCGGAAAGATTTCAAATCCAAGTGGGAAGATATGCTCGCTAAGAATACGCCCGTCCCCACCCCGGTAAGCGATAGCAAGAAATACCCGGTAGGCGTCTATGAAGGTGGCGGATATTCCGCCAAAGGGATTTATAGGCCGGCGGATAATTGCCGGATGCGTACAAACGAGTATCCGACTTTCTGCCCTGTTTGCCAGCGGGCCATCCGGAGAATCATTGAATTTTATACCGATAAATAGAATTGTTTCTTAAACTAAAACCTGATTTATGATTGAATTTAAAAGCATTACCACTGCCGATACTTCTTTGTACGCGTATATGGAGAAGCTAATGACGGAATCGTTCCCGCCCGATGAATACCGGGCACTGGAAGATCTGAGAACTTATACTGATAACAAAACCAAATTTCACAATAATATCATTCTGCATGACGGCACTCCGGTCGGTTTCATTACCTATTGGGATTTCGGACAGTACTGCTATGTGGAGCATTTCGCCATTGACCCTTCCCAACGAAATGGAGGACATGGCAAAAACGTACTGAACCACTTATGCCAGGTATTGAACAAGCCGCTTATTCTTGAAGTGGAAGCGCCGGAAGAAGAAATGGCAGTACGAAGAATTAATTTCTATAAACGTCATGGTTTCATATTGTGGGAAAAGCCCTATCAGCAACCGCCCTATAAGCCCGGCGACCGGTACCTGCCCATGCTGCTAATGGCATACGGCGACTTGGATTGCCGGAAAGACTTTGAAAGAATTAAAGAACAGATATACCGCGAGGTGTATAATGTAAAATAACGATAGCGGGCGGAAAGAAGACAACCGCCCGCTATCGGATAAAAATAAAGGCTGCCCTGTGATAGGAGCAGCCTTTATTCTATATACTTCTAACTTCTTACTGACGCGGTTGCGCAGAGTAGTTAATTTTCAATGCATACGCTTTACGAAGAGCTTCTTTGATATCGGTTACAATACCCATCTTCGTATCTTGGTCAACTTTCAAAGATACAGTCATCTGCGGTTGATCTTCTTCCTTCATGCTGGCGCGTTCACCAAAAACGTAGTCTTGGATTGCAGCAACTTCAGCATAACTGTCATTCAACTGGATACGGCTTTCATTACCTAATTTCTTACGGAATTCGGCAGTAGGTTTACCTACATAGATAAACGTAACCAAAGACTTCTTTTCAAGTTTTTCCAACTCAGTAGCTTGCGGAACCTTAAACTCAACCTTTAATGTTACCTCACGCATAGTCGTTACAATCATGAAGAAGAACAACAGGGTGAAGATAAGGTCAGGCAGAGAAGAAGTGTTCAACGCCGGCATCTCACGTTTACCAGTCTTATTAAATTTTCCCATTACTTCTTTTCTCCGTACTTTTTAGGTTCTGCCTCAGATATCTTCTGAGGATAAATTTCACGAATCGCTTTTTGCTGTTCTTCGTCCAAGTCTGCATAATTCTTCTGCCATTTTTCCTGAGCCAACTCGTCACGCAACTCATTATAAGCCGCTACCAACTCATTTTGCACAGCAATATATGCTTTGTAAGAAGAACCACGGTCGCAACGCAAAGAAACCACATGTTTTTCCGTAATCATCATGTTACCAAAGAAAGGAACATTCTTAGCATATTTCTCCGGTTTGGTTTCATCATTATACGGATTCGCTATAAATTCTTTGGCTCTAGCTCGCAATTGATCTGTTGTGATATAATCATTCCCACACATTAACTGGTCGTTCATGTTGAGGAAGACCTGCAGAACGTTGCGCTCTTTCAATTTTGCATCGTCAGTTTTCTGCTCCTTTTCGGGAGGTGGCGGCAAACGTCTTGCCAAACCACGGTCAGTATCCATAGACGTTGTAATCAAGAAGAAAATCAACAACAGGAAAGCAATATCCGCCGTAGAACTTGAGTTAATATCAGGAACTTTTCTTTTTCCTTTTGCCATTGTAATTACTCTTTAAATTGAGTGACCTCAATTGATTATGATAATCTCTTCTTAATACTACTAATGATGATTGCAAGCACAGTTGCACCAAACAAGATATAGATAGTATAAAGGAACATATCAGTAATCTTCAACCAGAAAGGAACATTGTCTGTACCGCTATATCCAGGGATAACCAACGGTTTATCGCTACCCATAGACCAAGCTATAATAACAACGATAGCCAATATAATAACACCGATTAAAGATTTCAACGCTTTAGCAGGATTGTCTTTCAGAGCTGATCCGAACTGGAACAGGAAAGCAGCCACCGTTGCAATTACAGCCAAACCTAACAAGCCATACATTAAGTAGAGCAAAGTATCGGTTTGTGCCGGTTGCCACATTTCCGTGTCAACTCCCGTAAGTACCGTATTGCCCTGAGCATCTCCACCTAAGTAGAAGAGAGCCAATACTACCACGATGGCAGCGAGCATTACATACAGTACATAGTATGATACCTGTCTCTTATACACATCTCCGAGCCCACGAGACCG
>ENA-OYYE01001003-OYYE01001003.1-human-gut-metagenome-genome-assembly--contig:-NODE-1003-length-11590-cov-4.529519_pt1 | contig 11590 bp, 9 predicted proteins | sample MGYA00243244_ERZ653437 | MGnify/ENA primary metagenome ERZ653437 (study PRJEB26926, sample SAMN06165130) | human gut metagenome | biome: ENVO:00009003; feature: ENVO:2100002; material: ENVO:00002003...
ACGAGATAGGCTCCGGTCTCGTGGGCTCGGAGATGTGTATAAGAGACAGCTCCCTCCCCTCTGCCGGAGGGGAAAACGGAGTGAAGCTTCTTCTTAAATACTTTCCCGACTTGACGGAAGAGCAACGCAAACAATTCGCTGCGCTTTACGAACTTTACATTGACTGGAATTCTAAAATCAACGTAATCTCACGCAAGGATATCGAGAATCTGTACGAACACCATGTGCTTCATTCGCTGGGTATCGCCCGCGTCATCCGTTTCCGGGCCGGCAGCAGTGTCATGGACCTCGGTACCGGAGGAGGATTCCCCGGAATACCGTTGGCCATTCTTTTTCCGGACACGAAATTCCATCTGGTGGACAGCATCGGCAAGAAAGTACGTGTGGCAACCGAGGTAGCCAATGCCATCGGACTTAAAAATGTCACTTTCCGCCATGCACGGGCCGAAGAAGAGAAACAAACATTCGACTTCGTTGTCAGCCGTGCCGTGATGCCCCTGGCCGACCTGATAAAGATTATCCGGAAAAACATCTCGCCCAAACAGCAAAATGCTCTCCCCAACGGACTTATCTGCCTGAAAGGAGGCGAACTGGAACACGAGGCGATGCCGTTTAAGCATAAGACAAGTATGCATAACCTGAATGAAGATTTCGATGAGGAGTTCTTTCAAACCAAGAAAGTGGTATATGTAACGATTTAAACGATCAAACAACATAGTCATGAAAATTAAGAGATTTGAGTTCAATATGTTTCCCGTAAACTGCTACGTTTTATGGGACGAAACGAACGAGGCAGTCGTGATAGATCCGGGCTGCTTTTATGACGAAGAGAAACAAGCTTTAAAGAACTTCATCGTCACCAACAATCTGAACATAAAACATCTGCTGAACACTCACCTGCATCTGGATCACATTTTCGGAAATCCATTCATGCTTCGCGAGTTCGGGCTGTCTGCCGAAGCCAATCAGGCCGACGAGTACTGGATAGACGAAGCCCCCAAACAGAGTCGCATGTTCGGTTTCCAACTGAATGAAGCACCCGTCCCACTGGGAAAATATCTCCATGACGGAGACATTATCACCTTCGGAAACACAACACTGGAAGCAATCCATGTACCGGGACACTCTCCCGGAAGCCTTGTCTATTACTGCCGGGCTGACAACTGTATGTTTTCGGGCGATGTGCTGTTTCAGGGAAGCATCGGACGGGCCGACCTGGCCGGAGGCAACTTTGATGAACTGAAAGAGCATATCTGCAGCCGCCTGTTCGTCCTCCCCAACGAAACAATCGTATATCCGGGGCACGGAGCACCGACTACCATCGGAATAGAGAAGGCGGAAAATCCGTTCTTCAGGTAAGAGATTATCAACAAACCTTATTATAAATAAATCATTAATAACATGAAAACCGATTTATTAGCCTGCCGCCACATCGGCGTCAACAAAGCGGATGCCGAAGTAATGCTACGGAAAATTGGAGTTGCTTCGCTCGACGAACTGATCGATAAAACCATTCCGGCCAACATCCGGCTCAAAGCACCTCTGGCACTGCCCGCACCGATGACCGAATACGAGTTTGCCCGCCACATCGCTGAACTGGCAGGCAAAAACAAACTGTTCACCACTTATATCGGTATGGGATGGTACAACACGATCACCCCGGCAGTCATCCAGCGAAATGTATTCGAGAATCCGGTCTGGTATACTTCTTATACTCCTTACCAGACAGAAGTTTCGCAAGGAAGACTGGAAGCCCTGATGAACTTCCAAACTGCCGTATGTGACCTGACCGCCATGCCCTTGGCCAACTGTTCACTGCTGGACGAAGCCACCGCTGCCGCCGAAGCTGTGACGATGATGTATGGCTTGCGTTCACGCAACCAGCAGAAGGCGGGAGCCAACGTGGTGTTTATCGACGAAAATATCTTCCCGCAGACCTTGGCGGTCATCACCACCCGTGCCATCCCGCAAGGCATTGAAATCCGTACCGGAAAGTTCCGGGATCTTGAATTTACAGATGACCTCTTTGCCTGCGTCCTGCAATATCCCAATGCAAACGGTAATGCGGAAGACTACCGCGAATTTACCGAAAAAGCACATACAGCCAACTGCAAGGTAGCTGTGGCTACCGATATCCTGAGTCTTGCACTACTTACCCCTCCGGGCGAATGGGGAGCGGACATTGTATTCGGTACCACACAACGCTTGGGTACTCCCATGTTCTACGGTGGTCCTTCAGCCGGTTATTTCGCTACCCGCGACGAATACAAACGCAACATGCCGGGACGTATCATCGGATGGTCGAAAGATAAATATGGCAAACTCTGTTACCGCATGGCACTCCAGACACGCGAACAGCATATCAAACGGGAAAAAGCGACTTCCAATATCTGTACCGCTCAGGCACTGCTCGCTACCATGGCAGGATTCTATACCGTCTATCACGGACAGGAAGGTATCCGTAACATCGCTTCACGCATCCATAGCATTACAGTTTTCCTGGAAAAGAGTATCAGTAAACTGGGATTCAAGCAAGTGAACAGACAGTATTTCGATACCCTCCGGTTCATTTTGCCCGACAGCGTATCGGCACAGCAGATTCGCACCATCGCTCTGAGCAAAGAGGTGAACCTGCGCTATTTTGATAATGGAGACGTGGGACTGAGTATTGACGAAACAACCGACGTAGCAGCTGCCAACATTCTACTGTCTATCTTTGCCATCGCTGCCGGAAAAGACTTCCAGAAAGTGGATGACATCCCCGAAGCAACTATCATCAGCGAGGAGTTGAAACGCCAGACCCCTTACCTCACACACGAAGTATTCTCTAAATATCATACCGAAACGGAAATGATGCGCTACATCAAGCGTCTCGACCGGAAGGATATTTCATTGGCACAATCGATGATTTCACTCGGTTCCTGCACCATGAAACTGAATGCAGCAGCCGAAATGTTACCTCTGAGCTGTGCTGAGTTTATGTGCATGCACCCGCTTGTTCCGGAGGATCAGGCGGCCGGATACCGCGAGCTGATTCACAACCTGAGTGAAGAACTGAAAGTCATCACCGGATTTGCCGGAGTAAGCCTGCAACCCAATTCCGGTGCTGCCGGTGAGTATGCCGGTCTGCGCACCATCCGTGCCTATCTTGAAAGCATCGGACAAGGACACCGCAACAAAGTATTGATCCCCGCATCTGCACACGGCACCAATCCCGCATCAGCCATCCAGGCCGGATTCACCACTGTAACTTGTGCATGTGACGAACATGGAAACGTAGATATGGATGACCTCCGTGCCAAAGCTGAAGAAAATAAGGATGACCTGGCCGCACTGATGATCACCTATCCCTCGACACACGGTATCTTTGAAACAGAAATCGTAGAGATCTGCCAAATCATTCACGCCTGTGGAGCTCAGGTATATATGGATGGAGCCAACATGAATGCACAGGTAGGACTGACGAATCCGGGATTTATCGGAGCGGACGTCTGTCACCTGAATCTGCATAAAACCTTTGCATCTCCCCACGGAGGAGGCGGCCCCGGCGTAGGCCCGATCTGTGTAGCGGAACATCTGGTACCGTTCTTTCCGGGACACGGACTGTTTGGCAACTCACAGAACGAAGTATCCGCCGCACCGTTTGGCAGTGCCGGTATTCTGCCTATCACCTACGGCTATATCCGTATGATGGGTGCCGAAGGACTGACAATGGCAACCAAGACAGCCATTCTCAATGCAAACTATCTGGCTGCTTGCCTGAAAGATACGTATGGCATTGTATACCGGGGAGCCAACGGCTTTGTGGGACACGAGATGATTCTGGAATGTCGCAAGGTATACGAAGAAACCGGTATCAGCGAAAATGATATTGCCAAACGCCTGATGGACTACGGCTATCATGCTCCTACCCTCTCCTTCCCTGTGCACGGCACACTGATGATCGAGCCCACTGAAAGCGAAAGCCTCTCCGAACTGGATAACTTCGTCCTTACGATGTTGACCATCTGGAATGAAATTCAGGAAGTGAAAAACGGTGAAGCCGATAAGGAAGACAATGTACTGATAAATGCTCCGCACCCTGAATATGAAGTAGTAAGCGATCAGTGGGAACACTGCTATACGCGTGAAAAAGCCGCATATCCGATAGAGAGTGTGCGTGAGAATAAGTTCTGGGTAAATGTAGCCCGTGTAGATAATACGCTGGGCGACCGCAAACTGCTGCCCACATGCTACGGCTGCTTCGACTGAAGTAAGCTAAGCAACAACTGATTCACGATTCACCACAGAGTAGCACGGAGTATCACAGAGTAGAAATCATAAAAGATAAACTCTGTGAGACTCTGTGGTCAATTTAAACTCTGTGAAACTCTGTGGTGAATCTTAATATCCTATTCCACGATGGTTATCGTACCGGCTTTAACTGTCTTTTCTTTCAACAATGCGCCTTCCGCTTTATATCCCAAAGCTACGCAACCATAAACTTTATGATTTTCGGGCACTCCGAGAGAAGTCAGATAGGCCCGTACCTCCGGATCATCACAGGTCGTACCGAGCTGATTGATCCAACAGGAAGCGATGCCCAGTGAAGTGGCTGCCAGAAACATATTCTCGATAGCACAGGCACAATCCATCCCGGCCCACCATTGCTTGGGTTCATTGGACACGATGACCAAGGTTGGGGCATGATAGTAACAGCAATACGTCTCACTGTGCCCCCGTTCCCGAAGATGCTTGTCATCACTTTTGGCAAATGCCCCTTTGATCCGTTCATTCAGTTCTTCCAGTTTCACTGTATTACAGACGGCAGTAAAATGCCACGTTTCATAATGCATGCCGCTCGGCGCGTAAGCACCCGCTTCCAGGATGGCGTTCAAGTCATCCGCCGGAATCTGCTTTCGATCATACGCACGTACACTACGCCGTGCCTTAATGGTCTCTAAAACTTCATTTGTCTTCATTATCTATTCTCCTGCCAATCGGATTTATCTTTTAATCAACCCAATCTTTACATTCAGTTTGAAATAATACACTCCGTTCTCTCTCTCGAGGAAGCCATACTTGTCTTTATCAACCGATCCCTTTTCGAGACGCGAATTCAGATAAAGAAAGTCCTCAAATGTTTTCTTTTCCGATTTATGATAGCACAGTACCTCACCTTTGCCATCGACCAGCAATATACCTTCAACTGCCGAATCGGTCCCATTGTATATTTTGGCCGGACGCATACCCAAGGCAAGTGCCAGCAGAAACTGCTTCATTTTAAACTCGTAAAAGCCATGCTTGCTGATCAGCTCCTCTTTTATCTTGAGAGGATTTATGATCTTCATCTGTTCGGTCAGTTCACTGACGCGTGTGATGCCGTCCAGGTGCATCATACGCACCATCTCTGCCAGCACACGAGGAAAGTGCAGATCGATCATCAGCAGATTGCAACGGAACACACGGTCCGCTACGTCCGAATACTTCAGCACACCTCCCAGACGCTCGATCATCATCATACGCTCGGCCACCTCCGTGGGTGATTCAGGGAGGGCATTAATCTTATTGACGGTCGGAGTGGCAAACTTGATACCGGACTGCTCCAACTTCAGGTTCGCCGCACGTCCACCATCCAGCAGCGGATTCATCGCACTGAGACGCGAACGGACATTGAAACCCGCCAACGGAGCTTCAGGATGCCAGAAAGCAATCGAGAAGTCGGTACGGTCCTCCGTCCGGGCTTCCAGATCAAAGATACCTGCCTCGTCCAGGAACTCCTCCACCCCGTCGGGTGACGTAACTTCATCCGCCGAAGAATTTTTAATCGCGTCCAGAATCAGGTCCGCCACTGTTGCAAAGTCCTCACGGGGAATACTTTTCTTCACCTTCTCACCTTCCATCCGGATGACCTCTTCTTCAATATAGTAACGCCGGGTGCCATCATGCTCTTCACGCTGGATCATTGCAATGGGCCGGTACTTTTCATCTTCTTTCTTTGCCTGCGGAGTTCCAAGCGATACTTTTCCATCCGCCAGCAGACGGAAAAAGACGTACAACTCGCTCCACTCTCTTTTTGTTGCTTCAAATGCCATTCTATCTATCTTTTTTTATTATTTCGGAGAGGTGTGTCATCATTCATCACAGAGTTCCGACGCACCCCCTATCTCTACTATCCATTTCCTTCCTGTTCATCTGTAATGCGGGCAGTCTCCACTTTCTCCAGCCGGGACCTTAAACGGGGCATTGCCGACTGCCGGATACGAAGCGTCATGCTGCAATCCATATCATACGACTGAGACAGAATCTCCGGTTCCTCCTCCTTTACAATCCGCATGACATCGTTCATAAAAGGATACTCGAAAAGTACGGTTACTTCCTCGTCCACAGTTTTCTCTACAATGGTGCAGGCAGCGATGGCCTCGGCGGCGGCGGCCTTATAGGCCACAATCAGTCCACTAGTGCCCAACTTGATCCCTCCGAAATAACGAACCACAATAATCAGTATATCCGTCAGTTCGTTCGAGTTGATCTGTCCCAGAATCGGTTTGCCGGCAGTACCCGACGGCTCTCCGTTATCGTTGGCACGAAAATTCTTCCGCTCGTGTCCCAGCATATAGGCATAGCAGACGTGGCGGGCATCATAGTATTTCTTCTGGTACGCCTCCAGATGCACTTTAATCTCTTCCAAGGTACGAACCGGGAGAGCAATGGCAATAAATTTGCTTCGTTTCTCGGTATATGTTCCCTCCGAGACTTCAGTGATGGTCTTATAGGTGTCTTCTGTCATGATATCCGGAATCTTTTTTTTGATGGTTCAAGCTATACCCAGTAATTGTACCTCGAAAATCAAAGTTGAAAAAGCCGGAATCGGGCCACTGGTACGTGTGCCATAGCCCATATTATAAGGGATGTAGACGATCCAGTGATCTCCCACCCGCATCTTTTGCAGAGCAATCTGCCATCCTTCGATAACCTCGTTCAGACGAAAAGCTTCGGGACAGTTCCGCTTCCAGGAATTATCAAATTCACGTCCATTGATAAGAGTGCCCTTGTAATGAACCGACACCACACTGTTGGAACGGGGCGTGGCTGCGCCGGTACCTTCCTCCAAAACCTTATATAATATGCCGCATGGCAATTCGTGTACATCCGCTTCGGTGCGTAATGTCTGCATGAATTGTTCGTTCTGCAATTTGTATTCTTCTTTTCGTCCCATATCTGTTTCCTGATAATAATTACTTCGGCGGCAAAGATACGGAAAAACGTACATATTTGAATAGTCCGAAACACAAAACGAATTCACCACAAATTACACGGATTAACACAGAACGGCATCAATTTACTGACGACCAACAATTTATCTGTATAATTCCATGCAATTTGTGGTGAATAACGAGTTTGGGTACATCCCCTCCTCTGTTTTCCATACCCAAACACTCCTCAATCCGATATCGGATCTCTTTTTATTCGAGCTCGTGTATCACCAGCCCGGAACGCAGTTTCGGTTCGAACCAGGTAGTCTTCGGAGGCATAATGTTTCCTGTATCGGCAATATCCATCAATTGCTTCATCGAAACAGGATAAAGTGCCAAAGCCACTTTCATTTCGCCGCTGTCAACCCGTCTGCTCAATTCGCCCAAGCCGCGGATTCCCCCTACAAAGTCAATCCGGCGATCCGAACGCAGATCCTTGATTCCCAAAATTTCATCCAGAATCAGGTTGGAAGAGATGGTCACATCCAATACACCTATAGGATCATTGTCGTCATAAGTACCCGGTTTGGCTGTCAGGCTATACCATTTGCCATCCAGATAGAGCGCAAAGTTATGCAACGCATTGGGTTTATAAATCTCTTTACCTTTCTCTTCGATCTCAAAATTCTTTTCAAGGGCGGTCAGAAATTCGGCAGGCGTCAAGCCATTGAGATCTTTCACCACCCGGTTGTAGTCGATAATAGTCAACTGGTTGGCGGGGAAACATACGGCCATGAAATAGTTGTATTCTTCGTCTCCGCGATGATTAGGATTCTGCTTTGCCTTTTCGGCCCCTACCAGGGCAGCGGCAGCCGAACGATGATGCCCGTCGGCAATATAAAGCGCCGGCATGGCAGCAAACTCCTTGGTGATGACAGCAATGTCTTCGCTGTTGTCGATCACCCAGAAAGTGTGTCCGAATCCGTCACCGGGAGCAATAAAATCGTATACCGGCTTTTGAGCCGTATACTTGCGGATAATGGCATCGAGCACCGCATTGTCGGGATAAGCAAAGAACACCGGTTCGATGTTGGCATTGTTCACACGGACATGCTTCATGCGGTCTTCTTCCTTGTCACGCCGGGTGAGTTCGTGCTTTTTGATGACACCGTTCATATAATCGGGCACGTAAGCACCCACCACCAGCCCATACTGTGTCTTGCCATTCATGGTCTGGGCATAGATATAATAATTCTCTTTGTCATCCTGCACCAGCCATCCTTTGTCACGGAACAGACGGAAATTCTCCGCCGCTTTCGCATACACCTTCTCATCATGTTCATCTGTCCCGACGGGAAAGTCTATTTCCGGTTTAATGATGTGGTACAATGATTTATCGTTCCCGGCAGCTTCTGCACGAGCCTCTTCTGAATTCAGCACGTCATACGGACGTGAAGCGACCTGTTCTACCAAGTCCTGCGGAGGACGGATGCCTTTAAATGGTTTTATTGTTGCCATAAGAACTGCAGATTACTTATTCACTCTAAACTTTTCACAACCCTCTTTCAGGAAACCCACAATCTGCCGTGCAGCTGCAATACCGGCATTGATATTCGCCTCGGCCGTCTGTGCTCCCATCTTCTTCGGAGTCGAGAAATAACGTCCGGCAAAGAGTTCGGCGAACTTCGTATTGGCCGCAGGCATGATGTCTGTGATGTATTTAAAGTCCGGCCGTTCCTCCATCAACTGGATCAATTCGTCTTCATTGATCACTTCTTTGCGGGCCGTATTAACCAGGATAGCCCCTTTCGGCATATTGGCCAGCAGATCATGATTGATGGAGTTTTTCGTTTCGGCTGTAGCGGGAATGTGCAGTGAGACGATGTTACAGGTCTTATAAAGCTCTTCGGCAGAGTCAACGGCTTTCACCCCATCTTTCTCTATCACATCTTTCGGGCAGAAAGCGTCATAAGCATAGAGTTCCATACCGAACCCCTTGGCAATACGCGCCACATTGCGTCCTACATTACCGTATGCGTGGATACCCAGTTTCTTTCCCATCAACTCCGTACCCGATGTTCCGTTATAGAAGTTACGGACAGCATAAACAAGCAGGCCAAACACCAACTCGGCTACAGCATTCGAGTTCTGTCCCGGAGTATTCATCACACATACACCGTGTGCAGTGGCTGCATTCAGGTCTACATTATCGTATCCGGCACCGGCACGAACTACTATTTTCAACTCTTTCGCTGCATCGAGCACCTCGGCGTCGATGATGTCACTACGGATAATAATGGCATTCGCATCTTTCACTGCGTCAAGCAGTTGGGCTTTATCTGTATATTTCTCAAGCAGAACCAATTCAAATCCGGCTCCTTCTATTTCTTTCTTGATGCCATCCACCGCAATCTTGGCAAATGGCTTTTCGGTTGCAACAAGTACTTTCATTTCTCTTATTCTATTTTGGGAGAATTCACCACAGAGGATACCGCAGACACCAAATGCCGTCATTCAAGAGAGCCCTGTATCCTTTCCGTATGCTCTGTGGTAAAATCACATTATTAATGAAGTTTCTCAAATTCCTGCATGCAGTCAATCAATGCCTGTACGCTCTCTTTCGGCATTGCATTGTAGCAAGATGCACGGAAGCCACCCACCGAGCGGTGCCCTTTGATGCCGGACATTCCTTTATCCGTAGCGAACTTCAGGAAATCGGCTTCCAGATCCTTATATTCCGGTGCCATCACAAAGCAGATATTCATGCGCGAACGGTCCTCCTTAGCAGCTGTCCCTACAAACATCTTGTTGCGGTCTATCTCGGCATACAGCATGTCTGCCTTCTCCGTAGCCCGGCGATCCATCTCTTTGACGCCACCCTGAGCCTTGATCCAGCGCAAAGTCTGCATGGCGGAATAGATAGGCAATACGGGAGGTGTGTTGAACATGGAACCGCCGTCGATATGGGTCTTATAATTCAGCATGCTCGGGATGTAACGTGACACCTTGCCTACCGCATCGTCTTTTACTATGACGAATGTAACGCCGGAGGGAGCCAGATTCTTCTGAGCACCGCCGTAGATACAAATATACTTCGAAACGTCCACCGGACGGGAGAAGATATCAGAAGACATGTCGGCTACCATCGGAACCGGTGAATCAAGATCTCCCTTCAATTCCGTACCATAAATCGTATTGTTGGTGGTCACATGGAAATAATCAGCATCAGCAGGTATGGTAAAGTCTTTAGGGATAAACGTATAGTTCGCATCAGCCGAAGAAGCTACCTCAACCACTTCGCCAAAGCCTTTCGCCTCTTTCATCGCTTTTTTAGCCCAAACACCGGTGTTCAGGTAAGCTGCCTTCTTCTCAAGGAAGTTGTAAGGCACCATGCAGAACTGCATACTGGCACCACCGCCCAGGAAAAGTACCGAATACCCTTCGGGGATGTTAAGTATTTCCTTAAACAAAGCAACGGCTTCATCCATAACTGCCTGAAAATCCTTGCCACGATGGCTGACTTCCAACACAGAAAGACCTGAACCGTTGAAATCGAGAATGGCTTTCGCTGTTTCTTCTATTACTTCGCGAGGGAGAATGGAAGGGCCTGCACTGAAATTATGCTTTTTCATTTGATGAGTGTTTTTGGTTATACAATTTCGTTATTTTATGTCTACTGACATGGCGAATTTACGAATTTATTTCCTCTCAACAAACGTTTCCCTGTAAAATTACAATCTTAGAGGGCATTTATCTTACTTTTTAATGGTTTATGCAGGATTTATACACCATTTTGTTATCTATACATGCCAAGATGGTAGAAAAAGTTCAAACTGATATTATTACACGATGTTCTATTCTGAAATGAAAGAGAGAATGACTAAAAAGTGAATATTTATAAGAAAGAAGGACTAAAGCCGGGAAGAGCCGGAAACCGGAAAGCTGTTTCACCACAGATTTCACAGATTAACACAGATTGATGATTGATCTTATCAGCAAAAGTTGAAAGTGCCGTGCCAATCGGTGTAATCTGTGGTGAATCCGTTCCGTGTCAATCTGTGCAACCCATGGTGAACTCGTCATGTGTCAATCGGTATAATCTGTGGTGTCAGTGCCCTGCCTCCTCTATCCGATAAATCCGGTTTAATCCGCCTCCTCGATCACCGTTTTCATCCCTTTGATCTTCTCGCCACGGATCAGCGTCAGCAATTGCTTCATTTTGGGGCGCCGCACGGCAACAAAGGCATAATGATCTTTCACGTCGATTGCTCCGACGTCCTCACGTGCCAGATTTCCTTTTTTATAAAGGAAACCGGCTATGTCAATCTTGCTCAATTTGTCCTTCTTCCCTTTACCTATATAAATAGCTGTCTCTTATACACATCTCCGAGCCCACGAGACCGGAGCCTATCTCG
>ENA-OYYE01001006-OYYE01001006.1-human-gut-metagenome-genome-assembly--contig:-NODE-1006-length-11569-cov-3.546465_pt1 | contig 11569 bp, 9 predicted proteins | sample MGYA00243244_ERZ653437 | MGnify/ENA primary metagenome ERZ653437 (study PRJEB26926, sample SAMN06165130) | human gut metagenome | biome: ENVO:00009003; feature: ENVO:2100002; material: ENVO:00002003...
CGGCCCGCTGCTGGACCGCATCGACTTGCAGGTCGAGGCGACGCCGGTGGCTATCGGGGAGATTTCGCAGGTGCGGCCTTCGGAGCCGAGCGCCGCGATCCGCGAGCGGGTGATTCGGGCGCGGGAGGTGCAGGCGGAGCGTTTTCGTGGGGTGCCGGGCGTGCATACGAACGCCATGATGAATGCCAGAATGCTGCGCGAGTTCTGCCCGCTGGATCAGGCGGCGCGGGAGCTGCTCGAACGGGCGATGGTGCGGCTCGATCTTTCCGCCCGTGCCTACGACCGGATCGTGAAGGTGGCCCGCACGATCGCCGATCTGGAGGGGACGGCCGACATCGGTGCGGCGCATCTGGCCGAGGCGATCAACTACCGTTCGCTCGACCGGGGAAGTTGGGGCCGGTAATCGAATGGGGATGTTGCGATGAAGAAGTGGAAACCGGAAAGGAGGGACGGATTGCTGCTGCTGGGCATCGGGCTCGGTGCGGCGGTGGGACTGTTGCGCGGTGCGGTGCTCGCGTGGCTGCCGGTGGGCGTGGCGCTGGGGCTGTGTCTGCGGGGCGGGGCCGGAACCCGCAGCGGAAGCGGTAAGGATTCGTTAGGAGATATTTCGGATAAAAATCAGGAATTTTATGCCGGCGGGGATGCGTCTGCCGAGGCTGGAAACGAAAATAAAATATGAAAAGAGTCATTGTTTCGGGCGGCGGCACGGGCGGTCATATCTATCCTGCCGTGGCTGTGGCCGAAGCGCTCCGACGGCGCTTCGGGGAGGAAGTCGAGATCCTCTTCGTCGGTGCCGAAGGCAAGATGGAGATGGAGAAGGTGCCTGCATTGGGATACCGGATCGTCGGTCTGCCCGTTGCGGGCTTGCAGCGCCGTTTCGATTTGAAAAACCTGGCGGTGCCCTTCAAGGTGCTCAAAAGCATCCGCAAGGCCCGGCGCACCATCCGCGACTTCGGGGCCGATGTGGTCGTCGGTTTCGGAGGGTATGCCAGCGGCCCGGTGCTGTGGGCGGCGCAGCGGATGGGGATTCCGACCGTGATTCAGGAGCAGAACTCCTATGCGGGAGTCACCAACAAGCTGCTGGCCAAGCGTGCCCGCACGATCTGCGTGTCGTATGAGGGAATGGAACGCTTTTTCCCGAAAGAGAAGATCGTGATGACGGGCAACCCTCTGCGGGGACGTTTTTCGAAAGCGGGTGCGGATCGCCGCGAGGCGCTGGCGCATTTCGGCTTCCGGGACGATCTGCCGGTGCTGCTCGTCGTGGGCGGGTCGCTCGGTACGCGGACGCTCAACGAGATGATGAAGGTCTGGGTTCTGCGGCAGGGCGATGCTTCGCCGGTGCAGGTGATCTGGCAGACAGGCAAATATTACGAGCGGGAGATGCGCGAGTTTTTGGCGCAGCATCCTACGGCGAATATCTGGCAGGGGGCATTCATCGACCGCATGGATTACGCTTATGCGGCGGCCGACCTGGTCGTTTCGCGCAGCGGGGCCTGCACGGTGTCGGAACTCTGTCTGGTGGCCAAGCCGACCCTTTTCGTGCCGTCGCCCAACGTGGCGGAAGACCACCAAACCAAGAATGCTCGGGCGTTGGCCGACAAGGGGGCTGCGCTGCTGATCCCCGATTCCGAGGCGGTCGCCCGGGTCATGGACGAGGCGGTCGGGCTGTTGAAGGATCCGGCCCGTTTGTCCGAGTTGAGCCGCAATATCGAGGCGCTGGCCATCCCCGATTCCGCCGAGCGGATCGTGAATGAAATCGAAAAACAGTTGCCGCAGTCGAAATAGAGCCGCCGGGAGCGACCGAGCGGGGAAAATAGTGCCGGGCGGAGATTGTGCGAATCCTCTGCCGGGCGTAAACAACGAAGAAGAAACCGACGAATGAAAGAGTTTTCTACTATTGCGAATGTTACGAGCGGGCGGGAGGAACGCCGGACTTGTTCGACCGCAGCCGGGTGCGGCGAACGGCGGGAACGGCTCAACGTATATTTTCTCGGAATCGGGGGGATCGGCATGAGTGCTCTGGCCCGGTATTTCCTCCACGAAGGCCAAAGGGTGGCGGGGTACGACCGGGTGCGGTCGCATCTCACGGACCAGATCGAGGCCGAAGGAGCCGTTGTTCACTATGAGGAGGATCCGGCGCTGATTCCGGCTGATTTCCGGGATCCGGCCACGACGATCGTGGTCTATACGCCGGCTGTTCCGGCGGATCATACCGAGTTGCGCTGGTTCGAAGAGCATGGTTTCGAGATCGTCAAGCGTTCGCAGATGCTGGGGTATCTTTCGCAGGGGAAGTTCGTGATGGCGGTGGCCGGTACGCACGGCAAAACCACGACCACGACGCTCGTGGCATGGCTCAACCACCGGGTGACGGGCGGCGGAAGCGCTTTCCTGGGCGGTATTTCGCGGAATTTTTCGAGTAACCTGGTGCTCGGCCGGGGGCGGCGTCTGGCGGTCGAGGCCGACGAGTTCGACCGTTCGTTCCTGCGGCTGTGGCCCGACGTGGCGGTGGTCACCTCGGCCGATGCCGATCATCTGGATATTTACGGTACGCACGAGGCATTGCGCGAGGCTTTCTCGCAGTTCGTCGGACAGATCCGCGAAGGCGGGGCGCTGGTCGTCAAGCGGGGTGTCGATCTGAAGATCGGGAACCCCGGTATCCGGGTTTACCGCTATTCGTACGACGAGCCGTGCGATTTTTACGCCCGTAACGTGACGCTGCTCGAAGGCGGCCACTACCGGTACGATCTGGTGACGCCCGGCGGCGTTGTCGAAGGGTGCACGCTGGGTATTCCCGGTTGGGTCAATATCGAGAATGCCGTGGCGGCCGTGGCGGCGCTCTGGTGCGCGTCGGAGCGGGACGGCGAGCCGCTGGATGCGGAGCGTCTGCGGGAGGCGCTGGCCTCGTTCGAGGGGGTCAAGCGACGTTTCGAATTTTATGTCAATACGCCCCGGCAGGTTTATATGGACGATTACGCCCACCACCCGCGCGAGTTGGCGGCGGCGATCACTTCGGTCAAGAAGATGTTTCCGGGGCGGCGGCTGACGGCGCTTTTCCAGCCGCACCTCTACACCCGCACGCGGGATTTCTACCGCGAGTTCGCCGAGGCGCTCTCGCATGCCGACCGGGTGGTACTGCTGCCGATCTATCCGGCCCGCGAGGAGCCGATTCCGGGTGTGGAGTCCGAGATGATCGGCCGCCTGCTGACGGTGCCTTGGACGATCTGCGACCGTGCGGAGTTGGCCGAAAAGGTGGCTGCGATGGATACCGATGTAGTCGTCAGCTTCGGCGCGGGCAATATAGACGCCTGCTGCGGGGCACTGGCAGAAAAATTGCGGGAAAAAGCCTGATTCGCCGTCTGCCGGGGACGATCTGTTTTTTTCGAGGCCGTGTCCGTCGCGGCCGTACCGGGGGGGGAAGTAAACGCCGGGATGAGATTCAACCATTGACGAATGCCGAAATACCTGAAATATACGCTTCTTGCACTGCTTTGGGGCGGTGTGGCCGCTTATTTGCTCTATGCGGGAGGCAAAGTGCGCCGTCATCGTGCGGAGCAGCCTGTGACGCGCATCGAGGTCGAAGTGGTGGACAGCACCTCGCAGTTGCGGCTGGTGTCGGAAGCTACCGTTCGGGGATGGCTCGCCCGCAGCGGCATCAAAACCGTCGGCGAGAAGATCGGTGCCGTGCGGCTGGATGCGCTGGAGCGGCTTATCGCCCGCAATGGATTCGTCGCCGACGCCCGGGTTACGGTTTCCTATTCGGGCGTGCTGCATGTCGCCGTCTGGCAGCGGACGCCTCTGATGCGGCTGTTGATCGACGGCTATAATTCGTACGTGACCGAGGAGGGCTATCTGTTTGCAGTGCCCCGTGCCTCGTCGGTTTATGTGCCGGTGATTACGGGTACCTACCGTCCCCCGTTCCCGGCCTCCTATGTGGGGTATGCTGCGGATTACAGGCGGGAGCAGATGCAACAGATCGACGATAAGATCGCGGAGTTGGAACGGGAAAAATACCCTCTTTACCGGCGGGAGCTGAAGAACGATGAAAATATCCGTTCGCTGCGGCGGATGCTGATTAAAAAGAGATGGTTCGAATCTTCGGAGTCCTTCGGCGAGTGGGTGCGGGAACTCCGCAAGCGCAAGGAGCAGTTGCGCCGCAAATATCGCTATGAGGCTCAGGTGATTCAGTCGGCGATCGACAAAATTTCCGAAAAACAGGAAGCCGAGCGTCGCCGACAAAAAATTTTGGAGAAAAGGTACGAAGATTTCTCGAAACTGACTACCTTTGTAAAATGGATGGAAAACGACGATTTCTGGCGGTCGGAAATCGTTCAGATAACGGCCCGCACCACTGAAAGCGGGGCTATCGACCTGGAACTTACGCCCCGGAGCGGCAATTATACCATCCTTTTCGGCCGCTTGGACGATGCCGAGCAGAAACTGGATAAGTTGCTGCGGTTTTACCGGGAGGGACTCGGAAAAGCCGGGTGGGACCGGTATCGGACGATCAACGTGAAGTACGCCGGGCAGGTTGTCTGTACGGAGTGGTAAGGTTTTCGAGATGCAGGAGCCGGATCTGCCTGCGGAATATGTGCCGGGCAGGGAAGAGGCTGGGAAACGATTCAATGAAAAAATAGATAGAGCACAGTGGAAAAAAAGAGTTATACGGTAGCCATCGACCTCGGTTCTTCGAACGTGGTGGTCGCTGTCGGGTCGAAACGCGAAGACGGAACGCTCGGTATCGAAGCCGTCGTTTCCAAACCGGTCGAGGGGGTCAAGGCCGGCCGGATCGATAATATCGAACAGGCGGGCAATGCCATCCGGGAGGCTGTCGCCGAGGTGGAATCGACGCTCGGCGTTCGGATTACGGAGGCTTATGCCGGCATTTCGGGCGAGTTCGTCCGTTGTGCCCGCCATACCGACCACGTCTTTACCTACGATCCCCAGAACGGGGTGAACCAGGGCGATGTAGATGCCCTGTTCGATCGTATGCGCAACGTCCAGGCCCCCGACGACGAAACGATCATGGAGCGTATTCCGCAGCATTATATGGTGGATGATGCCGAGGAGGTGCGCAATCCGGTCGGTTCGTTCTGCAAGCGGTTGTCTTCGACTTTCAACTTCATACTTTGCGGCAAGACGCCGCTGCAACGGCTCGACATGGCTCTCCGGCGGCTCGGTATCCGTATGTTGGGGGTATTCCCCAATGCGCTGGCGACGCCCGAAGCCGTACTCTCTTCCGATGAGAAGGAGGAGGGGGTGGCCGTCGTGGATATCGGCGGAGGCGTGACCGACGTTGCGGTTTATTACCGGGGCGTGCCGCGTTACGTGGCGACGATCCCGATGGGAGCGAGCGCCATCAACCGGGACATCCGTTCGCAGAGCATTCCCGAGAAACATGTCGAGAGCCTCAAGTGCAAATACGGTTCGGCTGTCGCCGAGCTCGCTCCCGAAGACAAGCTGATCCGCGTGAGTGGTCGCACGGCCCGCGAAGCCAAGGATATTCTGCTGCGCAACCTGGCCACCGTCATCGAGGCCCGGGCTACCGACATCGTCGAATTCGTGCAGCAGGAGATCCGGGATTCGGGGTATGCCGAGCGGTTGGCCTACGGCATCGTGCTGACGGGCGGCTCGGCCCGACTCAAGGATATAGACGAATTGTTCCGTCGTGTGACCGGTATGGACGTTCGTATCGCAAGCGCCGAAACAGGCATCAGCGAAGATTCGCGCGAGGCGGTTGCGAACCCTGCGTTCGCCACGGTCGTCGGACTGTTGCTCAAGGGGGCCGGCATGGGTTCGTGCAACGTGATCGAGGATAAGGCGGGCCTTTCGCCCCGTCGCCCTGTCCCGCCGACCTCTGTGCCGGGATTCCAGCCTCCGCAGCCCCAGTCGCGGCCGCAACCCCAGCCCTATGCGCCGACACGTCCTTCTACGGAAACGGTCAATGCGGCGTATGCGCGTCGGGAGGCTGCCCGTGCGGAATCCGCAGCGGTCGAGCCCGAGGCGGAAGATGCCGGAGAGGATCCCGCGCCTCAGGCTCCCGTGCAGGAGCCGGTGAAAAAGGAGCGCAACTGGCGGAGTATTTTCAAGCGGACGCTCGACAAGATCAACGAGGGCTTCAATGCCGCCGATGACGAGGAGATTTAACGATTAAGACAAGAGAAACGAAACGATATGACAGACGATGTAATGACCCAGTTGGCCGCTGCCCGCACGAATCCTTCCATTATCATGGTAGTCGGTGTCGGCGGTGCGGGCGGCAATGCCGTGAATCACATGTGGAACCTGGGGATCAAGGGCGTGGACTTTATGGTCTGCAACACAGACCAGCAGGCACTCGACAAGAGTCCCGTGGAACTGAAAGTCCGGCTCGGCAGCGAGGGATTGGGTGCCGGCAACGACCCTGAAAACGGCCGCAAGGCCGCCATCGAGTCGCTCGATGTGGTGCGCCAGCGTTTCGAGGCGTCGGGGACCAAGATGGTCTTCATCACCGCCGGCATGGGCGGCGGTACGGGTACGGGCGCTTCGCCCGTCATCGCCAAGCTGGCCAAGGAGATGGGGCTGCTGACTGTGGCGATCGTTACCTCGCCGCTGGCCGTCGAGGGTAAGATCCGCTACGAACAGGCTTTCCGCGGGATCGAGGAACTGCGCCAGAATGTCGATTCGCTGCTGATTATCAACAATGAGAATATTCTCGAAATATACGGGCGCCTGTCGCTCAAGCAGGCGTTCGGCAAGGCCGACGACATCCTGTGTTCGGCGGCGAAGGGCATCGCCGAGATCATCACGGTCGAAAGCGACCTGGTGAACGTCGACTTCGCCGATGTGTCGAAGGTGATGCGCGATAGCGGCCGCGCGCATATGGCCGTGGCTACGGCCGAAGGCGACAACCGCGCCGAGACTGCAGCCGAGGCTTCGCTGCGTTCGCCGCTCCTGGATCACAACCTGATCTCGGGTGCGAAGAATATCCTGCTGAACATTTCGGTGTCGAACGCCGACTCGCTGATGTACGAGGAGGTGGTGCGCATTCTGGAGTATATCCAGGCGCATGCCAGCGTGCAGGACGACAACGGCGTGATACACAACGCCAATATTATCTGGGGTACGAGCGAGAAGCCCCAGCTGGGCAACGCCATCGAACTGGTGGTGGTGGCCACGGGGTTCTCGGGCGATGCGTCCGTCGACGTGATGAAGCAGATCATCCCCCCGGCGCGTATCACGGAACCGGTGAAGGAGCCTGTGGCTCCCGTGCTGGAGCCGATCAAGCCCGTTGCGCCGCCGCAGCGGCCGCCCGAGCAGGTGATGCTCGGCGCCAAGTCAACCCGCTACAACAACATCGAACTGCTGCTGGCCAAACCGGCCTACCAGTCGCGCAACTCGAAGTTCATCGTGCAGATGCCCGGCGGACGCAAGGAGGTGCTGCGCGAGGAGTCCGAAAACAGCCAGCAGGCTGCCGATTCGCAGGGCGGATCGCTTTTTGACTAACTAAATCCGCGCAAGTTTGGAGAGTACCGCTTCATGGATCGCATTCAACGGGTTTTCGGGCCATATCGCCGTGCTGTGCGCGGTGACGTTGGGACTGCTGTGCGTTTCAGCGCTCGTATCGGGGGCTGAAACTTCGTTTTTCTCCCTGTCGCATAAGGATATCCGCCGCCTGCAGACGCGCACGACCGCTTCGGCGGAGGCGGTGTTGCACTTGCTGACGAATGTCGACGTGCTGCTGGCGACGATTCTGGTGGTCAACAACCTGGTGAATATCTGCATCGTCATCCTCGTGTCGGGTATCATCGACTCGGTTTTTACGTTCCTGCGTTTCGAGTTCCTGTTCAAGACCGTACTGGTGACTTTCCTGCTGCTGCTGTTCGGCGAGATACTGCCCAAAGTATTGGCGCAGACCATGCCGGTGCGTTTCGCGCAGTTCGCGGCACGGCCGCTCAGGGTGTTGCGGTGGATTTTCTATCCGCTCTCCTACATCCTGGTGCGCACGAGCAGCCGCATCAGCGAAAAGGCGGCGCACAAGAGCGAGATTTCGCTCGACGAACTGGCCGACGCCGTGGATATGACCCAGAGTTCGAGCCCCGAGGAGCATGTGATGCTGTCGGGGATCGTCAACTTCGTGAATACCGAGGTGCAGGAGATCATGAAACCCCGCGTGGACATTACGGCGCTCTCGGTGACGGACGATTACGAGACCGTCAAGCAGACGATCATCCGGTCGGGTTTTTCGCGTATCCCGGTATACGAAGAGGATATCGACAATATCAGGGGGACGCTCTATGTCAAGGATCTGCTCCCCTATATCAACCACGGCAACGAATTCGGCTGGCAGCAGTTGGTGCGCAAGCCCTATTTCGTGCCCGAGCATAAGAAGATCAACGACCTGCTGGGCGACTTCCAGTCGAACAAGGTGCACATGGCGATCGTCGTCGACGAGTACGGTTCGACGCTGGGGCTGGTGTCGCTGGAAGATATTATCGAGGAGATCGTGGGCGAGATTTCGGACGAAAGCGACGCCGACGAAAGTTTCTTCACGCGGCTCGACGAGAAATGTTTCATCTTCGACGGCAAGAGCCATCTGGGCGACTTCGAACGGGTGCTGGGGCTGGACGAGGAGATTTTCAACGACGTGAAGGGCGAGGCCGAGACGGTGGCCGGGCTGATGCTCGAACTCAAACGCGACTTCCCCCGCAAGGGCGATGTCTTTACGTCGCACGACATCCGTTTTACGGTGCAGGAGATGGACGGGCACCGTGTCGATAAAATCCGTGTGGACTTGCAGTGAACGATGGGAAAGGCACTCTTCATAGAGCCGCCGATGGACGAGGCCGGAGTAGCCGGGTGGGTGACATCCGACGAATTGGCCGAGGCCGGGCGTTTTGTGCGGGAGGGCCGGCGCCGGGAATACCTCACGTGGCGAGCCGTCGTCCGCCGGGAACTGGGGGCGGATGTGCGGATTGCCTATGATGCCGCCGGGGCCCCGGTCGTCGACAGGGACGGGGTATACGTCGGGGTTTCGCACTGCAGGGGGCGTGTGGCCGTCTGTCTGTCCGATGTCCCCTGCGCGGTCGACATCGAACCCGAGACGCGGGATTTCAGCCGTGCCGCGCCGCGTTACATGTCCCCCTCCGAGCTGGCGCTGTCCGGCGATCCGTTGCTGCCTGCCGCTGTCTGGTGCGCCAAGGAGGCGCTCTACAAATATGCCCGGCGCCCGGGGCTGGACTTGCTGCACGACCTGCGGGTGGAGGCGGTGGATTTTGCGGCTGGAACCGTTGTCGGGCGCATCGGCGGCGGGGAGGCGATCCGGCTCACGCTGCATCGTGCCGACGGGTTTATCACGGTATATACGGTATAGTTCCGGCGGGATTACCGCATGGGAAAGCCCCTCCTCGGGAGGGGCTTTCCCATATGTGTCCTGTTCGCGCGGCGCAGGCTCTTAGAAGGCTTCGGAGGCCGTGAAGAGGAAGGCCGAGGAGCGTTTGCGATCCCACGGCAGGTTTTGGTTGCCGTAGACGCCCCAGCCGTAGTCGAGGCGGATGTTCATCCGGTTCTTGAACTCGAACCGGTAGCCGCAGCCGAAGCTGTAAAGGGTGTTGTCCCAGCGGAATTTGTCGGTGCCCCAGACCTGTCCGCCGCCGATCCAGGCTACGACGCCGTGGCGGCGGTAGATTTTCTGGCGCAGCTCGATCTGCGTCTCGACGAGCCTTTTGTCGCGGTAGCGCCCTTCGTAGTAGCCGCGCATGCGTTCCATGCCGCCCATCTTGGCGTACATGTGCCACGAAGGGGTGCCGGCCGTGAAGTCGGCGTAGAGGTCGTAGGCGAAGATGGCGCCTTTCCAGAGTTTCCGGTAGAAGTCGAAGGTCAGGGTGAAGCGTCCGAAGTTGCGGCGCGTATTGCCCAGCCATTCGGGATACCACTTGGCTTCGGCCTTGATGAAGATGCCCCTCGAAGCGTTGAATGTCACGTCGCGCGTGTCGTATTGGGCGAAGAGGCCGAGGCTGGTGTTGAAGGCGTTCGGATTGTCGCCCGATTCGGTAATGTAATTCGAGAAGGGATCCTGCTTGGCCGGGTCGTAGCGCCCCTCCTGCCAGAGGGTGTAGAGTTCGCCCATCCTGCCACCCGGAACCGGCTTCCCGGCGTCTACGTCGGCTTTGACATTATTCATATAGGCGACCATGCCTGTGTCTTTGTACTTCGCCCCGGTGTAGTCGATGCCCCCGCTGACGCCGATGTAAAAGCGTCCGGCGAGCGCCGTGCAGTAGGAGATGCGGAAGATGCCCATCGTGGTGGTGAGCTCCTGTGCGTAGCCCTCCGCGCCGGCGTTGTAGCCCACGCCGTAGAAGGCCCCCGGAAAATAGACGAAGGCCCCGGCGTAGCTCAGGCGTTGTTTGTTGTGGTTGAAGATGTTGTCGCCCGAGAAGCGGAGCAGGACGAATTTTTCGGTCGTGACGTTGCCGTAGATCGAGATATTCGACGGGGCGGTCACGGAGTCCGTGCGGTCTATTCGGTAAAGCCCCGCCACGAGGAACCCGATGCCGAAGCCGACATCCGACGAATAGTTCGGGCCGGGGGCGATGCTCCAGTCGATTTTCTTTTCGAACGTACGGTCGATGTTCGAACGGCTGTAATAGTCGATGATGCGGCGTATGAAGCCTTTGCGTTGGGCGGGCGATGTGAGGGCTGCGGTGTCGGCGGGTTGTTTGGGGGAGCGGGCTGCGGCGCTTCCGATCTGGGACAGGGCTTCCTCGGTCGAGGGAAAGGAATCCATGTCCTTGTCGGGTTGCTGTCCTACGGCGGTATATGCTATCAGCAGCATGCAGACCGTTAAAATGGTTCTGTATCCCTTTTTCATTGATTGTTCGGTGAAAGGCGATCCAAAGATAGGAATTATTTTCCGTATGCGCAAAACGGCGGGCGGATGCCGGGGATGGACGCGGCTTTCCGGGATAAATGTTTATCTTTGCTGTAGCAACCCTCCCGTGTGCGGCTTTGCAGGCGGGGAGTCGGGTGCCTCTTTTACTGAATTTGACGATGCAGATAACCAGACCTGTCCCGGCCGCCGATCCCGTGGAATATACCGATGGTAGGGCGTTGACCGAAGGCGAAGAGATTGCCGGAGGCATTTTCCGCGGCATTGTTTTCCCGCACCTCGACCGGGAACATGTCTGGGTGCAGTCGTGTCTTTTCGCAGGCTGCCTTTTCCCGGCGTGCGTGTTGCGCGGATCGCATTTCACGGATGTGACCTTCCGGAACTGCGACCTGTCGAACGCCGACCTGACGGGGTGCAGTTTCCAGCGGGTGGAGTTCCTGGATTGCAAGCTCATGGGGACGAACCTCTCCGAAGCGACGATGCAGCATGTGGCCTTCGAGCGCTGCAAGGCGGAGTTCGCCAATTTCGCGCTGGGGCGCTTGCGTTTCGTGGCGCACAGTCAGGGAGTCATGCGGGGAGCCGTGTTCGACGAGTGCCGCCTGGAGAAGGCCTCCTTTTCGCGCTGCGACCTGACGCAGGGTGAATTCCGCGGCACGCGCCTGCGCCTGTCTCTTATACACATCTCCGAGCCCACGAGACCGGAGC
>ENA-OYYE01001015-OYYE01001015.1-human-gut-metagenome-genome-assembly--contig:-NODE-1015-length-11449-cov-8.490434_pt1 | contig 11449 bp, 8 predicted proteins | sample MGYA00243244_ERZ653437 | MGnify/ENA primary metagenome ERZ653437 (study PRJEB26926, sample SAMN06165130) | human gut metagenome | biome: ENVO:00009003; feature: ENVO:2100002; material: ENVO:00002003...
CAATGAACAAGCGTGAAGTAGTTGTGAACATCGGTTACAAATCAGACGGTATCATTCCTCTGAATGAATTCCGTTACAATCCTGACTTGAAAGTAGGTGATACCGTAGAAGTATACATCGAAAATCAGGAGGACAAAAAAGGACAGTTGGTTCTGTCTCACCGTAAAGCTCGTGCTACCCGTTCTTGGGACCGTGTCAACACAGCTTTGGAAAACGAAGAAATTATCAAGGGATTCATCAAGTGCCGCACAAAGGGTGGTATGATTGTAGACGTATTCGGTATCGAAGCTTTCTTGCCGGGTTCGCAAATCGACGTGAAGCCTATCCGCGACTACGATGTATTCGTTGGCAAAACAATGGAATTCAAGGTTGTTAAAATCAATCAGGAATTCAAGAATGTGGTTGTTTCTCACAAGGCTCTTATCGAAGCCGAACTGGAACAACAGAAGAAAGAAATTATCAGCAAACTCGAAAAGGGACAAGTGCTCGAAGGTACTGTCAAGAATATCACTTCCTATGGTGTATTTATCGACTTGGGCGGCGTAGACGGTTTGATTCACATCACCGACCTTTCTTGGGGCCGTGTCAGCGATCCGAAAGAAGTGGTGGAACTGGATCAGAAACTCAACGTTGTTATCCTGGACTTTGATGATGAGAAGAAGCGTATCGCTCTCGGTCTGAAGCAACTCACTCCGCATCCTTGGGACGCTCTTGATCCTAACTTGAAGGTAGGCGATCACGTAAACGGTAAGGTAGTCGTTATGGCTGACTACGGTGCGTTTATCGAAATCGCTCCGGGCGTTGAGGGATTGATTCACGTATCTGAAATGTCTTGGAGCCAGCACTTGCGTTCTGCACAAGACTTCATGAAGGTGGGTGACGAAGTTGAGGCTGTTGTCCTGACTCTGGACCGCGAAGAACGTAAGATGTCTTTGGGTATCAAACAACTGAAGGCTGATCCGTGGGAAACTATCGAAGAGAAATATCCTCTCGGTTCTAAGCATACGGCTAAGGTTCGCAACTTCACTAACTTCGGTGTATTCGTTGAAATCGAAGAAGGTGTTGACGGCTTGATTCACATCTCCGACCTGTCTTGGACGAAGAAAGTGAAACATCCTTCAGAGTTCACTCAGATTGGTGCCGACATCGACGTACAGGTATTGGAAATCGACAAGGAAAACCGTCGCTTGAGCCTGGGTCACAAGCAACTTGAAGAAAATCCTTGGGATGTATTCGAAACTGTATTCACAGTAGGTTCTGTACACGAAGGTACTATCATCGAAATGCTGGATAAGGGTGCTGTTGTTGCTCTGCCTTATGGTGTAGAAGGTTTCGCTACTCCGAAACACCTAGTTAAGGAAGACGGTTCACAAGCTCAGTTGGATGAGAAACTGGAATTCAAGGTTATCGAGTTCAACAAGGACGCTAAGCGCATCATCCTTTCTCACAGCCGTATCTTCGAAGATGCTGCCAAGGCAGAAGAAAGAGCAGAGAAGAAGGCTTCTAAGAAGTCTGCCGGAAAGAAAGAAGAAACTGCTTCTATCCAGAATCAGGCTGCTTCTACTACTCTGGGCGATATCGACGCTCTGGCTGCTCTGAAAGAACAGATGGAAGCCGGAAAGAAGTAATTAATTGCTTTCCCTATATAAATAAGGAAGGGCGCTTGTGTGGACAGGCGCCCTTTCTTATTTCTTTTTGTTGATAGATTTTGACGGAATAAGAGGCGGTTCTTCATTTTATGCTTATCTTTGCACCGCGGGAAAGGGTAATGGGAATTTCTGTTACTATTCTTGCAGAATATGAGTCAATAACTTAATTAAAATGCACTATGCAAAATTTCATCAAAACCTCAGGTAAAGTTATGCTGTTAGCTTGTATGGCACTAATGTTGCTTACCGCTTGCAGCCAAAAATCCAAACTTAAATTAGCGATTGAAGCAGCAAGTAAGCAATGTCCTATGAGCATGGGAACGGCCGGTGAGGTCACCGACATTGACTTCGATGGTAAGGACGTGATTTATTCGTTGTCAATGAATGAAGATTATGTCAACCTGGATGCGTTGGAAAAGAACCCTGCTGCCATGAAGTCGGGTGTGACTGCCATGTTCAATAATCCGAAAGGTGAAATCAAAACATTGCTGGAGTTGATGGTGGCATCCGAAGCGGGTGTGAAGTATCGCTATAAAGGGCAAACTTCGGGAAAAGAAATAGAATTCTATCTGAGTACGGAAGATTTGAAAGATCTTCTGAATAAGGATATGAGTCAGGAAGAGAGCGACCGGAAGAAACTGGAAGAACTGGTGAACGTGACGAACGTTTCCTGTCCGACGAGAGTGGATGAAACTACGGTTCTCGACAACTTGACTATCGAATCGGATAATGTGGTTTATAACTATACGGTTGATGAAAAGGCTGTCGATATGGATACTATGGAAGAGAACCTGGAAGCGATGAAGCAGAGCATAAAAGGGGCTTTGAATGTAGGTGATCCCGCTATCAAGACGTTCTTGCAAGCCTGTGCAGCGGATAATAAGAATTTAGTCTACCGATACAAAGGTGATACTTCCGGTAAAACAGTGGACTGTGTATTGGAGGTTTCCGAGATAAAGGAAATGTTGTAAAACGACAGTAGGATTATCCTGTTTTCATTCATGGATAAATTTGAGTTGCACATACTGGGTTGTGGGTCGGCGTTGCCCACAACCCGTCATTTTCCTACCTCGCAAATCGTGAACGTGCGCGATAAACTGTTTATGATTGACTGTGGGGAAGGGGCGCAATTGCAATTCCGCAAATCACGCCTGAAGTTTTCGCGGCTGAACACTATTTTCATTTCCCACCTGCATGGCGACCACTGTTTCGGACTGCTGGGACTGATATCCACACTCAACCTGCTGGGGCGTACGGCAGAGCTGCACATTTACTCTCCGAAAGGGCTGGAAGAACTGATGACTCCCATGCTGGATTTCTTCAATCATCAGATGACGTATAAAGTGCTTTTCCATGAGTTTGAAACCAAAGAGCAGTCGTTGATTTATGAGGACCGCTCCATTACCGTAACCACCATTCCCCTTCGCCACCGGATGCCTTGCTGCGGCTTCTTGTTTGCCGAGAAGCAACGCCCCAACCATATCTTGCGCGACATGGTAGACTTCTATCAAGTACCCGTCTACGAGTTGAACCGCATAAAGAACGGAGCCGATTATGTAACGCCTGAAGGTGAAGTAATCCCCAACAACCGTCTGACACGTCCTTCCAATCCGCCCCGCCGTTACGCCTATTGTTCCGATACCCTGTATCTGCCTTCCATTGTGGAACAAATAAAAGGTGTCGACCTGCTGTTCCATGAAGCGACCTTTGCCGAAGAAGATGCGCCGCGTGCCAAAGAAACATTCCATACCACCGCCTCTCAAGCCGCGCAAATAGCCCGGGATGCGGAAGTAAAAAAACTGCTGATAGGCCATTTCTCTGCCCGTTATGATGACGAAACCCTCTTGCTGGAAGAAGCGCGGGCTATCTTTACGGCTACGCAACTTGCTAAAGAAACGCTTTGCGTATCGGTATGAATTAAACTTTTCCTATCTTTGCCTGTCTAAAGAAACAAACATGAACAGATATTTATGAACCCTTCTTATAACGAACGCGAGGTGTTGGCACTTTTGCAGGATCAAAGTACGCAGAAGCGGGGATTCGAATTGATTGTGGGACAGTATAGCGAACAGCTTTACTGGCAAATCCGCCGTATGGTACTCTCCCACGAAGATGCAAACGACCTGCTTCAGAACACTTTTATCAAAGCATGGATGAACATCGGATATTTCCGGGCGGAGGCGAGGCTCTCCACCTGGCTGTATCGAATCGCCTTGAACGAATGCCTTACTTTCCTGAACAAGCAGCGGGCTACGTCGACCGTCTCGCTGGATGACCCCGAAGCCGATGCGCTTCAGAAGCTGGAGAGCGACCCCTATTTCTCTGGCGATAAAGCGCAGATGGCGTTGCAGAAAGCCTTGCTCAGTTTGCCCGAAAAGCAGCGGATGGTCTTCAACCTGAAATACTATCAGGAGATGAAATACGAGCAGATGTCCGATATCTTCGGGACAACGGTAGGAGCGCTGAAAGCATCCTATCATCATGCGGTGAAGAAAATCGAAAAGATTTTGGGCGAAGAAGATTAAACCATTAACCTGAAAAAGTGTCTAACTAAACAGAGAGGAGAGCAGAACTTATGAAAGAAGAAGATAATATACTCAAGAAAGTGGGAACGGAAAATGCTTTCCGCGTGCCCGACGGATATTTTGAGAATCTGACTTCGGAGATTATGAATCGGCTGCCCGAGAAAGAGGACCCGGTTCTCGAAAAGAAAGAATCTACGATGTGGGATCGCGTCAAACCGTGGGTATACATGGCCGCCATGTTTGTCGGTGCGGCTTTGATTATCCGGGTTGCTTCTTCAGACCGTACGCCTGCCGCGGATCGCATGGCTACCGACGATACGGATACGGAGATAGAATATATCAGTACGGTTTTAGACAACTCGATGATGGATGATTATTCCTTATATGTCTACCTTGCAGATGCTGAAGCAGAGTGAGACAAGAACTTAACAGAATGAAAAGAACAATGAAAAAGCTAATCATTTTATTTTTTATGGTTTGTGGCGTGATGCCTTTACTTCAAGCTGCCGATGGTTGTGACCAACGCTTGACTCAAGAAGAATTCCGCGCTAAACAGAAAGTCTATATCACGGAAAAAGCCGGCTTGACCAAAGAGGAAGCTGCGAAATTCTTTCCCCTGTATTTTGATTTGCAGGATAAGAAGAAGCAACTGAATGACGAAGCGTGGGGCTTGATTCGGAAAGGCAAGAACGAAAACACTACCGAAGCTCAGTACGAAGAAATTATGGAAGGTGTTTATGATGCCCGCATCGCTTCCGACCGTTTGGAAAAGACTTACTTTGATAAATTCAAGAAAATATTGTCTTGTAAGAAGCTTTATCTGATACAGAGGGCAGAAATGAGATTTCATAGGGAATTATTGAAGGGTATGAATAAGAAAGGGGATGCGCCTGCAAGGAAACCGCAACAAGGGCGGAAATAAATAGAGAATGAATTACAGATAAAGGAAGGTTGCCACAGGAATGTGAGCAGCCTTTTTTTGTTATAGGTAAATGGAATGGTTCTGATGGATAACTCCCGAAATCTCTTGCAGTAATAAGAAATAAAAAATCCCCCGTTATAGGACGAGGGAACCTAATGTTTTCACAACGGAATAATCCTTATTGTGATTTGCTTACATTTTAGTTCTGCAAAGGTAATGAATAATTTTGGAAAAAAGAATGATGAAAGAAAAATAAATGTTACATTTGGAAGAAATACACAAATAGAATAAATCATAATACGCATGAAAACAATATTAGGATTGGACTTAGGAACGAATAGCATTGGTTGGGCCGTAATAAATTCGACAATTGAAGAAGAAGTAAAGAAGGTTTGGATATCATTGGTGGGAAGTAGAATTATACCGATGGACGCTGCCATATTAGGAGATTTTGATAAGGGAAACTCCATCTCGCAGACTGCGGAAAGAACCCGTTTTAGAGGAGTGCGTCGATTGCGAGAACGCCAATTGCTACGCCGTGAACGCTTGCATAAAGTCTTGAAGGTTTTAGGTTTTTTACCGTCACATTATTTAAAAGAAATTGATTTTGAGAAACATCCGGGGAAATTCCAGGCAAATGCAGAACCAAAGTTAGCATGGATAAAGAATGAACAGGGGAAGTCTGTATTTTTGTTTCAAGCGTCCTTTAATGAAATGTTGACGGATTTTGCAAAGTATCAACCTGCGTTAGTCTCTGAAGGTAAAAAAGTTCCCTATGACTGGACGATTTATTACCTCCGTAAGAAAGCTTTAACCGAAATGATAAGTAAAGAAGAATTGGCTTGGATTCTTTTAAACTTTAATCAGAAGCGTGGATATTATCAGCTCAGAGGAGAAGAAGAGGAAGATAGCGCGGGAAAGTTGGTTGAATATCACGAATTGAAAGTCGTATCAGTAGAAGCTACCGGTGAAAAGAAAGGTCAGGATATGTGGTATAATGTTCATTTGGAGAATGGATGGATATATCGCAGAAGCAGTAATATACCATTGAATTGGGAGGGTCAGACAAAAGAGTTTATCGTGACTACGGATATCAATGCGGATGGCTCTCCTAAACTTGATAAATTCGGGGAAGTGAAACGTTCTTTCAGAGCTCCGAAAGAAGATGACTGGATGCTGATGAAAAAACGCACAGAAGCAGACATTGCGAATTCCCGTAAAACGGTCGGAAGCTATATTTATGATACCTTGTTGCAGAAACCGCAACAAAAAATAATAGGAAAACTGGTGAGAACAGTGGAACGTAAGTTTTACGAGGAAGAATTACGTTTGATTTTGCAGAAACAATGTGCATTTCATGCCGAGTTGCAGGATAGGAATTTGTATAAGACATGTGTTGAAGCGCTGTATCCTGCCAATGAAGTACATCGTAAGAATATAGCTAACCGGGATTTTGTCTATTTACTGATGAATGATATATTGTTTTATCAAAGACCTTTGAAAAGCAAAAAGTCGTTGATTGATAACTGTCCTTATGAAGAGAATGAATATACAGACAGAGAAACGGGGGAAATTAAAAAGGCTCCTTTGAAATGTATAGCCAAGTCGCATCCTCTTTTTCAGGAGTTTAGGTTATGGCATTTCCTTTCCTCTCTCCGAATATATCAAAAGGAAAAAGAGGTGAATGGGAGCTTGCATACAGATGTGGATGTGACGGCGGAATTTTTGAAAACAGAGAATGACTATACCGCTTTATTTGATTGGCTGAATTCCCGAAAAGAAATAGATCAAAAAGCTTTTCTGAAGTATCCGGAGTTTGGATTGAAAAAGATTGCGGATAATTACCGGTGGAATTATGTTGAAGATAAAGCCTATCCTTGCAATGAGACCCGAAATGCGATTCTTACCCGTTTGGCAAAAGCGGGTGTTAGTGCCGAGTTCTTGTCTTTTGAGAAAGAAGTCGCTTTGTGGCATATTTTATATTCTGTAAGTGATAAGCAGGAAATAGAGAAAGCACTAAAAACCTTTGCAGACAAGAATGGATTGGATGAAGCTTTTGTAGAGGCATTTAAAAAGTTTCCGCCTTTTAAAGCAGAATACGGGGCTTATTCCGCCAAGGCTATAAAAAAATTATTGCCTTTGATGAGGTGTGGTAAGTATTGGGATGCGGATCTGATTGATGATAAAACAAAAAAGAGAATCGAAAAAATACTCGCAGGTGAGTTTGATGAAAAAATAAGTGTCAGGGTTAGAGAGAAGGCAATAAGTCTTTCGGATATATCATGCTTTAAAGGGCTTCCGTTATGGTTGGCTTGTTATATAGTGTATGACCGGCATTCTGAAGTGAAAGACATAACAAAATGGGAAACTCCGGCTGACATAGATGCTTATTTGAAGACCTTTAAGCAACATTCGTTACGCAATCCTATTGTGGAACAGGTAATAACTGAAACATTGAGAGTTGTTCGGGACATCTGGAAGCGTGTCGGGAAAATAGGTGAGATTCACATTGAACTGGGACGTGAGATGAAAAATCCGGCAGATAAACGGAAAAGGATGACGGCACAAATCTTGGAAAATGAAAATGCCAATTTGCGTATAAAAGCGTTGCTTGCGGAATTTATAAATCCGGAGTATGAAGTGGAGAATGTTCGTCCTTATTCACCCAGTCAGCAAGAAATACTCCGGATTTATGAGGATACAGTTTTGAAGGCAGAAGAACAGATACCGGATTATATTGATGATATATTGAAGAAATTCAATACTAGCAATTTGCCTTCTAAATCAGAAATATTACGCTATAAATTATGGTTGGAACAAAAATATCGTTCACCTTATACGGGAGAGATGATACCTTTGGGGAAATTGTTTACTTCTGCCTATGAAATCGAGCATATTATTCCTCAATCCCGTTATTTTGACGATTCATTCTCTAATAAGGTGATATGTGAGTCAGCTGTAAATAAGTTGAAAGATAATCAACTGGGGCATGAGTTTATTAAAGAACATCATGGTGAGATTGTGGATGTTGGTTTTGGAAAAAAGGTAGAAATATTTTCTTTAGAGAAATATGAAAAGTTTGTGAAAGATCACTATTCCAAATCTGTCATGAAAATGAAGAAATTGCTGATGGATGATATTCCTGAACAATTCATAGAACGTCAGTTGAATGATAGTCGCTACATAAGTAAGGTTATTAAAGGGCTTTTATCGAATATTGTGCGTGAAAAAAATGAGAATGGCGAATATGAACAGGAACCTGTTTCCAAGAATATAGTGGTTTGTACGGGAAGTGTAACGGATAGACTGAAAAAGGATTGGGGAATGAATGATGTGTGGAATAGCATTGTATATCCTCGTTTTGAACGTCTGAATACTTTAACCGGTACTCAACGTTTTGGACATTGGGAGAATAAAGAGGGTAAGAAAGTCTTTCAGACGGAACTGCCTCTTGAATATCAAAAAGGATTTAGCAAGAAACGCATTGACCACCGGCACCATGCCATGGATGCCATCGTAATAGCTTGTGCTACCCGCAATCATGTAAACTACTTGAATAATGAATCAGCGAGCCGGAACGCTAAAATCTCTCGTTATGATTTGCAGAGACGATTATGCGATAAGAGTAGAATAGATGAGAATGGTAACTATAGATGGATTATAAAGAAACCATGGGATACTTTTACTCAAGATGCAAAGGATGCATTAAGTGGAATAGTGGTCAGCTTAAAACCGAATTTGCGCGTTATAAATAAGACAACTAACGTTTATCAGCATTTTGATAATGACGGCAATCGTGTTTATGAGAAGCAAAAAGTGGGTGACAGTTGGGCGATTCGTAAACCGATGCACAAAGATACAGTCTTTGGAGCGGTAAATTTGAGAAAGATAAAAACGGTACGATTATCTGCTGCCTTGGATATTCCCACGATGATTGTAGATAAGAAACTAAAAAGTAAAGTTTTGGAGTTGCTATCATATAAATATGATAAGAAGAGAATTGATAGGTATTTTAAAGAAAATGCGCACTTGTGGAAAGATTTGGATATGGCTAAAGTTGTGGTCTATTATTTCACCGAAAACTCTTCTGAACCTTTAGTTGCTGTACGCAAGCCGCTTGATACTAGTTTCAATGAGAAGAAGATAAAGGAATCGGTAACGGATACAGGTATACAGAAAATACTTCTGAATCATTTGAATTCTAAAAACGGAAAGGCTGACTTGGCTTTTTCGGCGGAAGGCATAGACGAAATGAATCGTAATCTTATACAACTGAATGATGGCAAGAAACATCAGCCAATATATAAGGTAAGAGTGTCTGAGCCGCGGGGCAATAAATTTAGTGTCGGAGCATCCGGAAATAAAAAGGATAAATTTGTTGAGGCTGCTAAAGGTACTAATTTGTTTTTTGCTATCTATTTAGCGGAAGCTGGAAAACGAACTTATGAAACTATTCCTTTAAATATTGCTATTGAGCGGGAGAAACAAGGACTGACTCCTGTTCCAGACAAAAATGAAAATGGAGATAAGTTATTGTTTTGGTTATCACCTAATGATTTGGTCTATTTACCAACTGAGGAAGAACGGGAATTTGGAAGGATAAATGAACCGATAGATAGGACGAGAATTTATAAGATGGTATCATCCTCTGGTAACCAATGTTTCTTCATTCCCCAAAGTATTTCAAACGTGATTATTCCTACTGTGGAATTGGGGGCTAATAACAAAGCTGAAAAGTCGTGGAATGGTGAAATGATAAAGAGTATTTGTATACCTATTAAGGTTGATCGGTTAGGAAATATAGTGGAAATAAAGATGTTACAGTGAACTATAAAGGCTCTTTATAACTAACTTTTAAGGAAAAAGAGAAAGATAATAAAATTTGAATGCCATGATTAAGAAAACACTTTATTTTGGAAATCCCGTTTATTTGTCTTTGAAGAACGCTCAGTTAGTGATTAAATTTCCTGAGGTGGTCAAGAGCTCTGTTTTGCCTGAAAGTTTTAAGCAAAGTTCTGAAATAAGCAAGCCGATTGAGGATATTGGAGTGCTGGTATTGGATAATAGACAGATTACTATCACTTCAGGAGTATTGGAGGCTTTACTTGAAAACAATTGTGCAATCATAACGTGTGACAGTAAAAGTATGCCGGTTGGTTTGATGCTTCCTTTATATGGAAATACTACGCAAAATGAGAGATTCAGGCAGCAGCTAAATGCTTCTTTGCCTTTGATGAAGCAGCTTTGGCAGCAAACGATAAAAGCAAAGATAGAAAACCAAGCCGTGGTATTGAAAGAGTGTGCCGGAGAAGAAGTAAGATGTATGAAGGCATGGGCCGCTGATGTGAAAAGCGGAGATTCGGATAATTTAGAGGCCCGTGCTGCCGCCTATTATTGGAAAAATCTGTTTAAGATAGAAGGATTCACAAGGGATAGGGAGGGGATACCGCCTAATAATTTGTTGAATTATGGCTATGCTATTCTACGTGCTGTTGTTGCCCGTGGATTGGTAACAAGCGGACTTTTACCTACTCTCGGGATTCATCATCATAATCGTTATAACGCTTATTGTCTGGCAGATGATATAATGGAGCCATATCGTCCTTATGTCGACCGATTGGTGTATGGAATCGTCCAAAATGGTTATGATTATACTGAATTGACTAAAGAATTGAAAGCACAGTTGCTGGCTATTCCTACATTGGAAACAAACATTTCAGGAAAGCGTAGTCCATTAATGGTAGCTGTTGGACAAACTACAGCTTCCCTATATAAATGTTTTAGTGGTGAGTTGCGTAAAATATCTTATCCGGAGATGTAATGGACCGATTCAGTGAATATCGTATTATGTGGGTACTTGTATTGTTTGATTTGCCTACCGAGACGAAGAAAGAGAAAAAGGCGTATGTGGACTTTAGGAAGAATCTTCAAAGAGATGGATTCACAATGTTCCAATTCTCTATATATGTGCGTCATTGTGCTAGCAGTGAGAATGCAGAGGTGCACATAAAAAGGGTCAAATCGTTTCTTCCTGAACATGGAAATGTTGGGATTATGTGCATCACAGATAAACAGTTCGGAAGTATTGAGCTTTTTTATGGGAAAAAGACAATGGATGTGAGTACTCCGGGGCAGCAGCTAGAGTTATTCTAAAAGAAAATCCCACTAAAACAGTGGGATTTTCTTTTAGAACCAACGTCTTTTTTTAGGGATATTCAGTAAATTCCGTATTTAACCATTCTTTGAAGAGCAAATTTCTTTTTCCAATAGAGCTTGCTCTTCATTTTTTATCAATTTCCTATTTCTTGAGTAAAAAGTAAAAAATTAGGGTATAAAGAGTGGGAGAAGATTAA
>ENA-OYYE01001023-OYYE01001023.1-human-gut-metagenome-genome-assembly--contig:-NODE-1023-length-11368-cov-6.816052_pt1 | contig 11368 bp, 6 predicted proteins | sample MGYA00243244_ERZ653437 | MGnify/ENA primary metagenome ERZ653437 (study PRJEB26926, sample SAMN06165130) | human gut metagenome | biome: ENVO:00009003; feature: ENVO:2100002; material: ENVO:00002003...
CTACACTTCTAGCTTCGTCGGCAGCGTCAGATGTGTATAAGAGACAGATGTTATAGGAGTCTCTTTCTTGGTGACGTTGATTTCATTTATTACAAACCGTCTGAACAATGCACTTTCTTTACTGCATATTCTGAATGCAATGGCTATAATCATTTCAAGGTTATAAACATCATAACTGATGCCGTCCGATTGCTTGATATACTTCATCGTATCACATTCGTTCAACTCCTTATTCTTATATATAACATGAATCGCTTTACTGATGTTACAAGAAAATACTCCGAACAGGTCGGCTATCTCAAATTGTGTCATCCATACAGGTGCGGTCGGTATAGTGACTGCACCCGTTTCACTGATTGTTATTATTCCTCTGTTCATACTACGCTGAATTTTCGTTTCAAGATATTCATTTCTTCGGAAACCGTCTTATCCATCAGCTTTGCATAGATTTTAGTTGTTCTGAGGTCGGAGTGCCCCAACATCTTTGCGATAGATTCCATAGACACCTTGTTGGCTATGGCAATGCAGGCAAAGGTGTGCCGGGCGATATGTGTACTTAAGGTCTTCTTTATACCACATACATCCGCTATCTCTTTGAGGTAGCTGTTCATCCGCTGATTGGACGGAACAGGCAATACCACACCTCTTTTGATGCACTCGGGATGGTTCTTGTATTTCTCCGCAATCATCCGTGGTATATCCAGCAAGGGGATGTTGCACATATTGTTTGTCTTTTCGCGTGGCTTCCTTATCCAATAGTCCCCGTTGCAGTCTTGTGTGATATGCTCCGGTGTCAGATGCTGCGCATCCGTGAACGCCAAGCCACTTAGCGCACAAAAGACAAAAATATCACGGACGGTTTCAAGGCGTTGTATATCAAACTTCTTATTGATGATGGCATTGAGTTCCTCTTCCGTCAAGAAGTCACGGTTGCTCTGTGTCTGGTGAAAGCGGATTTCAGTGAACGGGTCATCGGTAATCCATTTGTTGACCAGCGCAAGCCGTGTGATTTTCTTCAAGTTTTTCAGGTACTTGACAGCCGCATTTTGAGCACAATTCTTCTGCACCTTTACAAAGTGTTCAAAGTTCAGGACGAATTCATGGTTCAGCTCCTTCAACGGAATATCTTTCAGATTGTATTGGCTTTGAAGCATTTCTTCCAAATAGCGGACAGTCCTTTCATACCTCAAAACCGTGCCTTTCACATAATCACGGTCTATAAGCTCCCTATACTTCTTGTTATGTTCACGGAATACTTCCAAGAGCATCTTAGGAGATTCGCCCTCACCATTGAACTTTTGTATAATGGTGAGGGCCGTGATAGGTTTGCCGTCTTGCAGCAGTTCACGGTGTATCTGATAAATCTTTGTCCTGACAGATTCCAGATACTGGTTCAGTTCCAAGGCTTTCCGGTCTTTTCCCGTCACACATCCTTTGGATGCGTTCCAACGCTCTTCGGCAACGCTGCGCTTGATTTGCATTTCGGCACGTTGTCCGTTTACGGTGATTCGCAGTCCGATAGGTGCTTCACCGTTCTTCAACAGTCTTGTTCTTCTGATAAAGAAGAGAATCGAAAAATAGTTTCTTTGCATGGCTTGATACTTTTTGTTTGCAAAATTAAGTTTCAAAGCCAGAAGTGCGACTACGCAAAACTGTGTGTATCAACGCAAAGCAATCTTATTCGGTGGACTTTTTTGGTCGGAATCTTACTCCACCGAATTGGCCTGTGAAAGTTGCTGTATTCTGCGTAAAAAGAGGAGGTGGGTAGAAACTAAAAATCCCCGATAACTGTTGGTTATCAGGGATTTTCTTTGATTTTCATCTTTGTTTGGTGATCCGCCTGGGGCTCGAACCCAGGACCCCAACATTAAAAGTGTTGTGCTCTACCTGCTGAGCTAGCGAATCAGTCCTTCAGTGCTTTCTTTCGAATGCGGGTGCAAAGGTAGAACATTTTTTTATAACTCCAAAAGAATTCAAACATTTTTCTTATCTTTGTGCCATTATCAACAATATATAATCATACATTATGGCTGCTGACGATAAAAAAATTATCTTCTCAATGGTAGGAGTGAGCAAAGCTTTCACTCCTAATAAGAATGTGCTGAAAGACATTTACCTGTCGTTTTTCTATGGAGCGAAAATCGGTATTATCGGTTTGAACGGCTCTGGTAAATCAACGTTATTGAAGATCATCGCCGGTTTGGAGAAATCCTTTCAGGGAGAAGTCGTGTTTTCTCCGGGATATTCCGTGGGGTATTTGGCACAGGAACCTTATTTAGACAACACAAAGACAGTAAAAGAAGTAGTGATGGAAGGTGTGCAACCCATTGTTGACGCACTGACAGAATACGAAGAAATCAATCAGAAATTCGGTTTGCCGGAGTATTATGAGGATCAGGATAAGATGGATGCTCTTTTTGCTCGCCAGGGTGAATTGCAAGATATCATTGATGCAACTGATGCATGGAATCTGGATAGCAAGTTGGAGCGTGCGATGGATGCTCTCCGTTGTCCGCCTGAAGATCAGCCGGTAGAAAATCTCTCCGGAGGTGAACGTCGCCGGGTAGCTCTTTGCCGTTTGTTGCTGCAGAAACCGGATGTGCTTTTGCTGGACGAACCTACCAACCACTTGGATGCAGAGTCTATCGACTGGTTGGAACAACATTTACAACAATATGAAGGTACGGTTATTGCTGTGACGCACGACCGTTACTTCCTTGATCACGTTGCCGGATGGATTCTTGAACTGGATCGTGGTGAAGGTATCCCCTGGAAAGGTAACTACTCTTCCTGGTTGGAACAGAAGACCAAACGTATGGAAATGGAAGAAAAGACCGCCAGCAAACGTCGTAAAACACTGGAACGTGAGTTGGAATGGGTACGCATGGCTCCGAAAGCCCGTCAGGCGAAAGGTAAGGCACGTCTTAACTCTTATGACAAATTGCTGAATGAGGACGTGAAGGAGAAAGAAGAGAAACTTGAAATCTTTATTCCGAATGGTCCCCGTCTGGGTAATAAGGTCATTGAAGCCAAACATGTGGCTAAAGCATACGGTGATAAACTGTTGTTTGACGATTTGAACTTTATGCTTCCTCCTAATGGTATTGTCGGTGTGATTGGCCCTAATGGTGCGGGAAAGACGACATTGTTCCGCCTGATTATGGGATTGGAAACAGTGGATAAAGGAGAATTTGAAGTAGGAGAGACTGTAAAGGTGGCGTATGTAGACCAGCAGCACAGAGATATTGATCCGAATAAGAGTGTATATCAGGTAATTTCCGGTGGTAATGAGTTGATCCGTATGGGTGGACGTGATGTGAATGCGCGTGCATACCTTTCCCGTTTCAATTTCTCGGGAGGTGATCAGGAAAAACTCTGCGGCGTACTGTCCGGTGGTGAAAGAAACCGTTTACACTTGGCGATGGCTTTGAAAGAAGAAGGTAATGTACTGTTGCTCGATGAGCCTACCAATGATATCGACGTAAACACACTACGTGCTTTGGAAGAAGGTTTGGAAGATTTCGCCGGCTGTGCAGTAGTTATCTCGCACGACCGTTGGTTCCTCGACCGTATCTGTACACATATCCTTGCTTTTGAAGGAGACTCCAATGTATTCTACTTCGAAGGTTCTTATTCAGAATATGAAGAAAATAAAATGAAACGTTTGGGAAATGAAGAACCAAAACGTGTTCGTTATAGAAAGTTAATGACTGACTAGTATAAAGTAATAGATTGAAGCATTTCTAATGCTTTCTGTTTCAAAATAAAAGGCTCTGCAAATATTGTGGAGCCTTTATCATTTTATAACAGGGGAAAACGTTTATCTCTCTTAAAAAATTGTAGTATAATCGTAATGTAGTTCTAAATATTATTAATTATATTTGTGCACAGTTTTTAAAAGCAAACAATTTATATTAACTAATCAACTACATTTATGTTAAAGAGAATGCGATCTTTTTTAGTAGCGGCGATGCTCATGGTCATTGCTACCGTTAGTGCGCAGGTTACCACTTCTAGTATGAGTGGTAAGGTTACAGCACAAGATGAACCTATCATTGGAGCGACTGTGGTTGCAATCCACGAGCCGTCAGGTACACGTTATGGTACAGTGACTAATATCAGTGGTCAATTTAATTTGCAAGGTATGCGTACCGGTGGTCCTTACAAAGTTGAAGTTTCTTATGTTGGTTATCAGACTGCTATTTATAAAGGTGTAAATTTATCGTTAGGAGAAGTATACACTTTAAATGTAGTTTTAAAGGAAAGTTCTGAATTATTGGATGAAGTTATAGTAACAGCACAGAAAACAGTAGAGAAGATGGGGACTGTAACGAATGTGAGTGAGCGTCAGTTAACGACATTGCCTACTATTAATCGTAGTATTACTGACTTTACTAAACTTTCTCCTTATGCGGGTGGCAGTAATTCTTTTGCCGGACGTGATGGACGTTATAATACAATAACTGTGGATGGTGCAGCTTTGAACAATAATTTTGGTTTGAGTACTAATAATTTGCCGGGTGGAGATGCGCAGCCTATTTCACTTGATGCAATTGATGAAATTAGCGTTAATGTTTCTCCTTATAGTGTTACGTATTCCAATTTTACGGGAGCTTCTATTAATGCTGTAACCAAGAGTGGTACAAACGAATTAAAGGGAACAGTTTATACATATCAGAAACCAAAGAATTTTATAGGAAAATCTATTAACGATGTTGACGTTCCTAATGTGGAAAGTTATAAATCCAGTTTGTATGGCTTTACATTAGGAGCTCCGATAATAAAAAATAAACTATTCTTTTTTGTAAATGGAGAATTAGAAAATAGTACTAGCCCTGGTATTTTGTGGACTCCTAGTCAAGAAGAAGGTGGAAGTGGGGATAATCAAAATCATATTTCTAGAACTTGGATAAAGGATTTGAAGACAATAAGTGATTTTGTAAAGGATAAATATGGATATGATCCGGGAAGTTATGATAAATTTGATGATTTCGAGAGTAAAAATTGGAAGCTTATGGCTCGTTTGGATTGGAATATTAATAAAAGTCATAAACTGTCATTACGTTTTAACACAGTGAAATCAGAAAATGATGCTAGTATTAGTTCAACTTCTTCAGTAATCACTAAAGCTAATTCAAACCGTTATGGGGTTGATGCATTTGCATTTGGAAATTCCAACTATGGTTTTAGAAATATTGTAACGTCTCTTTCCGGTGAGTTGAATAGCAATTTTTCTTCTTCAGTACAAAACAAATTATTAGTGACTTATACCCATATCCGAGATTCTCGTACAACTAAGGGAGATGCGTTTCCAATGGTTGATATTTACAAGGACGGTAAGCAGTATATGACATTGGGTACAGAATTGTTTACTCCTTTTAATGATGTCGAGAATAATGTATTTAGTGTTACTGACAATGTAACTATTAATAAAGGAAACCATTTGATAACTGCCGGTGCAACATTTGAAAGACAGTATTTCATGAATTCATATTTACGTGCTCCTTATGGATATTATCGTTATGCTTCAATGGACGATTTTATGACGGGAGAAAAACCGATGCTGTATGGCATTACTTATGGATATAATGGAAAAGACGCTCCGGGAGCTGAACTGACATTTGGTATGTTGGGAGCTTATGCACAAGATGAATATTCTATTACACCTAATTTAAAATTGACATATGGATTACGCTTTGATTTACCGTTATATTTTGATGATTTGTTAGGGAATGCGGCTATCAAAGAACAGTCATTTAATGGAACGAATGTTGACGTATCCGAATGGCCGAAAAGTAAATTGTTAATATCTCCTCGTTTAGGATTTAATTGGGATATAAAAGGTGACCGTTCTATTGTTTTGACTGGAGGTACAGGCTTGTTTACAGGGTTATTACCATTTGTATGGTTCACTAACCAACCGACAAATGCAGGTCAGATGCAAAATATGGTCGAATTTGAGACTTCGGAATTACCGGCAAACTTTGCTTTTAATCCAAATTATAAAGAAACTCTTACCCAAAATCCGGATATGTTTCCATCAACTCCGGGAAATGAGGTCCCCGGTGCTATAGCTTATGTGGATCCGAATTTTAAAATGCCTCAAGTTTGGCGTAGTAATGTAAATGCAGAGTTTCAGTTACCTTATGGATTTATGCTTTCTGTTGGTGCTATGTATACACGTGATATATATAATGTTGTTCAGAAGAATATGAACGAAAAGGCCCCTTCTGGAACCTATAATGAACAACCGGGACGTGTATATTGGACTAAGAATAATTACTATGACAATCCTAAGACGAAAACCGTTATACAGTTGACTAATGGGGATGAAAAAGGTTATCAATATTCTTTTAATGCAGTATTAACGAAGAAATTTGATTTTGGCTTTACAGGTTCATTTGGGTACACTTATACAATGGCTAAAGATATGACGGCAAATCCAGGTTCATCGGCGGCTTCAGTATGGCAGAATAATGTTGCAGTTAATTCATTGAATGATCCGGGTGTCTCTTATTCTTTATTTTCTACCCCGCATCGTTTGATAGCTAATGCTTCTTATGAAGTTGCTTATGCGAATATGAAAACGACTGTTTCTTTGTTCTATACAGGTTACCAACAAGGACGTTTTTCTTATACCTATTCTAATGATATGAACGGTGACGGAAACTATTCCGATTTGATGTATGTGCCTGCTTCTAAAGAAGAAATGACATTTGTGGATATTAAAGATAAACAAAATAATGTGACTTATTCGGCGGTAGACCAACAAGAAGATTTTTGGAACTATGTAAATAATGACTCTTATTTGAATGATCACAAGGGGCAGTATGTAGAACGTGCTTCTTCTTTAGAACCGTGGATTCACCGTTTTGACATGAAGATAGCACAGGATTTTTATGCTAAGATTGGTAGCCGTAAGTACGGTATTCAAGTAAGTCTTGATATGTTGAATATTGGTAACTTATTAAATTCGAAGTGGGGGGCTTATCGCTCTTGCGGTTTGCAGAGTTATGATAATGTAAGGTTGTTAAAAACAGCAAGTAAGGTAGGAGAACCTCTTACTTATCAGATGAATGCATCTTCTCGCGAGGTGTTCCAGAAAAATTCTAAATGGGATTATACTGCTTCTACAGGTAGTGCATGGCAGATGCAGTTAGGCGTTAAGTTTACATTCTAGAATATTTATATAAAAAGATGCTTCGTTCAATAAACGGAGCATCTTTTTTATTTCATCCTCATCACCACCGGATTATGATCGCTATAATTAAGATCCGGCGAGAAGTAATCCGTGCTATTCAGTTCCGGTGAATGGAGAATATAGTCGATTCTCAACAGATGCTTGAAGTACTTGAAAGTATACATATACCCATGCCCGCTCCTCTGAAAACCATCCTGCAACTTATCACCTTTTATAGTATGATAAACATACGAAGACGGCAGAGAGTTAAAGTCACCGCAGACTAGAGTAGGATAGGGGGAGGCGGCTATCAGTTGCTTGAGAAGATCAGCTTGTACGGCCCGTTTCCGGAAATTCTCATGTAAGCCGTCGATAAGTCCCAGGGCAGCATGTTCCACTCTTTGGGAATCATCCGTACGAAGTCCCTTTTCCAGTTTGCGCTTGTTCTGGCTTACTTCCGTTGTTTGGAGATGATTGTTGAACAGGCGGATGGTGCGACCATTGATTTCAATATCACATGCAAGACTGCAATTTTTCGAATCAGGATAGATGATAAGATGCTCCTCCTTGATAGGATAACGGCTGAAAACAGCCAGTTGCAACAGATTCTTTCCTTCGGGCGAAGAAGGAATATAATGATACGGCCAATTAGAAAGAGCTGCGTATATACTATCGATGCCAAACTCATCGTTAATGCCAAATTCTTGAAAACAGAGAATATCTGCTTGCAGATTTCTCATGTAAGAAGCAATCTCCTTGCATGAGTAGCCGGTATGCTCGTGGTTAAAGGCATCGACGTTGTAAGTAGCAACCGTCAACACTCCCGGAGTATATACATTCATTTTAACCATCGGTGACGAAGCCGGACTGAAAAAAGGCGATTGTAATACACAGCTTATATACCCCCAATTGCTGAATATAGCAATCAGAGGGATGAAAACCCAGCACCGCCAACGAATCGTCCAGTAGATAGCAGAAGCAAGATTAGCCAATAAAAGTATCGGCAGTATCAAACCGATGAAAGGCATAAATTTGAAACTATCCGGTGCGGCATTGCCTACGAAAGCACCCGCAATGGTAACTCCTGCCAAAATACTGGTCAGCACGATGGATATGTAATAAAACAGTCTGTAAAAGGCTTTCATTTAATCTAAATTATTTGCTGGTTGTATCATGAGGGATTAAGCTCTCTACGAAGGAAGCAACCATTTATGAATCATTGCTTTCAACTTATCATCCGCTATTGGTTTAGCTATAAAATCATTGCACCCCGCTTCTTCAGCTGCTTTTCGGTCCTGTTCGTATGCAAAGGCACTTTGAGCAATAATAGGGACAGTGGCAGACAGCTCACGGATGATTTTTGTAGCTTCCAGTCCGTCCAGATTCGGCATCTTGATATCCATCAAGATAAGATCCGGTTTCACTTCATCGAACATCGTGACAGCTTCCATTCCGTCATGCGCACGTATAAGCTGATGGTCTTTACCTAGAATAGCCTCCAATAAGTCGAAGTTACTGTCCGTATCTTCGGCAACCAAAATACAGGCATGCCGTGTATTTACAGAACTGTCAACATTCGAATCAGCAGTTTTTCCGGCAGATGCTATTCCAGCAATGTTCCCTTCACCATTCTCTTTCTTTGAAGAATCCACATTTGCAGGATTTGCAATCGTGTATGGTAAAGTAAATGTAAACGTCGTCCCCTTGCCAAATTCGGAGTTGACGGAAATCTTTCCACCGAGCCGTTCAACAATAGACTTACAGATAGATAACCCCAATCCTGTGCCCTGCGCATGATTGTTCAGCTTTGCAAAACGCTCGAACACACGCCCCACTTTCTCCGGTTCAATTCCTGTTCCGGTATCCGTTACGTGGAATACAATCTGATTGTCCACCAGTTTGTAACCATAACTGATACTTCCTTCCTTCGTAAACTTGACAGCATTTCCAATCAGATTTGAAATCACCTGGAATACTCGATTCTTGTCCGTTTCAATCATCAGACTTTCGTCCGAGGATTCATAGACAAGGCTTACTCCCTGCGGAGTACGGAATATATGAGCATCGTGCACTTCCCGGCAGAGATTATGGAGACTAGCCGGTCCGAAGGAAAACTCGATGGTTCCCGATTCAATCTTCGAGAGGTCGAGAATCTCGTTAATAAGTTGCAGGAGACGTTCGTTGTTCGCGTTTACGATGTTATAATACGTCTTCCGTTCTTCCGCATCGTCGCTTTCGGCAATGAGATGCGAGAAACCTACGATAGCATTCAGCGGCGTACGTATTTCATGACTCATATTGGCGAGGAAGGCCGACTTCAGGCTATCAGACATTTCCGCTTTCTCTTTCGACGATTGAAGTTCCCGTTTTATTATTTCCAGTTCCGTGATGTCCCATTCGATGCTGACGATGATAGGCGAAGATAATTCGTCACCGTCCACTCGGATTTTCCGTTTGTCGAGGATAATCATGTTTCCGTTTCTGTCCTTTCCTTCAGCAGTCCAGTGCAGACCTTTTCCGGTGGTAGCCACCTGGATATCTTCTTGTCTCTTCTTTTCGGCTACGATAGGCGGGTAGAAATCGAAGTCATTCTTGCCGACAGGGTCGTTCTTATAAAGATCGCGGTTGTAGGCCTCCCGATTCCGGTAAATGTATCGGAAGTCGTTGTTGATTTCCTTTACTACAATCCCGGCAGGGAGATTGTTGATGGTTGTATCCATGATTTGGTTGAGCCGTTTGATTTGGGCTTCGTACCGAATCCTCTCGGAAATATCATGGGCGAACGACCAGTAACTTTCTTCTCCGGAATCATTGGTCACGTTGTACATCGTACCTTCATAAGCCAATATTCCTTTATTGATTTTAGATGGGTGATGGGCCACAAAGTTACTGCTGCCACCGTGTATGACATCTTTGCAACGTTCGTTCCAAGCCTCTTGTGTAGGCATATCTGCGGCGACATTGTAAATCTTTAATTGACTGATGTCTTCGTTTTCTGAAATACCATGATTGTACAGGAAACGACGGTTGGCAAAGATAATCGTGCCATCGGGCTTGGCGGCAAAGATACTTTCTTTGGCGTTGTTGATGGCATGAGTCAGTGTATTGATGTCATTTCTACGATGCTGTATGTCCGTGATGTTCTGGATATAGCCTTCGATATTGAAACTACCGTCGGAGCGTTGTTCACGCAGATAAGTCTGGATACGCATATAGAAGATTTCTCCGTTCAGGCGGACACGGTAGCTGATGCTTTCCATGTTGAGTTCTTTTTCGTTCACCCGACACCATTCCATAAAACTCTGACGGTCTTCTTCTACAATCAGTTCCACATATTTCTCAATGGCAAGGTTTTGCACATTTTCCTCGCACAAAACACCGGTATATCCAAGATAATGAAAAATATTCTGTTTCGTATTGTACGTCCATTGTCCTATCTGGGCTACCTTTTGGATAGCCCGCAGGGTGAGATTTGCCTGTTCCAACTGTCTTTTTACGTTGCTTCTTTGCGTGATGTCGCGATATTGGCAAAGCACCATACCGTCATAAGGGAACATGAGGCATTTGAAGTAAAAAGTTTCGCCTTTCAGCACCAACTTGAAGTTCTTGCTGATGCTTCTTTGTTCTTCGAGTACAATCTGGAAGATGGGCATCACCCTCTCTCTCGTATATTCTGGTAAAAGCTCAAATATATTTTTTCCTAAAAGTATATCCTCTTGCAGAAACCATAGATCACAATGAGGCTCAATGTCTACGCAGACTCCGTGCCTGTCAACCAATAGCATTGTATCTGCCGTCAGTTTCAATATTCTTTGTGCGTTATTCGCATCATGTAATATTCTGTTCATGTCTGTTTTTTATTAGATGATAGAGACTAATGTCTTATAGTAAGGATAACAAAAGATAATAGCATTTGTTTTACTTTTCAGCGCGTTTCGCCTTTTCCCAGGCTCCGCTTCCTTTTTTCTTTTTCAGATAACGGATGCCTTTCAGCACATTGACATTCATAAATAAGAAATAGTAGGGGATAAAAAGCAACTTGTTTTTTATCTGTTTGGTGGATAGATAATATCCCCAATATCCCAATCCGTAAAAAAGAACCTGCATGGCAAGCAGCACTCCGTAAAATATCGTGGAACCTGTCTCTTATACACATCTGACGCTGCCGACGAAGCTAGAAGTGTAGAT
>ENA-OYYE01001044-OYYE01001044.1-human-gut-metagenome-genome-assembly--contig:-NODE-1044-length-11160-cov-4.475462_pt1 | contig 11160 bp, 8 predicted proteins | sample MGYA00243244_ERZ653437 | MGnify/ENA primary metagenome ERZ653437 (study PRJEB26926, sample SAMN06165130) | human gut metagenome | biome: ENVO:00009003; feature: ENVO:2100002; material: ENVO:00002003...
GCTCGGAGATGTGTATAAGAGACAGCTGTACTGTCACCGATGTATAATACTTCTTCGGGGCATGCCTTCAATCGGTCGATGGCAAGTAGCAAACCTTCAGGATCGGGTTTATGATGTGTCACATCTTCACCTCCGATAATGATGTCAAACCAATCATCCGGCATGTGATTTCTCAGGAAACTCAGTATCCGGAATCGGTATTTGGTTGAAATGATTCCGATACGGATTCCCTGTTTTTTCAGGTGTGTAAGCGTGGGGAGAGTATCCGGGAAAAGAATGGTATTTGCATTCATGTATATATCTGCCTCTTTGGAATACTCTTGTCTGAATGATTCCAGTTGGTCGGCGTCAGTAATTCCCGTAAGGATGCTGAACGATTCTTCAAGCGTTTTCCCAATGGTGCGTTTGATCATATCATCAGTGATACCGGTGTAGCCATGTCTCTCGAGTACGCTTCTGAAGCAGGTTACGATGCCACGCGAAGAGTCTGCCAGTGTATAGTCAAAGTCGAATAAATAAACAGTGTATTTCATTTGCGGAATTTTCGGCAAAGATAGTGAATTTTTTATTTCAATAAAGGTTATTTGCGTACTCTGCCTCCCGATATCCAGTGAGTCCGGTAATAGGGTTCATTGAGACTGCTGACAATGACTCCCTGGCTGGTGCTGGCATGAACAAACTTTCCGTCTTTGAGATAGATGCCCACGTGTGCCACTTTTCTGCGCGATTTCCGGCTACTGAAAAATACCAGATCACCTTCCCGAAGATTTCGCCGGGCAACTTTACTGCTCTCTTTCTTCTGACCGTCTGTGCTTCGTTGCAGTTTGATATGATATACCTTTTTATAAATCTGGCAGGTCATTCCCGAGCAGTCTGTGCCACGTTTGGTCTCTCCGCCTCCCCGGTAGGGAGTACCTATCCATTCGGCTGCTTCCAGGTAGAGTTTATGGTTATCCTCCATTCCGATGTCTACGCCCAAGCGTACAGAAGCACGGGCCAATTTCTTATAGTCTAGTTTGGGAGCAGAGGTGCGGCAGCCACTCAGGCCGATAACTAAGACGGTGAAAAGTAACAGATTAAAAAGGTGTTTCTTCATACATTCATTCTTCTTCTACATTAAAATAATCTTCCAGTTCTTTTTCTGCCGAATTGTTTTCGTTTACAAGGTCACGGATAATGACTCCATGCTCAAGCACGGCAATACGAGGACAGACATCCACCGTATGGTTCAGGTTATGGCTCGAAATAATGACCGTGGCATTATGTTCCTCATTATACTTTTTCAGCAGATGTTTAATGACGGATTGTGAACTTGGGTCCAGAAAATTAAACGGTTCGTCCAGAATGATCAGTTTCGGATAATGTAGCATGGCCGACACGATACCGATCTTCTGCTTATTGCCCGCCGAGAAGTTACGGATAAACTTCTTTTGTCCCAATACTTCCCCGTTCATAAAACGTTCGAAGGGGATCAGGCGTTCATCCACTTCTTCTTTTTTGAGTCCGTACATTTTACCGATAAAATAGAAATATTCTTCCGGAGTCAGGTAACTGATCAGGAATCCGTCATCGATAAATGCACCGGTAAAACTTTTCCAGTCTTCGCTTTGGTTCACATGAATGTCGTTGATAATGATTTCACCGGTATCAGCTTTCAGCAGGTCCAGCATTAAACGGAACAAAGTTGTTTTTCCGGCTCCATTGTTACCCACCAGGCCGACCATCTCTCCCTGATTGATTGTATAATTCTCGATATCGACGGCTGTTTGGGTTCCGAAGTTTTTCCGGAGGTTATGTATGGTAATCATATTCTTTTTCTATAAAATAAATGTTGAATCGTTATTTACTGTCTCTGAATCCTTCCATGTTTTCGTAACGGCGTTGCATGAAACGGACATATACATTGTTTATCCACATAGGGGAGGTCAAGGTGAAGCCTAATCCGATGATTAATATGACAATGTAGGCCCATGTTTGTCCCAGCAGCATGGGGAGCGTGCCATAGAGTGTGGTTGGTACGATGAAAAGTCCGAAACTGATTAACATCTGCATTCCGGTATTCATACTTTGTTTGCCTGTGATGCTTTCATTGAGTGGTACGGTTTTATGGTTGTATACCGCCAGTTGGAACAAGATGCAATAGACAGGACCTGTTGTCAGAAAGATTAGTGCGACAGCACCCAGCAGGCTGGCTTTTCCCATCACAAAAGCCGGTATCAGCAGGATCAGCGGAATGATTTCCGCCAAGCTATAGATATAATATTTGGCTGTCAACAGGCTTTTGATGGATTCTTTGCGAGTCATCAGTCCGTCGATATAGTTTCCTTCAAATCCCATAAGTTGTATCAGAATCACCATACCGAATCCAAGGAAGGAGTATACCTGGACAAAACTCTTCATGTGGTCATACGTACTGCTGAAACTCAGTATGATAGAGAAGATGATTACGAGCATTGCTACCGACCGGAGTGAGGCCTTACAGCGTTTGTTGCGTAGAAGCATCTTCAATTCCAGACGCATATATTCGCCTACCTCTCCGAAGCGTTCCAGGAAACGGTATTCGGATACGGTTTTTACTTTTGTGTCTTCTACTTTATTGATTTCGTTGTATATTAAACCGGTCATCACTTTACGGTTGATACACCATACCAGAACAGTGGCTGCCAATGTACCCAGGTAAGCAAGTAGATTTCCTTCGATATAACCTTCTCCCAGGTTCATGAAAAAGTTACTTATAAATCCCGTTTTGGGAATAAAAATAGCGATGGCGATTCCACTGTAGACAACGATGGGAAGTACCACCCACCAAATATGTTCGTTAATCAGCGTACGGCAAAGCAGATACCAATATCCGTTGAAAACCATCAGTAACCAAATGCCGATGCTGTAAGTGAGAACTCCTGATATTCCATAAAAAGGAAAGACTGTGAGTGCTGCGAACGGCACGAACAGGAACAGCCAGATAAGATTGAAAGAACTGAGCCCGTGGCGGAGAAGCAGAAAGTCGAGTATACGGCTTCGTTTTACCGGAAGTAGCAGATAAGGTTTTACTTCTTGTGTAGGAGTTTTTTGGAATGGGAAACGTATTACAAAGTCCAGGGCAAGCGCAAATATCAGTCCACTATTCAAAATATGATAGGCTTCCATATTGGGAACTTCTGTGCTGATGGCTTTTGCCAGACCGATGCCAATAAATATAAAGTAAGCACCCCAGAAAATAAAGGACGCATACATGATGTATTTGCCTATTTTATTCTTTTCGTACATCGGATGTCGTTTGGCTGCAAGTTTGCCGTGCAGGCGTAGTTCATTGAATAGCATAGTACCGTTTTATTTAAGTTTCGACAAAAAAGAGCACGCAGATAATACAACTTCTTATCTGTTTGGGTTGCATCATCTGCGTGCTGCAAGGTCTTATTATTTCTTTTCCGGGCTGACCATTGTCACTTCCACTTCATTTTTCTGTTTGAAGAGGTCGTCAGCGAATTTCCGGATGTCATTCACCGTAATGCTATTGACTATCTTTTCATAATCATTCATGCGGTTCATGCCGGTATATAAGTATTCGTCGATACTTCCCAGCCAGTAGCTGTTTTCTTTCAGGTCTTCGGTATGCTTTTTCAGCATATATTCTTTCACTTTGTTCAAGTTGGCTTCCGACGGGCCTGTTTTCGTTATGTTATCGATTTCTCCGAAAATGATCTTCATCAGCTTCTCTTTCTTTTCGGGAGCCGTATCGAAGATGATTTGCAGGATTGCTTTTTCTTTTGGATATTTTTGTAGCGTTCCGCCTACATATACACCATATGTACCTCCTTCGTCTTCACGTACTTTTTCTGTGTAGACCAAATTCAGAATCTGGCTTGTCATGCTAAGCAAGAGGTTGTTTCTCAGGTCATATTTGCAATCTCCGTTGTAGAAAGCGAAAACGGAAGCTTTCGGTGTCTCTTGCTGCTTGGTAAACTCGTTCTTGTAAATGCCTTGACGCATTTCAATTTTGTTATCTTTGAAAGTTTCTTTGCGGTTAACGGCGGGGAGCGCACCCAGATATTCGGCAATTACCGGTTTCATCTTCTCTACATCTACGTTACCGACAAAGATAAATGTGAAGTCACTTGCATCTTTGAAGCGATCCTGATACATAGACAGAATCTTGTCGTAATCCATTTGATCCACCATGTCGGCTTTTATGCGTATGATTCTCGGGTGTTTCATATAGATGCCGGCTTGGATAGAGTCGCTGAAGGCCACATTCGGATTCAATTCCTGATTCTTTAATGCGGCTTTATTACGATTTTTATATGAGGCAAATGCATCATCGTCTCTACGCGGTGCTGTAAATGTAAGGTAAGTGAGTTGCATCATCGTTTCGAAATCTTTGGGTGAACAACTTCCTGAAACGCTTTCGGTCTTGTTTGCGATATCGTAACTAACCGATGCTTTCTTTCCGGCGAGCACTTTTTCAAGGTTTACAGCACTGAAGTTACCCAAACCACCGACTCCGACTGCATCCAGACCATTTATATTGATGATTTCCGAATCCGGGAATACGGAACTACCTCCCAGGCTGACACCTTTCATCCGGATTTCATCTGCCTTGAAATCAGTTTTCTTTATAATCACTTTTACTCCGTTAGAAAGGGTCAAAGTAGTTGCTCCAAAGATGTCGTCTTTTGATTCCGAAACAATCTTACCACCTTTCGGCGCTTCAGCCATCAAGGGTTCGTCTGATACTTTATCTACGTAGGCAGTCAGCTTTTCGGTTTTTGCATCCTTCAGCAGTTTTGCGATAGCGGCTTCGGATGGTAGTTTCAGATCCTCTTTTTCGGGTGCGAAAAGGGCCAGCGCCTGATTGTCGTCTGTAATCAGTCCTTTCATCAATTGGTTGATTGCTGCCACCGGAATATTGGGGGCGATCTGGTTGATGATTGTATATTCGTTCTCTATGCCCGGTATAGGTTCGTTATCAAGAAAGTGGCGGACATATTCATTTACATACTTTTCGTTCTTCTGTTTGTCACGTTCATTGTAAGAAGATTCCAACTGACGCAAGTATTCGGCACGGGCACGATTGTATTCTGTTTCGGTGAAGCCGAATTGGCGGGCACGTTCTAATTCGCGGAGCATGGCGGCGATACCATTTTCGATGCTGTCCTCTTTGCAAACCACGATCCCCAGAAATGCATCTTTGGTTTTGGCAACAAAGAAGTTGCTATCGTCTGCTCCTGCATAAATATAGGGTGGATTGGCTGTCTGAACCAGTTCGTTCAAACGTGCATTCAGCATAATGCTGATCAGATTCTTGGCGTATTGCTGTATCAGATAGTCCACATTTCCTTTCTGGTTATCGGGAACTGCTTCGTGTTTATTGAAGAGTAGAACTTGGACATGAGGCTGTTCCTTGTCTTTCAAGATACAGATAATCGGTTCTTTATTGTCTGCGACGGGATAGTAGATACGTTCTGCCGCATTAGGCTGTGCAGGGATGTCGGCAAACATTGTTTTGATTTTAGCTTCTACGGCATCTACATCGATATCACCGACGATGACGATTCCCTGTAAGTCGGGACGATACCATTTTTCGTAATAGTCTCTCAAGGTTTGCGGCTTAAAATTCATCACTACGTCCATGGTGCCGATGGGGAAGCTATGGGCGTATTTGTCACCCGGATACATCATTGGCAGAAGCTTCTCTTGCATACGCATCATGGCACTCATGCGTGTACGCCATTCTTCATTGATGACGCCGCGTTCTTTATCAATCTCTTTCGGATCGAGTGTCAGGTCATTGCTCCAGTCGTGTAGAATCAGCAGGCAGGAGTCTACTGCACCGGGAGTTTTGACGGGTACATTGGAGATATTGTAAACCGTTTCATCGATAGCCGTATATGCGTTCAGGTTTTCACCGAATTTAACGCCGATACGCTCCATATATTGCTTCAAGGCATCACCGGGGAAGTGAGTTGTCCCATTAAAACACATGTGTTCCAGGAAGTGTGCCAATCCGCGTTGATTTTCTTCTTCTTGAATAGAACCCACTTTCTGGGCAATGTAGAAGTCAGCCCGGTTGGCAGGCAGATTGTTCTTACGGATGTAGTAGATCAGACCATTGTCCAACTTTCCAATACGTACGTTCTTGTCGATAGGGATGGGCGGCATTTGCTGTGCAAAGGCCTGTTGGAAGTTGCAGCATAAGATGACTGCAACCAAAAGTAAACCACGGAATAAATGTTTCATTGCTATACTGTTTTAAGTTCCACTCACCGCAGGAGTTTCAGAGCGCATAGATCCTATTTATGTATTGAGAATCCGGACTTCCAGCATCTCCTGAGATGAATTACCTTCTTACTGTTTTTTCTATCAGTCGCATTACCGGGAAGTAAATCACATGATTGCTTCTCTAATTTTCACCAGTTTAGTCAATAAGCCTTCCAACCGGTCAAGTTTCAACATATTGGCACCGTCGCTTTTGGCTACTGCCGGATTTTCGTGTGTCTCAATAAAGAGACCGTCGGCTCCTACGGCAATGCCGGCTTTGGCTACCGTTTCGATCAATTGCGGCATACCGCCTGTTACACCGTTCGTCTGGTTGGGTTGCTGTAATGAATGAGTTACATCTAGGATGACCGGATAACCGAAAGATTGCATTTCCGGTATGCCCCGGTAGTCGATGACCAGGTCCTGATAACCGAAAGTTGTTCCACGTTCAGTCAGCATAACGTTCTTGTTGCCGGCCTCTATCACCTTGTCTGCTGCAAACTGCATGGCAAGCGGAGAGAGGAACTGTCCTTTTTTGATATTAATCGTTTTTCCGGTTTGAGCAGCAGCGACCAGTAAGTCCGTTTGTCGGCAGAGGAAAGCGGGTATCTGCAGGATGTCTACATAATCGGCTGCCATGGCTGCTTCATCGGCTGCGTGAATATCGGTTACGGTAGGCACTCCGAAGGTATTGTGTACTTTCTCGAGAACTTTCAACGCTTTTTCATCACCAATTCCCATGAATGAATCCAAGCGAGAACGGTTGGCTTTACGGTATGAACCTTTAAATACATAGGGAATACCCAGTTTATCGGTGATATTTACTATTTTTTCTGCAATTCGCATAGCCATCTCTTCGCCTTCGATGACGCAAGGACCGGCTAACAGGAAAAAATTTCCTGTTTTATTGTTCTTCAGTTGTTCTATCATAACATTTATGTTTTATCAATTGGGTATAATCAATGTGGTTGCTTCCGGGATAATTCCTATTTCAATCGGGAAATGGCGTGGCAACAAGCGTCCGTCAAGGTCGACGGCGGCATTCTGGGCACGCAATACTTTTACTTTTCGGGTACGGTAGGATTTCACCACTTTGTGGTTCAATATGCGTCCTTGAATAAGCATCCACAGTCCGGACAAGATTTGCAGGAACTCGGGGCGGTAGATGACCGATACATCCAGCCAGCCATTATAGGGTACGGCACTTGGGGTTTGTCCGTATCCGGTGGCACTTCCCACACAGACTGTCATAATCCGTCCGCGGATGTGTTCGTCGTTAATTTTGAGATGTGAACGATAAAGCTTGCGTTCGAATATCAGCAGGAAGAGAGCTGCCAGATAGGAGAGGAACTTTACTCCCCAGAAACGTTTGGTCTGGTCCGTGATTTTTACGATACGCGCACCTAATCCTATATTGACAGCATTGAGGAAGTAACGTCGTTGGTGTTTTTCGCCATCGTAAAAGTTGCAGTAACCCACGTCTATTTTCTTCCGGCGGTTATTGATAATCCAGTCTACTGCCTGTTTGTATTCCAGATTCAATTCCCAGTATCTGGCAAAGTCGTTTCCTATTCCGTTGGGGATGATACCGATGGCTATCTCTTCTTTTTTTTCTGCGTTCGAACTCATAATGCCGTTAATGGCATCATTCAATGCACCGTCTCCGCCCACTACTACGATGGTGCGATAACCGTTGTTGGCCAGAATGCCGGCGAGTCGTTCTACCGATCCGAAACCCTCGGACTGCACATAGTCGTATGACACTCCCTTAGAGTCCATGTACTCTTTTATTTCTTTCCACCGTTTCTGCACCTTTCGTGTGCCTGCTTTGGGATTGTAGATTACACCCCATTTTCCAGGTTCTACGCTCATGGATATTATATTTATTATTTCGTACTTTTATTTCTAACTTCTCTGTATGGTGACCGATCTTTTTGTTAAACGACCGATCATTCATATATTAACAACAGACTTGCACTGGCTTAACCGGTTATCATAGGCTATTTATTACCTTTCTCTTTATCCATTAACTCGCCCTGCGCTTGAGGGCTCATCTGCCTCCGTTCCCGGACTGATGGGCTTGGGTAGCCGGGCGCATGGACCCACACTTGCGGGACGAACTGATAAATGAAACAAAAACGGTTAAGAGCTTCGCCAAAGTTACTAAAACTCTTTGAGTTTCTGCTTTACAAAGTTAATCTTTTCCTCCATTGGGAGTGAAGCATCTACCCAATGAATGGTGAAACCTCTTCGTTCCATTCCCCGAAACCAGGTCATTTGCCGTTTGGCAAACTGGTGGATGGCAGTTTCCAGACCGGTAAACATTTCATCGTATGTCATTTTGCCAATGGCGTACAAAGTCAGGTATTTGTATTCCAATCCATAATAAATCAGATCATCCGGCTGAATTCCCTCTGCCAGGAGACGACGTACCTCTTCAACCATCCCGTCGTCCAGTCTTTGTTTAAGGCGGCGGGTGATTTTCTCCCGTCGCAATTCACGGTCGATGTCCACTCCGATAATCAGGCTGTTCAGTTGTGGGAACTCCCGTTCTTCTATTGGTGTCTTTGCATAATACTCTTCTATTTCGATAGCACGGATTGCTCGTTTGACGGTATCCACGTCTGTCGAATTGTGAAGTGTCTTATAACTGCTTAAAATAGCAGTCAGTTCTTCCAATGATTTTTCGGCCAGGCGTACACGCAACTCTTGGTTTTCGGGAACTGGAATCAGGCGATAGCCTTTTAGTACCGACTCCAGATACAAGCCTGTCCCTCCACATAGAACGGGGAGACATCCTTTTTGTTTAATAGTCTCGTAAGCTGTCAGGAAATCACGTTGATACTCAAATACATTGTATTTATAGCCCGGATCAGCAATATCTATCAGGTGGTAAGGGATTTGTCGGCCGTTAATAGTGTAGTCTTCCAGGTCTTTGCCTGTACCAAGATCCATTCCCCGATAGATTTGGCGTGAATCGGCACTGATGATTTCAGTATTTAACTCTGCGGCCAATGCGGCAGCAAAAGGGGTTTTACCCGAAGCGGTAGGGCCAAGAATGGCAATCAGATCATAGTCCGGCATGGTCATATCTTTATTAATAACGTTACAAAGATATGAAAAAGGAAGTGAAAAGCAGGCGTTAAACTCTTAAATGGTGTTATAAAACATACTTTTTTTCTTGTATTATTTGCAGATAACCAAAGAGTACATATCTTTGCAATATGTTTTTCATAGTATTAGATTTAAGGTTAACAAAGGTTGGAGCAAGGCGTTGCTCCTTTTTTTATGCCCTAATCTCTCCTATGCTTTGTGTATCCATATTGACAACATCTTCTTTTTCAGTATAATAACGTTGATGGAAGACACCAATAAGAATAAAAATATACCTATGGCGAAAGTTGGCCAGAGAGATCCGACAGACATTTGTGGAAACAACAGGTTCAGTGTCGTAAGATAAGAGGTGCGTGCCCACGAAACAATGCCGACGGATAGTAACAGTACAACAACATTGAGTCCTAATGTAAGAATCTGATAGGGGAGTGCTACTCTTGAAGGGCTGTAACCTATCAGAAGCAAACTTTCCAGTTTCACGGTGTTCTTTTGTAAAAGCAGAAAAATGCTGAGCATCAGAATGTAGAAAGAGAGTATGCTGATAAATAGTCCCACTGCAAGGACAATACCCACAATCAGACGCAGAAAATAAGTGGTTTTCCCGGCGTCCAGTTTTCCGTCTTCTGTCTCATAACCCTTTTGTTGGAAATACTTTGCAATGGAGGCATCAGCGGGATTGTCTACTTCAATAATCAGCCGTGAAGGGTCCGGCTGGCTATCCGGTGCAAAGTTTTGGTTAGCCCAGTTCATAAAAGATTGTGGAACCAAAATAGTATTCAACCGGTTGGAAAAGCCGACGATGTTTCCTTTATATTGCTCAACCCGTCCGTTGCCCCGCATCAGAATATCCATTTGGATCAGGCTCATCAACCCTTCCGATAGTTTAGGCAGGCTTCGGCTCTGGGCAAATCCGAAGTTATATAAATTCAGATAATTGCGCGGAATGATGATAGGGATGGTGTGCGTGTTTTCATCAAAATGCCATTTATCGAGGCTGACGTCTACAAACTTATCAGGAACGGCCTCAAAGAACATTTCGGTAGAAAGGTGAATTCCTGCTTCCTGCATTCCCAATCCTGCGGAGACTTTAAATTGCGAAGGAGTGAAAGCACCTACGCTCCGGGTGAACGGTTGTTTCTTCAGTTCCTCTATTTCCTCAGACGAAAAAGTGTTACTCTTGCCCGCAAAAGATCCCAGCGTACTGATTTTCTTAGTAGCTGTCATATAATCTTTCTTCATAAAGCTATCCCCTTCGGTAAAGATGGGAACTACATCTTTGTAGAATTGTGCGCTGAGTAGCACAATAACCATTCCGAAAAGGTTGGCAAAGAAGAAACCGGTCAACTGACCGATGCTGATATGCTGACGGAGCAGCTTCCAGACTAAGTTGTTCATAATTTCAATATTCTGTCATACGTTAACTCGATATGCTTGCCGATGGACGTTACGATGATTCCCGCCCCTTGTTTGCTGGCTTCTTCCATTACCAGTTCTCCCATAATACGTGCATTGTTGTCGTCCAAATGACTGATAGGCTCGTCCAGGAAAATGAAGTCGAAAGGTTGACAAAGCGATCGGATGAACGCCACTCGCTGTTGTTGTCCGAAAGAAAGTTTGCCTGCCTTCACGTTCAGTTTGTCCGAGAGTCCCAATGCTTCGAACAGTGATAATACTTCTTTTCGGGTTTTATATCCGGTCAGGTTATTCTTTAGTCGGATGTTTTCGATGGCGGTCAACTCCTGTCTCTTATACACATCTGACGCTGCCGACGAAGCTAGAAGTGTAGAT
>ENA-OYYE01001050-OYYE01001050.1-human-gut-metagenome-genome-assembly--contig:-NODE-1050-length-11119-cov-7.073662_pt1 | contig 11119 bp, 8 predicted proteins | sample MGYA00243244_ERZ653437 | MGnify/ENA primary metagenome ERZ653437 (study PRJEB26926, sample SAMN06165130) | human gut metagenome | biome: ENVO:00009003; feature: ENVO:2100002; material: ENVO:00002003...
CCCGGAAACCGGGGAAACCACCACCGAGGAAGTCCCTTATGAGTATTACATCTTGAATGTGAAACTGACAAATAAGCTGATTTCCGAGCTTGCGGAGGAACTTCTTACGCCACAGCAGCTTGAAATGTTTCATGTGTACTTGGAAACAAGCGGCAACAAACCGCTGATTTTTGGCGGCGGTTCTCCCGACGGAAGCCCGTCTGAGGATTTAAGCGGCGTGGAGTTTGTAAACGGTACGCGCCCCGGAAATCAAGAGCTTATGGAACTTGCAAAACAGCAAGTCGGAAACGTGGGCGGCTACCCTTACTGGTCTTGGTACGGCTTTAACAGCCGCGTGGAATGGTGCGCCTGTTTTGTATCATGGTGCTACAATCAAGCCGGAAAAAGCGAACCCCGATTTGCGGGCTGCGAATGGCAGGGTGTCCCTTGGTTTCAGTCAAGGGGACAATGGGGCGCACGCGGCTATGAGAATATCGCACCGGGCGACGCAATCTTTTTCGATTGGGATTTAGACGGTGTTGCCGACCATGTGGGGCTTGTGCTTGGCAGGGACGGCAGCCGCGTCTATACCGTTGAGGGCAATTCCGGCGACGCTTGCAAGATAAAGAGCTATGACCTTAACTATCAATGTATCAAAGGCTACGGGCTGATGAACTGGTAAAGCAGCCCAAAAAAAGAAAGGAGAAATGACCTATGGCAAACAATAAAATCGACCGTATCAATAAGGAAATCGCAAAGACCCGCGAGAAAATCACAGAGTATCAGAACAAGTTAAAAGGACTGGAAGCGCAGAAAACCGAAGCGGAAAACCTTGAAATCGTGCAGCTTGTACGAGCTATGCGTCTGACCCCGCAGGAACTGAACGCTATGCTGTCCGGCGGCGGTATTCCCGGCATGACTGCCGCACCCGCAGAAGAAAACGAACAGGAGGAAAATGCAGATGAAGAATAAACTGAAAAAGACCATGACTGCCCTTTGTGCCGCCCTTATCCTTATGGGCGGTTTTTCTGTCCCTGCCTATGCACAGGGCGCAGCCACAGAGCCGCCCGCCGGGGACGCGACCAACGACAGTAATGTAGTTGTGGAGGAAAAAGAGGAAACGCCGCCCCTTACCCCAAAGGGAAACGCTACACTGGTTGACGATTACGGCGGCAATAAGCAACTTATCACTGTTACCACCAAAGGCGGCAACTATTTCTATATCCTCATTGACCGCGCCGCCGAGGGCGAACAGACCGTACATTTCCTAAATCAAGTGGACGAAGCCGACCTTATGGCACTGACCGAAAACGGCGAAGCTGCCAAAAAGCCGGAAATCTGTAACTGTACGGAAAAATGCGAAGTCGGAAAGGTAAACACGTCCTGCCCGGTATGTGTTACCAGTATGACAGGCTGCACAGGCAAAGAACCTACCCCAACACCAACGGAGCAGCCGGAAGAACTGAAAGAAAAAGGCGGCAATCCCGGTGTGGTGCTTGCCTTAGTCCTCTTTGCCCTGCTTGGTGGCGGCGCAGCGTTCTACTACTTTAAGTTTCTAAAGCCGAAGCAGAATGTAAAGGGCGATACCGACCTTGAAGATTTTGAATTTGAGGACTACGACGAGGACGAGCCGGAAGCAGATACCGGGGAAACTCCCGAAGATGAAGAAACGGAGGAAGAAACCCTATGACCCTGTTTACCAACAATCCCTTTGAAAAGATGATGATACAGAAACCGAACGGGCGGCGTGATAATGCGCCGCCTGTTCCTTATCCCCCTGCTTGTGCTTCCTGCCCTTACAAGGGACAGTCCCCTTGTGTGGGGTACTGTCTGAAACAGGTACAGGAGAAAAAGAAAACCGAGCCGGAACGCTGAAAGGAGGAACTTATATTTGATTTTAGTTATCGCAGAAAAGCCCAGTGTGGCACAGACAATCGCTGCCGTACTGGGGGCAAAGGAAAAGAAAGACGGATTTCTCACAGGAAGCGGCTATATCGTTTCTTGGTGCGTGGGACATTTGGTAGGGCTTGCGGAAGCTGCCACCTACGGGGAACAATATAAAAAGTGGAGCTATGACAGCTTACCGATTTTGCCGCAGGAATGGAAGTACACCGTTGCTTCTGACAAGGAAAAGCAATTCAAAACCCTAAAAGAGCTTATGCACCGGGCAGACGTTTCCGAAGTCGTCAATGCCTGCGACGCGGGGCGCGAGGGCGAACTCATTTTCCGCTTTGTCTATGAAATGGCGGGCTGCAAGAAACCTATGCGCCGCCTTTGGATTTCTTCTATGGAGGACAGCGCAATCAAAGAGGGCTTTTCCCGTCTGAAGAACGGCGAGGAATACGACGCGCTCTTTGCTTCCGCATTGTGCAGGGCAAAGGCTGACTGGTTAATCGGTATCAATGCCACCCGCCTTTTCTCTGTCCTTTACAATCATACCTTGAACGTGGGACGCGTACAGACCCCGACCTTAAAAATGCTTGTTGACCGGGACGCAGCGATTACCACATTTAAGAAAGAAAAATACTACCATGTGCGCCTTGTCTTATCCGGCGCGGAAGCTGCAAGCGAAAAACTATCTGACCGTTCCGAAGCTGACAAGCTGAAAGCTGCTTGCGAAGTGTCAAAAGCAGTCTGTGCTTCCCTTGTGAAAGAGAAAAAGACCGCAGCCCCGCCGAAGCTCTTTGACCTTACTTCTTTACAGAGGGAAGCAAACCGCCTGTTCGGTTATACCGCAAAGCAGACCCTTGACCTTGCACAATCTCTGTATGAAAAAAGACTTCTTACTTATCCGAGAACAGACAGCGCATTTCTGACCGACGACATGAGCGACACAGCGGCGGGCATTATCAAGCTGCTTTGTGGGAAATTTTCTTTTATGGCGGGAAAAGACTTCACGCCGGAGCTTGGAAAGGTGCTGAACAGTAAAAAGGTATCAGACCACCATGCCATTATCCCGACTATGGAGCTTGCAAAGACCGACCTTGCCACGCTGCCGGAAAGCGAAAGGAATATCCTTACCCTTGCCGGGGCGCGTCTGCTCATGGCGACCGCTGCACCGCATACCTTTGAAGCGGTTACAGCAGTTTTTGAATGTGCCGGACAGTCTTTTATCGCAAGGGGAAAAACGGTGCTGTCCGACGGGTGGAAAGAGATTGACCGAAGATACAGGGCAGCCTTAAAGAACAAGCCTGAAACGGACGACGCAGACAGTGACACAGAAAAGACCCTGCCGCCATTTACCGAGGGACAGACCTTTGAAAATCCGACGGCAAAGGTAACGGAGCATGACACAACACCGCCAAAACCTCACAACGAAGCGTCGCTGCTCTCTGCTATGGAGCGCGCCGGAAGTGAGGACACCGACCCGGACGCAGAACGCAAAGGGCTTGGAACTCCCGCCACCCGCGCCGCCGTCATTGAAAAACTGGTAAAGGGCGGCTTTGTGGAGCGAAAAGGCAAGCAGCTACTTCCCACAAAGGACGGTATCAATCTTGTGTGTGTCCTGCCGGACACCTTGACAAGCCCGCAGCTTACCGCAGAATGGGAAAACAATCTGACGCAGATTGCCAAAGGCAAGGCAGACCCCGCCGCATTTATGGAGGGTATCGAGGATATGGCGCGGGAACTGGTAAAGACCTATCCGTTTCTTTCTGATGATAAAGCGCAGATGTTCAAGCCGGAACGGGAAGCGTTGGGAAGCTGCCCCCGCTGCGGTTCTCCTGTCTATGAGGGAAAGAAAAACTACTATTGCAGCAATAAGGAATGTAGCTTTACCATGTGGAAAAATGACCGTTTCTTTGAAGAACGAAAAGTAACCTTTACCCCCAAAATTGCCGCTGCACTCTTACAATCCGGCAAAGTAAATGTGAAAAAGCTCTATTCCCCAAAGACGGGCAAAACCTACGACGGAACTATCGTATTGGCTGATACAGGCGGGAAATATGTCAACTACCGCATTGAACTGTCGAAGAAGAAATAACTGAATAGCAAGCATAGGAAAAGAGTACCCTTTTCCGTAAAATCCCTGCTTTCTCTACCGAGAACGGCGGGGATTTTTGCTTGTTGGGAAGTTTCCCAAACCCTCTGAAATCTTGAAAAAATATCTAAACTCTTTGGCAAAAACGCGGGCGCGGGGTACTGAATGATGAAACTGGAAAGCGCAGCGTCCGCGCTGCCTTTGGGAAAGGAGGTTACACATGGCAAATTTACGGGACACCGTAAAAGACTATCAAGAAGAATTAAGGGACGGTATCGCTTGGGTGGCGTTTTGGAAAACGGGACGTTCTTGGAACGCCGAATATTTCCACCTTGAAATGAGCGACTACATTTACCCGGAGGACAGAAGCCGCATGGAAGAAATCAAACAGGCTGACCCTGCCGCCGTTGTGGTAAACGGCTATTATTCCGGCTATCTTGGCGAGGATATGAACCTTGACGAGCTGACCGCCGGGGTGCGCCGCCACTACGAAAACGGATATAGCAATATCGGGGAATTTATCGAAGCCCACGACGACAGGCTGCCGCCGGAGCTTATCGAGGAAGCAAGAGCCGCCGCCCACGCTGCGGGGCTTCCTTTCTCTGAAAAAGCCTACCGGGACGGCGAAGAACCCGACCCCTATATTTTTGACGGGAGCATGAGCATGGAGGACTACGAACTTATGCACCGTATGATTGAAAACGAAAGGAGCGAACGCATGGTAGAAACGATTTTAAGCGGGTATCTTTCTAATCTTGGAAAGTACACCGAGGGCAGACCTGCGGGCGAATGGGTATCATTCCCCACGACTGCCGAGCATTTGAAAGAAGTCTTTGACCGTATCGGGATAGACGGCAAAAACTACGGGGAGCTGCATATCACAGAATACCAGTCCTCTATTGCAGGACTGGCAGGAAAATTGACCGAGCTTGAAAGCCTTGACGAACTGAACTATTTGAGCGAACTTTTGAAAATGCAGTTTGACGACGACCGGGAAAAATTTGTTGCAGCTATGGAATACGGCGACCATACAAGGGACTTGCAGGATATTATCAACCTTGCACAAAACCTTGATTGTTACTGGCTTTACCCGTCCGTACAGAGTGAGGAAGATTACGGGCATTATCTGATTGAAGAACTGGACGAGTTGGAGCTGCCCGAAGAAGCAAAAAAATATTTCATGTATGAGGAATACGGGCGGGACGCTGCTATCAATGACGGGGGCAGCTTTACCGAGCAGGGCTATATCTACAATAACCGCAACACCTTTACACAGTGGTACGACGGGCGCGACGTGCCGGAGGAATACCGGGTAACGCCGCAGCCGCCAGTACAGGAAAAGGAACAGGCAGACCTTGACGCTTCCGCAGCCATACAAACCGCCGCCACAGAGCAGCCCCCGGTTCTCCCGATTATCCTATCTTCTGAAAAGCCCGCCGATAAAATGAAAGAGATTACCGACCGACTGGAACAGGGAATTTTAGGACTGTATGAAAGCGACCGTTACGCCGATTATCTGCGTACCATGTCAAAATTCCATGATTACAGCCTTAACAATACAATCCTTATCGCCATGCAGGGCGGCAATCTTGTGAAAGGCTATAAACAATGGGAAAAGGAATTTGACCGCCATGTAAAGCCCGGAGAAAAAGCTATCAAGATACTTGCACCGTCCCCGTTTACCGTCAAGAAGCAGGTGGAAAAAATCGACCCGGACACCCAAAAGCCTGTTTTCGATAAGGACGGAAAACCTGTTACCGAAGAAAAAGAAATCAAGATACCCGCTTTTCGTGTAGTATCTGTCTTTGATATTTCACAGACCGAGGGAAAAGAACTTCCTGCCCTTACCTATGAGCTTACGGGCAACGTGGAACAATACAAGGATTTTTTCGCTGCCCTTGAAAAGACTTCCCCGTTTGCTATGGGATTTGAAGCACTAAGCGGCGGCGTAAAAGGACGCTGCAATTATGAGGAAAAGCGTATCTTCATCAACGAGGGCATGGACGAATTGCAGAATATCAAGACCGCAATCCATGAAATCGCCCACGCCACGCTGCATGATACCGCCCTTGCCATGCCGGAACGCCCCGACCGCCGCACCCGCGAGGTACAGGCGGAAAGCGTCGCCTATGCGGTCTGCCAACATTACGGGCTTGATACGTCGGACTATTCTTTTGGGTATATCGCCGGGTGGAGCAGCGGAAAAGAACTTGCAGAACTGAAAGGCTCTCTTGAAACAATCCGCAGCACCGCCGCAAATCTGATTGATACCATAGACGGACATTTTGCAGAAATCCAAAAGGCACAGGATAAGGAACAGACCACCGAACAGGCACAGCCCGCACAGGAAGCCGCCAAACAGCCCGAAACAAAAGCAGCCGCGCCGGAGCTTCCCGAAGAAACAGCCCCGGTACAGGAAAAAGAAGCACAGCCGGAACAGGCTGCACCCGCCGCCCCTTATTATACTATCAATGAAGCTGCCGCCAAACGTGCAAAGGATATGAACAGTTTTTCCGATTATAAGCAAGGCAGCGCGACGGCTGAATACAGGCACTATGTAGATGAAGCCGTACAACTTGCAGAAAGGCAGAAACAGCGGGTAGACCCGATGTACCATGAGAAAATCGACAGCCTGCTTGACACCTATGCCCGGAAACTGGCGGCGAACATGAATAAAGGCTATGAGATTGACGCGCGTGTTCCCTCTATCCTGATTGCGGGCGGCTCTAACTTCCCCACAAGGAAGAAAGAAAAGCAGAACGCAGCCCGCGACAGCAATTACCGGGAATGGCAGGACATACAAGGGCTTCTTGATAAAATCCGCAGTACCGGCATGGGCGGTATCAGCGCAGACGACCCGCAGGCAGTACAGAAGTTAGAAAAGAAACTGGAAAGCCTTGAAAAATCACAGGAAACCATGAAAGCCGTAAACGCCTACTACCGCAAGCATAAGACCCTTGACGGCTGCCCGCATTTACCGCCGGAGGAACTGGAAAAATTGAAAGCAGACATGGCGAGCAGTTGGCATTTGGAGGACAAGCCCTTTGCGACTTGGGCGTTATCCAACAACAGCGCAGAAATCCGGCGCGTGAAAGACCGTATCAAATCCCTTTCACAGCAAAAAGAAATCGGTTTTGTAGGTTGGGAATTTGACGGCGGCAAGGTGGAAGCAAACACCGAAGCGAACCGACTGCAAATCTTCTTTGAGGATAAGCCGGACGAAGCCACGCGGGAAGCCTTAAAAAGTAATGGCTTCCGTTGGTCGCCAAAAGCCGGGGCATGGCAGCGGCAGCTTACCAGTAACGCCTACTATGCGGCTGATTATGTGAAAGCGATTGCTCCCCTTACCGGGGAAAAGCCTACCGAGTTACAGCGGGCGCATATCCGGCAGCAAAAGGTAGCTGCACAGGAACAACCCGCACAGGAGCAGCCGGAGCAGGAAGCCCCACAGGACAAAGACACCTTTTCCATTTATCAGATAAAAGGCGGGGACGAAACAAGGGACTTGCGTTTTGAGCCTTACGACCGTCTGATTGCCGCCGGACACCGGGTAGACCCGAAAAACTATGCCCTTGTCTATTCCGCACCTCTTACGCCGGGGACTTCCCTTGAAGATATTTACACCCGCTTTAATATCGACCACCCGAAAGATTTTAAGGGACACAGCCTTTCTGTTTCCGACGTAGTGGTGCTTCATCAGAACGGGCAGGACACCGCCCACTATGTAGACAGCTTCGGTTATAAGAAAGTGCCGGAATTTTTGCAGCCGGAAAACTATCTGAAAACTGCCGAGCAGACCACCGAGCAAAACTACAACATGATTGACGGGCAGATAAACAACACCCCGACCGTCGCAGAATTGGAAGCAAAGGTAAAGACAGGAGAAACCATTTCCCTTGTTGACCTTGCGGAAACTGTCAAGGCTGACAAGGAACGTGGCAAGGCAGCAAAAACGGAAAAGAAGCCCTCTATCCGGGCGCAGCTTAAAGCAGCGAAAGAACAGACACCGAAGAAACAGGCAAAACAGAAAACACAGGATTTGGAAAGGAGCTGACGCATGAATAAGTTTGAAAACGTGGATATTTTCGCTTCTCTTGACGCTATCATGCGGCAGAATACAGGATTTTTCCAAAGTGATTTTGACATTGACAAGGAGATTATCGCAAAAGCAGCGGCAAGCCCTAACAGAGAGGATAAGACGCTGCTATGGTTTTGCCGCCCGTCCGGGACGCATTGTTTTAAGGAGCGCGACGTGTTCCTAAAGGATACCGCCGCCCACAATACATGGTGTTTTTACAAAGAGCAGACCTGCGACTGCGTTCTTGCCTATGCCGTCGAGCTGACGGGCAGGGAGCGCGGGAAAATCAAAGGCAATCTTTATGAGCTTGACTATGCAAGGCAGTATGAGCGCGTTAAGGACAATGCGCTTGCCGCCGACACAGTCAAGTTGATTTATGAGCATGGGACAAGGGAGATACCCGCCGGACAGCATTTTAACGGAAATCCCGATACTTCTTTAGGGAAGTTTGAACACTTTGAAGCAGTACCCAACGACCCGGACGCGCTACAATTCCTTTTACGGGAAGAAAAGCAAAAACGGGATAAACTGACACCGGGCGACTTCAAGGAACATACCGCCGCCCTGCGTGCTGGGCTGATTGAAGCCGAAGCGCGGCGCATTGTGCAGGAAATGAAGCGCAGGGACACGCCCAATAGCCCTAATAGGACACATTTCATGGTGGAGCTGTCCCCGACATTTATGCAGCTTGCGTCCTCTAAGGACACCGACCGTCTGTTTTCCATGTTGCCCTATAAGACACTTTCCTTTTCCAAAATCGAGGGCAGACATGGAACATACGCCTTGATTGATAAAAATGAAAACCGGGGCACAGATATTCGCAGGGTGCGCCCCTCAATCCGGGCGCAGCTTGCCGCTGACAAAAGAAAAGCCGCCCCGAAAAAGGCGGCTGTAAAATCAAAAAATCACGAATTGGAGGTATGAGCATGATTAGACTGACAGTTGAAGAAACAAACCTGTTGAGCATTTACAATGAGGACGGCAAACGTGGGCTTACAGAAAACATCAACGCTGCGCTGCCGTTCATGGACGAGGATATGCGGGAACTGGCGAAACGCACCCTTGCGAAAATCGCACCTCTGACAGAAAATGAGTATGCGGAGCTTGCTATTTTCGCCGCTGATGAGGTATGACCGGGATAAAGCGGCTTACACCACCCCAAAGCCGGAAAGTCAACAGCCTTATAAAAAAGGAGTGCTGCAACTGCGATAACGGACACTGTATTTTACTGGACGACGGGGAGGAATGTGTCTGCCCGCAGCTTATTTCCTATTCGCTTCTTTGCAAATGGTTTCAGACCGCCGTATTGCCCCTTGATAAGCTGCTGTATGCAGAGCTTTTCAAGACCGAGGATAAAAAGCGTTGTACCGAGTGCGGAACTTCTTTTGCGTCCACCTCTAACAGCGTCAAATACTGCCCGGACTGCCGGAAGCGTATTACCCGCAGACAGGCAGCGGAGCGCATGAGAAAACGGCGCGCCCTTGTTACGTAGTAGGGGCAAAAAAAGCCTTGATTTACGGGGCTTTCAGTGCTTGAAAATGACGCGGCAAGGGTTTTATACCTTATCCCCTAAAAATGACGTTCTATTGCGTAACAGATACCAAAAACGCACCTACATAAAACAGGGCGCGGACAGTCTTTTGTTGGCTGTCTGCGCCCTGTTCTTTTACTTTATTCGTGCAGTTCTTCTATATCCTTTATTCGGTTTTCCAATAGGATATACAGCTCTCCATTCTCTCCCCTTATAACCAGAGTATCATTTTCATCGGAATAAGTTCCATATTCCACACATTCTATATATCCGATAAGTGTATTTCCGTCCTCAAAAGTAATTTGGATTTTACTGTCTGCGTTAATATAAGTTTCTACGCCATAACTGCCATTTTCTAATGTTATTCTGTAACATGGTGTAATACCAACCATTTTCATAATTATTCCCGTTCCTTTCCTTTCTTCCGTTCCGGCTCTTTGCCTTGCCGCAAAATATTGTCTATGTTCTGTTTGATAACGTCGTATTCCTTGACCTGTTTTTTCAGCTTGCCATAATCAGCGTAAAGGGCTTCTTTTTGCGCTTGTAGTTTCCCGTATTCTTCCTGCATGGCGGCAAGATTGGGGAGTTTAGTAACGCCCGCCGCTTTCAGTGTCTTTACTGCCGCTTCATGGAGTATCAGACTGCTTTCCTGCTTTGCCCGGTATGCGTCCTTATCCTTTGCCCTGCGGTATGCTTCATAGACAGGTTTTGTCTTTTGGTAGGTAGTAACGTGCTTCATCAGCACCGCCATATCTGCAAGACGCTTTTCCACGCTCTTTAATGCGTCTGCTGTCTTTTCATTTTCCGCATTTACTTCCTCAATCCGGCTGACTAAATCTGCGTACTGCTCAATCTTATGTTCTGTCAAGAAATTCATAGTCTTTGCAGCCAGTTTCAGATTATGGATTTTCGCCCACTGTTCATAGCCCCGGCTCTCTTGTGCCTTGATACTGTTTTCAATGTCAATAAGCAGCGATACGCCGCGCTGCTCTTTGGGAGCTTTCGCTGCCTTTGTGCGTTTGCCCTCTATCCGTTCTCTTATGGCTTCCTCTGTATAATCTGTACCGAGAGTTTTCAGACGGGTAAAGCGTTCCTGTCCGGGAGCGCGGCAGGAGATATATTTTCCCGGCTTTATCTCATAGCCCGCCGCCTGTAACCGCTGCAACAATTCTTCAAAACTTGCTACTTGGGGGATAAGCGTATCAACGGCAATTTTCAGCTTGCCTTTCCAACTTGTACCGACCTTTTCCGCTTGATATTCTGCATAGCTTTTTCCCTTGCTGCCTTTGCCCGGAACGACAACAGACAGCCCGTTTTCCCGGCACAGCTTATCGCTCATGTTCCGTATGCCGTAGTAACTGCGCTTATTGGAATTGTACTTATGGTAGTCAACAAAATTGACCGCACAAAAAATGATATGGTTATGGATATGCCCTTTGTCTATGTGGGTAGTTAAGACGTATTCATGCTGTCCCTTTGTTACCGCGTCGGCAAGCTGCTTTCCGATTTCGTGGGCTTTCTCCTGTCTCTTATACACATCTGACGCTGCCGA
>ENA-OYYE01001058-OYYE01001058.1-human-gut-metagenome-genome-assembly--contig:-NODE-1058-length-11069-cov-5.345197_pt1 | contig 11069 bp, 11 predicted proteins | sample MGYA00243244_ERZ653437 | MGnify/ENA primary metagenome ERZ653437 (study PRJEB26926, sample SAMN06165130) | human gut metagenome | biome: ENVO:00009003; feature: ENVO:2100002; material: ENVO:00002003...
GCAGGTGTGCTCCATAGCAGTTGCCGGTATCGCCGCTGTAGCCGATCAGCTGGCCTTCCTGTACCTGCTGTCCCTGCGCCACGCAAAGATTGCTCAGGTGGGCGTACAGCGTTTCCAACGTGCCGTACTTGTAGGTTGCATGGCGCAGCTTGACCATGTTGCCGTAACTGTTGGTATCTCCCTGGGTGCGCTTGCCGTTCCAGCGGTATGCGATTGCAACCGTGCCACCCTCTGCGGCGTACACGGGGGTGCCAACGGCTGCGCGGAAATCCAGCGCCCGGTGCAGGCTGCCGTCATTGTAGAGCCAACCTGCGGTGATAATGTGCTGGGCCAGGGGCCAATGCAGCAGGGCTTCTTCATTCTTCAGCCGCATTTTTATCCTCCTTATTTTGTCCTCTTCCATATCCATACCGATAAATAAGGCGGCATGTTGTTGTGGGCTGCCCCGGAACCGCCGGAGGCGACTGTTACGGTTTTGGATTCCCAGTTCGGAATACCCCAGCCACTTGATTGCGTTTGGACATACGCATCCGCAGAGCTTCCGGTTTTGGAGCGTATTACGTTGCTTCCGTTGGCCACAGACAGCGAATAATCCGGTAGCTCGCTTTGTGTAAGCTTATGGATGAATTCGCCCCCAGTGCTACCTGCGGGATAACTGCTGGAAGCAGCAAACAGGAAAGTATCAGATATTCTTTCCCACGTGCCACCAAATAGATTTGCCGGGCTTGTACTGTTTACGCTCATGTAAATGCTGCCAATCGGCCAGGCTGCAAGTTTTGCTTCCGCGATGGCCGCCTTCACCGCCGCCGGTGTTGCTGCAATCCCACCACTGGTTGAACTGGTTGAACTGGTCGAATCGCTCAGCTTCACGCCGCCCGCGGTCGAAGCATTACCTGTCGGCAGTGTGTACTTAGTATCTGTTGTCGGCGGTGTGTATCCCAAAGCACTTGTCACGTTCGCCTTTGTCAAACTAATCGTGCCGGAATTCTCCGTAATGTTACTCCCGATTTTTACACCACCCAAAGTCCAAGCACTTGCGGTTGGCAGTGTGTACTTGGTATCAGTAGTCGGTGGCGTATAGCCCAGTGCATTTGTCACGTTAGTCTTACTAATGCTGATCGTGCCGCTGTTCACTGTAATATTGCTGCCAATCTTTACGCCACCCAGGGTTGAACTGGTAGCGGCAGGCAGCGTATGGGTACCGGAGGAGGCCGGTGTCATATAGATCTGGTTGCTGTTCAGCGTTCCTTCACTCTTAGCATTATCATACTGGGCTTGCGTCAGGTAGTTGATCACCAGGCTGTCCAGCTTTGTATCAGTGGCCATAATCATATACCTCTCGTTACAATCGCGCTGATTGCGGATAGTCCACTCGGCAGCCCAGTCAGTTTTCCGTTGCTGATGCTTAGGCTCAGGTTGGTGCTGCTTGGGCCGCCGTATATGGCGCTCTTGTGGTACTTGTCGCCCTCAAACGCGACCAGGCTCGTAGTCTGCCCGCCCCAGCCGCCGGAACTGGTTATGGTGCCATAGCCCCAAATCTTAATGGTTCCGCTGGCGGTCTTAAAACTCACGCTGGGGTTGGTGCTGGTAACGGCATAAGCCTCTACATTGTTATTGCCACTGCCGCCGGAACTCCCGCCGCCGGCATAAGTTCCTGTCACACCAAAAATGTTCACACCGCTCTTAATGTTCCCGGCCACCAGGTTTGCATCGCCCTTGATTGTCTGTGTCCCGCTCAGGTATTGCCCAGATGCAATGCTCTGGTCGGTTGTCTTCGGGATGTAAGTTGCTGCGCTTTTTTTGGTCACATCACTGCCAATATAAGTGCTCGATATCGCATTCACGGTCACTTTGCTCAGTCCGTCATATCCGCTGTCCGGGCTTACCGTCTGGGTGCTCTCGCTGGGCGTAACCGTTTTGGTCTGCAAGTTTGGCGTGTTTCCGCCACTGCTGCTCCCGGCATAACTGCCTGTCACATTAAAAATCTTTACACCGCTCTTAATATTGGCCGCAGTCAAATTGCTGTCACCCTTAATCGTCTGGGTTCCATTCAAATACTGGCCGGATGCAATGCTCTGGTCACTCGTTCCCGGCGTATAAGTCGCGGCACTTTTTTTCGTCACGCCGCTTCCCACATAAGTTTTTGATACTGCATTCACTGTAACCTGGCTCAAACCATCATAGCCATTGTCGGCCTTAACCGTCTGTGCGCTCTCACTGGGGCTTACGGTCTTGCTCTGCAAACTCGCCCCACTGGCACCACCCGTCACAAAGCCGCCCTGCATATCTACCTGCGTACTTCCTAAATACACACCCATGCAACTGTCACCACCTTCTGAGCGTAACGTTTGTCGCGCCAACGCTGGCTGCCGTTATGTCAATGGTTTTTGCGCTGCTGCCGTCCCATGCGCCCTGACTGGTTCCGTTCAGTTTGATGGTCAGGCTGTTATTTAGTTTTTCGGCGCTCGTTGCGGAGCCGCCCGCGTTGCTGGAACCGGCATAGTTTGTGGTTCCGGTGACTTTGGCCCCTGTGGCACTGTGGGCAATTACCCCTTTCGGCAGGTCGGCAGCCTGCACCGTATCACCGGTCAGGTCGAGGACAACTTCATCATTGATAACAACCTTGTTGACCGCCATGCTCAGCCTCCAATCGTCAACGTCTGGCCGCCAGCCGCATTATCAACGTATGTGGCCGGGATAGCCGCCACCGTAACCTGGGACAGGCAGTTGTATTCGCTGTCCGGCAGCACAACCTGCTGCTCGAAAGACGGCGTAACGCTCTTAGCCTGCGGCTTCATGCCCTCACTGCCGCTCATGCTGCCAACCACGCCAAGAACAGTAACGCCTTCACGGATGTTGGTAGGCACCAGCTTAGCCTGTTCGGTCGCTGCGATGGTCACTCCGCCCGCGCCATCATGAAAGCCCATGGGGATGGTGTACTTACCGGAAACGGTGCTGATTTCACCGTTGACTTCGCCGTTGTTGGGCATCGTGCCGGTCATTTTGGTGCCGCGGGCGTAAAATGTTTTGCCCTTCAGCACTTCTGCCACAGCGGCGGTGGCATCGCTGGTGTCAGCGTCTTTTGTGCTGGTGCCGGTAATGGGCGCGCCGGACTTATCGTGTGCCGTGATACCTTTTGCCAGCTTGTCCGGGGTAATGGTATCTGCGGTAAGGTCAAGTTTCGTTTCCTTGCCGATAACAACCTTGTTTACGTATTTATTGGGCATTGTAGTATTCATCTCCTATTATCAGTGTGTAGCCGCTTGAATCGTTGGATACCTCGTACTGCGGTATCTTGCGGATTGTCACGTCTTTCTGCATCAGTTTTTTCGCCGTGGGCAAAACCTGCGCCGTAAACAACGGCGTGATATCATACGGCCCGCTATACTCCGGCGCACTAACCACTGCGGTGCCGGTCACGTCCACCCGCACGGGTGCCGCTCCGGCAATGCGCACCGATACGGCGCTCTGTTGGGCTACTCGCACCTGGATCATGCACCATCAACCTCCTGGAATAAGGTCGGGCTCATTTTGAGCGCCAGAATCTCCGTCTGCGGCTGGTCAGTGCTGTCCCGCAACGTGATGCGGGTGTCCATGTACAGCGTCTCGCCGCCCATGAATTTGTATGTCTCCGCCCGCGTCCAGGGGATAAGGATGATGTTCTGCCCCGCTTGCCGGGTGCAGTCATCGGGCCAGGTATTTGTTTTGATGGCCGGGAAACCACTGTAGTTTTTTTGCTTGAATACAAATTCTATCCGGCTCACATCATCCAGATCTATCCCGATTTCCACGGGCAGCACAAATTGCGTTCCCTGTTTCATTCGTTTTTCTCCTGGCTCGGCTGGGTCTCCGCTGCCATTTCCTCCGCAGCCATATTTTCACGTACAGCAGACAGCACGTTCTCTAAAATCAGCTCAGATACCGCATACGGGATCTTGGCATCATTCAGGGCAGCAATAATCCTGCGTTTGCAATCTTTAATGCGGTTGGTATCGGTCATAGTCTGCACCCCCTTATGTGTCACAGCCGCGCATTTACAGCGTCTTTCAAGGTTTTGATAGCGGCCAGAAGATCCTCATCCAGAGCCACGAAAGAGGCCCTGTTGTTCTGGCTGGTGATGTTGCCGTCACTGTCTAATTCGGTGTAAGCGTAAGATACGCGCTCGCCCTCTGCGGTGGTAACCACCGCAACGCTGGTCAGTTTTTTCACGCCTCGTCATCCTCCAATTTCAACAGATTTTTGGTATTTAGTTTTGCGTTGGTATCGGTCAACAAGCTGTCCGCAGCATCAGCACTGGAATCCAGCGCGCGGGCGGCGGTAATTGCGGCCAAATCTTCGCCTTCCGGCATGGGAGCAGGATAATTGCATTCGCTGGGTTCGGCATATCCGCCCTCGTACCCCTTCTGCGCCGCCATGCAGAGCCAGGCAAAGCACTGCCCTGGTGCGCCATGTATAATGGCATACTGGCCGCAGTCCTGCGCCCACAGGTGCCCGGTGCCGTCAAGGTCAGTCAGCAGCCAGGCGGGCTGCCCGTACTGGGCGATGGTCTCCGCATAGCGTGGGTCAAGGGCAATCAAGCACCAGCCGTCTGGGCTGCACCGGCCCTTACCCCAATCGGCAAAGGTTGGGGTGGGGGTCTCAAATGCGGCCATTTTGACCGCGCCAAAGCTGGTATTTACCACGCGGGATTTCTCGCCCCAAACGTCCAGATTGTGTACATTCAGCTTGCCGCTCACACCGACGCGCGTCGTATTAAAATCGGCGTCGCTGTCGTCGCTGCGGTTGTAGGTGATCTGCATCCCAACGTAAGATGTGGGGTTAAGTCCATTCACCCAGCCATAGCTCATGTACTTGCTGCTTGCGCCAAAATAGGACCGCCCAGCCTCCGAGTACAGCACGCCGGTCAGACCGATGCTGCCGGTGTTGATGGTGGCATACCAGGCAATGTGCCTGTTGTCGATGTACACACGCTCACCGGCCTCGGTGCCCATACGTATCCAGGCGTTGTCCAGATCGTACACCGTGTTGTACTTTAGGTTGTGCAACTGGCCTGTGGTGATATTGCCGCCGTTGATGATCGTCTTGTCCTGGTTCCAGGTACTCAAATCCGAAAATGTCACCACGCCGGATAGGTTGATCTGTGCGCTGGTGATCTCTGTTCCGCCTGCCGTCAGCTTGATGGTGCTGCTGGTTCCGCTTGTGCTGGCCGTCAGCTTAATTTCGTTCACCGTCTGCTTGATCTCGGTTTTGGTTTCGTTGGCGGTCAGATAGTCGCCGGTGCTGGCCGTCCAGGCAGTGGGGGCGTTGCCCATCTGCACCATGGGGTGCATGATGGTCAGATCGTTGGTAACGGTGGCGTTATCGTTCGCGGTACTTACAAACAGACCGTCTGCATAGCCGTCCGCGGTCGCCGTGAACGCCGCCCAGCGCAGCTTCCAGCCGTTGTCCAGCTCAATGTCCTGCTTCGCATTTTTGAATGCTTTGTCGTAATAACTTTTTGCGCCGCTGCTGTTCTTGGTCTCGAACTGCAAAAACAGGCTGTCCGTGCCAGAGTTGAGCTTGTACAGTACGCTGGCGCAGTAGGTCATGCCCTTGGCAATCACCAGCGTTTTGTCCGCACCAAAGTGGAAGCGGGTGTTCTGCGCCCTATTGGTCACCCGGACGGATTCACCGCTGATCGTGTATGTTCCTTTTTTGCTCAGGTTATTGCCGCCTGCATCCAGGGTCGCATTGTTCCAGTCATCGGTGCCCGCAATAATATTGTTGCCGCCCGTAATGCGCTGCGTTACCGTCTGGGTAATGCTGTCGGCTTTCTGGTCAATCGCGGATACTGATTCTTTGACCGTCTTGAACTCCTGCTTGGTACTGTTCAGGTCGTCCGAAATGGTCGTGGTGGTTTCTTCCAGGCTGCTGACTTTGGTGCTGATGCTATCCGCCTTTTGGCTGATGCTGGAGACATCCTTTTTCAGACTTTCCACCGTTGCTGTGGTGGCATAATCCTGCAATTTTCTGTCAACCGCATCGTTGGCGGCGCTGGTGGCGGTATCCTTTACGTTGGCCGTTACCGTTTCAGTCACTGACTTGGTGACCTCGGTCTTGATCTCATCCGCCGATTGGGAGATCAGGCTTTTGGCGCTTTTCTCTGTTATGTAGTCCCCGCTACTAGCTGTCCACGCGGTCGGCGCGTTGCCGTATTGCAGCATGGGGTGCAATGCCATGTACTTGTTTGTAACCGAACCCGACTGCAGACCAAATCTAACGCCGGTCAAAATATAGTTGTCCTTCGGTGTCCATGTGCCATACCGTAACACCCAACCGTCCGATTGCTCAATTTTGATTTGGTCAGCAGGCTTTATGCTGGTGTAATATCTGCTGCCGTTAGCATGCGAATAATGGATGTCCAGATAAAAAGCATCCTCGCCCGAAACTTGCTTGTACATAACGGATATGCACAGCGTTACACCCTTGACAATGCGCGTGCTAGTAGTGTTAAAATCAAATATTTTAAGGCTATTGGAATTTGTTACCGTTGCACTGCCATCATCATTGTATTCAACAGTGCCACCGCCTTGGAGAGCAGCGTTCTTGAAGCTCTCACTGCCCAGGATCAGGTTGCCGCCGCCGGTGATTTTGGTGCCTTTTTTCACCTCAGAAGAAAGCCCGTCCACCGTTGCTTTCAGGTCGGTGTACTTGCCGGTCAGGTCGCTGGCCTTTACTTCCAGGCCGTCCACGCTGGTCTTGATCTCCAGCATTTTGCCGGTCAGGTTCTTGTAGTTCTGGCTGTTCACCGCGCTGGAGCTTTCCCGGCTGGCGCTGCCCACGCTTTCAAAGCTGGCTTTGCCGGAGGAGATTGTGGCGCTCATCAGGTAGGTATCAAACTCCCGCCCGCGTGCGTCCTTAACGTGCACGATCTGCCCGCAGGCAAGGCCGGAACTGCTGGGCACCGATACTTTGCAGGGGGTGTAGGTCATGTTTTTCAGCACGTTGTACAGGTTTTGGACAACGCTTTTCAGGTTGGCTTCGGTTCCGGTTGTCAGCAGCAGGTTGCCCTGCACTGCATAGGTGTTGGTGGCAGTGGTGCTGTCGGGGTAGATGACCCCCACGTCACTGTCCGACTGCCGGATCTGGACTTTCTCAATGGCCTTGACCGTGTAGTCCTCGTAGCTCAGGCTGTCAGCATAATAGGCGGTGCTGTTGCTGGCACCGTCCGGGGTGATTTTAGCAGTGCTGCGCTTGTCTGTGTAGGTCAAGAATTGCAGCTTGCCGTCTGCATTCATGTGGGCGTAGCAGCCTGCCGCTTCCGCCGCCCAGGAGATAATCTGTCGGCAGGTTAAATCATCCGCATAGAACGCCTGCACGCTGTAGCTGCCGTTAATGGGCAGGCTGCTGCTGGCAAGTGTGACCCCTGCCCGCTGGCAGGCCAGCTGTACCAGCTGCCAGATGGTCTTGGGGAACTGCGCCTGATTGGCCCGCAGCCAGCCGGAGAAGTCCGCATCCAGCTTGGACATGGTGTCGTAGGCCGTGACCTTGTAGCTGTTGCGCTTGGTGCGGGTGGGCTTTTCAGCATAGAAAACGCCCACCTTGGTGCGGTTCCCGGCATCGTCCTGCCGGTAGTAGGTCAGGGCGTCCCCGGCAGTAATTTGCAGGCTGCCGCCCGGGTCCGCCCAGATTTCGGCTTCGATGTAGTCCGAAAACGCAGAGCCGATGGTGAACTCCTGCCCGGCGTTCACCGCAGTGTGCAGGGTAAGAGCTTTAAGGGTGCTGCCAGCCTCTCCGCCTTTCAGCTCAGTGCCGTTTGGCAGCCGCAAAACGGAATAGTACATACTTCACCTCCGGTCAGCATTCGATAATGTTAAACTTCAAATTCTTCCACTGTTTCGTCTTGGCGTTGTGCCAGGCGATGCCGTATTTGCTGCAGTAGCAGGTGGTGGTTTCGGTCTCGGTGGAAGAGCCGGCTTTGGGATGGGTGAACTGAAACGTTGCCTTGCCTGCAAACAGCCCGATGGTGTACTTGTATTCATCATCCGTCAGGCAGCTGTAGGCGATGGGCCAGGTAGCCACTTTTTCCCGCACCACTTCGCGGTGCATGTACCCGGCTTCGTCGCGGCCGGAATCGCTGGAATCTAGGTCAGAATAGCTCGGTTCAATGTCGCAGTCCGGTGCGTACAGGGATTTGCCATCGATCTGGAACAGATTGGTCAGGGTCACGTTACACACCTCCTGTGGCAATGGCCTGTTTGCGCTGCCAGCGCTGTACGGCGCGGCCTACGTCCTCGTCGGTCAGCTCAATGCCGTACACGGCGGAGAGGATCTCCCGCAGCACGGCCACAACGGCTTCAAAGCCAGCCATCTGGCCCGCCTGCAGGTCCTCCATGACCTCGGCCACAGCCTGCTTGATGGTGTCCAGCGGAGCTTCCACGTTGGTGCCGTGGCTCTGATCGCCCAGCACGGCCAGAAACTCCCGGTTGGCCGGGATGACCGCGCCTTGTGCCAGGTAGGGGATCTGCGGGGCGGTCAGGGTGCTGATATTAAACCCGACATGCCCGCCGCCGAATATGTCCGGCAGGTCGAACGAAAGGCCGTTCAGCGCATTGATGACCGTGTTGATGCCGGTGACAACGGCGGAGATCATCCGATTGATGAAGCCGATGATGCCGTTGACGGCGGTCTTGATGGTACTGGTGATGCCGTTCCAAATGTCGGACACAATCTCGGCGAGCGTGTTCCAGGCGCTGTTCCAGCCTTGCTTAATGTTGGCCGCGGCGGTGTCGAGAGCGTTTCTCACTCCCGTCCAGAAATCGTCCCAGCCTTGCTGGATTTTCGCCCAGAGGTCCGCAGCAATTTCTTTTACCCTCGTCCAGCAGGCGTTCCATACCTCTTTGATGTTTTCTCCTGCCTGATCTAGCGTCTCTTTTAGGTTGTCAAGAGTTTCGCCGAATTTCTGCTTAATATCATCCCAGTGCGTCACCAAGTATGCGATGATGGCAGTAGCTAATACGATTAGTGCTGCAATTAAGAGCGCGGGCCACAGACCGATGGCAGAAACGATGCCTGCAATCAGGGAAGCCAGACCACCCAAAATGCTGGGCAGGACTGTTCCTACAATAAAGGATCCAAGTTGCGGTAGCAGACTGGCGCCCAGCATGGCTATCAATAGAGGCCAAGTGTTGATGATGATTGTGACTATCTGAGAAAGTATTCCTCCCCAGTCAATGGCCTGGAGGCACTCTAAGAGTGTCCGCCCCACAGTACCCCAGTCTACCTGGTCAAGGATGCTGTTGATAGCGGCCAGTACATCAACTGCCAGAGTGCTCAGTGAAGAAAAAAGGCCCACCCAGTCAATGGAACCGATCATTGTTACGATGCTCTGGCCCAAAGTAGCCCAATCGGAGCCCTCCACGGCGGTAATCAGTGCGGCAAGCAAGCCCAACGCAACGCCATTCATGCCCACTCCGACCTCCTGCCAGGGAATATTGGAGATAGCCGAATTGATGCAGGTGGCAATGGAACTACCGAGCTCAGCCCATCCGGTGTAGGCCTGCACGAATCCGTACAGTGTTAAAATGGCAGCCCGCATACCATCAGTCAGTACGCGGCCAAGAGCTACCCAATCAACCTCTGCCACACACTGCTCTAGTCCATTGCCGAGACCGTTGCCCAATGTTTCCCATTGAAACTCTTGCATAAAGGTATCCACAAACAGTAGGGCAGTGTTCAGCCCCTGTGCAATGGTGGAGCCAACCAGCCGCCAATCCAGCCGGGCGATAAAGCCGTTGAGGGTATCCGCAATGTTTGCGGCCCAGGTCTGGGCCTTGTCCTGGATATCCGGCCAGGGGATCGCCGCCATGGCTTCATTCAGCTTTTGGGCGAAAAGCTGCCCGACCTGGTTCCATTCGCCTGCCTCGATGGCGGCCAGCACGGAATCCAGGAACGGGCTTTTTGCGTCAAAGTTATAGTTGGGGGTGATGCTGCTGGCGCCCGAACTGCCGCCGCTGCTCCCTGTCTTGGCATCTAACCGTTCGATTTCATCAAACCCGGCCAGGCTCTTTGCAGCATCTTTCGCTGCCTTGGATGTTCCGCTCATGCCCTTGGCCGCGGCCTTGGCGGAGGATACCGTCTTGCCGGTCAGGAACGCCACCAGCTTGGCCAAATACGCGAACACAGTTGCTGCCGCATTTGCCAGCGCGGTCAGGGCGGGGGTCAGAACTTGAATTAACGGTGCGGCAGCAGTAGCCGCAGCACCTTGCAGGTTGCCCAGGGCCTGACGCAGGGATGCGCTGGAAAGCAGGGCAGTGCCCATGTAGCTGGTCATCTGGCGCAGACCAGACGAGAGCAAGTTGAAAATTAGAGCACTGGAAGCAAGTCCGGCAATGCGGCGGGAAAACCGCCCCATGCCCTTTGTCATGGCGGACAACCTGGCCTGAATTGCTTTGAAGGGCTGTTGAATCGCTGCAGCCGAAAGACGAACGGCGTTTTTTACGCCCTGAACTGCGCGCGATGCGGCAATTTGTCGGCCTAACAGGGATTCAATGCGCCGGGATTGATGCTCAACCGCTAGGTTTTCGGTATCCATTTGCTGCAAAAGGGCATCGTGCTCTTCTTGTAGCTTTTCAAGCATGGGAACCTGGTCACGATATTCCTTGGACATCGCGCCAATTTTTTGCTGCTGCTGATCCAACGTGGCCCGCAGCTTATCACTGCGTTTAACGTCAGCAGGGGAGAAATCCAGCCCATTCTTTTGGTGCTGCAAGTCCATGGTAGTGTTTAATTTTTGCAGTTCGCGCGCGGTTTCGGCGTTTTCCTGCCGGGCACGCTTGAGATCATCGCCCAGGCTGGTATGCTTGGCACCTGCCTGCGCCAGTTGCTTGTCCAGCGCAGCAACCTGCTGGGCGGTGCTCTTGGCCTTGGCCTGCAGCTCTTTCAGCTCGGCATAGGCGCCTTTATTGTTGATTCTGGTATCCAGAATGATCGACCCATCGGCCAAGAACTACACCCCCAGACTTTTGAAAAATTCTTCCTGTCTCTTATACACATCTCCGAGCCCACGAGACCGGCGCCTATCTCGTATG
>ENA-OYYE01001063-OYYE01001063.1-human-gut-metagenome-genome-assembly--contig:-NODE-1063-length-11032-cov-3.644074_pt1 | contig 11032 bp, 9 predicted proteins | sample MGYA00243244_ERZ653437 | MGnify/ENA primary metagenome ERZ653437 (study PRJEB26926, sample SAMN06165130) | human gut metagenome | biome: ENVO:00009003; feature: ENVO:2100002; material: ENVO:00002003...
GGCTCCGGTCTCGTGGGCTCGGAGATGTGTATAAGAGACAGGTTCACATGTCGCTCGTAATCACCCGATTCCAGCAAACGAGCCAAAGCGACCTGGTCAACAGAGCTAACCGACGAGGCGTAAAAACCAAGGTTGCGCCTAAACCGCTCCATTAGCTCATCGGGCAACACCATGTACGCTAGACGCAACGCCGATGACAGGCTCTTCGAAAACGTGTTGGTGTAAATAACCGACTGGGCGGCATCGATCGATGCGAGCGCAGGAATCGGCTTGCCCGCAAGGCGAAACTCACAATCAAAGTCATCTTCGATGAGATACCGACCTGGTCGCTCGGCGGCCCAGCTCAGAAGCGCATAGCGACGCGCAATGCTCGTCACAAGGCCGGTCGGATACTGATGGGACGGCATCAGGTGAAGGACATCGGTCCCGCTTTTCTGCAGAGTGCTCAAGTCCACGCCCTCATCATCCAACGGGATATGTCGAACTTGGCAGCCCATAGCCTGATAGATACGCGTCAGACGCAAATAGCCCGGATCCTCAACCGCATACACCTTGTCCGCGCCAAGCAACTGAACCAACATGGTATCGAGCAGCTGGGCGCCCGCACCGATAACGATGTTGTTGGGGTCGACATTCATACCCCTTGTCCCGTGCAGATGGTGAGCAATTGCGCGTCGCAGCCGAGCAGTGCCCTGCGCCGGTGCGGGCGAAAAGATTTCGCGCTCGTCTTCGGATGCCAGCGTCGCCCGTAGCGCGCTTTGCCAAAGCCGCGCCGCCTCCAAAGCAGAAGGAGAAAGCGCATCGAATCGCTCGACCTGTCCGTTGACATCATGCACGCTGGGGCCCACAGAGACGGCATCTCGGTCGATGCCCTCCGCAGCCGAAGCCAAAACCGGTGCATCCGGAAGCTCGCAAGCGTAGTAGCCACGACGTGGTATTGAGCAAATATAGCCCTCAGCGAGTAACTGGCTATATGCATTCTCGATGGTAATAACACTGATTCCCAGATGACTGGCAAAGGCGCGCTTAGACGGCAAATGCTCCCCCGCCACAATGCGTCCAGCTACGATATCATCTCGAATTTGCTGGTAAACATACTCATAGAGCGATGCTTCGCCGCGTTTTTCCAAATTGTAGTCAAGCATGAGCCTATCACCTGACCTTATTAAGTCATTCAATCTGGTATTAGTCTGACCTTGTAATTATCTCGAAAACTGAGTATTTTGTCATACCCAGCTCCCCGATAGGATGTTCCGTCAAGCAATGCACATGCCAACCAAGGGAGCAACCATGGCAGAACAGAACAGCAAGGCCGACCGCGTCAAACTCAATCGCGAGCTCGCGCAGATGCTCAAGGGCGGCGTCATCATGGACGTTACCACGCCCGAGCAGGCACGCATCGCCGAGGAGGCAGGCGCCTGCGCCGTCATGGCCCTCGAGCGCATCCCGGCCGACATCCGTGCCGCAGGCGGCGTCTCGCGCATGAGCGACCCCAGGATGATCAAGGGCATCCAGGAGGCCGTCTCCATCCCCGTCATGGCCAAGTGCCGCATCGGTCACATCGTCGAGGCGCAGGTCCTGCAGGCCATCGAGATCGACTACATCGATGAGTCCGAGGTTCTCTCCCCTGCCGATGACGTCTATCACATCGACAAGACCCAGTTTGACGTGCCGTTTGTCTGCGGCGCCCGTGATCTGGGCGAGGCGCTGCGCCGTGTTGCCGAAGGCGCCACGATGATTCGCACCAAGGGTGAGCCGGGTACGGGCGACGTCGTTCAGGCCGTGCGTCACATGCGCAAGATCCAAAAGCAGATCCGTGACGTTGTTGCCCTGCGCAACGACGAGCTCTTTGAGGCAGCCAAGCAACTGCAGGTTCCGGTCGAGCTGGTGCGCGAGGTCCATGCCACGGGTAAGCTTCCCGTCGTGAACTTTGCCGCCGGCGGCGTAGCGACCCCCGCCGACGCCGCGCTGATGATGCAGCTGGGCGCCGAAGGCGTGTTTGTCGGCTCGGGCATCTTTAAGAGCGGCGACCCCGCCAAGCGCGCAGCCGCCATCGTCAAGGCCGTGGCAAACTTCACCGATGCCAAGCTCATTGCCGAGCTTTCAGAGGACCTGGGCGAGGCCATGGTGGGCATCAACGCCGACGAGATCGAGATTATCATGGAAGAGCGCGGGCGCTAGTCCAGCAGAAAGGATCGCACATGAGCGATTATGCAGACCAAACGGTCGCCGTGCTGGCGGTCCAAGGCGCATTTGCCGAGCACGAGGCAAGACTATCCGAGCTGGGCGCGCGCTGTATTGAGCTGAGGCAGGCGGCTGATTTAAAACAGGACTTTGACCGTCTGGTACTTCCCGGCGGCGAGTCTACCGTTCAAGGGAAGCTGCTAGATGAGTTGGGCATGCTCGAGGAGCTTCGCACCCGCATTGTTGAAGGCATGCCCGTCCTGGGCACCTGCGCCGGCCTGATTCTGCTGGCTCACGACCTTGCCGCCCATGACGATAAGGGCACGCCGCGCCTGGCAACCATGGATGTGCTCGTTGAGCGCAATGCCTACGGCAGGCAGCTCGGCAGTTTTCGAACCAAGGGGCAGGTAGCTGGCATCGACGGTGAAGTGCCGCTGACGTTTATCCGCGCGCCCCGCATCGTCGAGGTCCACGGCGACGCAAAGGCCTTAGCGAAAGTCGACGGCCGTATCGTCGCCGCGCGCCAGGGCAACCAGCTCGGCGTAACCTTCCACCCCGAACTCGACGAAGACACCCGCCTCCACGAAATGTTTCTACAAATGTAGGCATCGAAATCAACAAACAAAATGAGAGTGGATAATCTCCCACTTTGAGCTTGAATGCAGACTCAAACCGGGAGATTATCCACTCTCATGCTATGCAATCGTTGGGTGTTCCTATAGTTTTGTCAACCGTCGGGGCTACTCCCGGTAGGGCACCCGGTCGCGCATCACGGCGTATATCGCCCTGAGCCGCTTCCTCGCGACGGCCTTGAGCGCCCGCCCGTGCCCCATGCCCCGCGCCCTGCAGGCCCGGTAGTACTCGCCGTAGCGCCCCGAGGACCTCACCAGGCTGTTGCACGAGAAGATCAGCAGGGACTTGAGCCTCGCGTCGCCGCGCCTGGACGCCCTGACCGACCTCACCGACGTTCCGGAGCTCCTCACCCTCGGGGCTATGCCGCAGTACGAGGCCAGGTGGTCGTGGTCCGGGAACCTCCCGATGTCGACCGACACCGCGAGCTGCGCCGCGGTCCTCGGGCCGATGCCGGGCACGGTGAGCAGGCACGCGTAGGTCTCGTCGCCCTCGAGCAGCGCCGCCGTCTCGGCCTCGAGGGCCCCGGCCTCGTCGAGGGCCTCCGATATCCGGGCGGCCAGGAACCTGACCTGCCTGTTCTCGGCCTCGATGAGCGCCGGCGGGGGCGCAGTCGAGGCGGCCGCGGCACCTCCCCGGCGGCCTCGGCCTGCGGCCCCTCGGCCCCCGAGCGGGCGATCCCCCACGCCCCGCCGAACCCGGCGAGCAGCTCCAGCCACCGGCGGTCCGACAGGTCGACGGCGGCCTCGAGGGCCGGGCAGGACTCGAGCAGCACGGCGCGCAGGCGGTTCTTGTCCCTGGTCGCGCAGGCGACGACGTGGTCGCGCTGCGACGAGAGGGCGCGCGCGGCCTCGAGGGCCTCGCCGCGGCCCGGGACCCCCGACAGGGAGTCCGGCACACCCAGGGCGGTCCGCGCGATCACCGCGGCGTCGCGCTCGTCGGTCTTGGCCTCGCCGGCGAACAGCCCGGCGGCGCGGCTGGCGGCGAGGCCGGGCAGGTGGGCGACCCCCAGACCCGCGGCGCGGGCGCGCCTCACGGCGAGGGACCCTATGTTGCGGAACTGGTCGACCACGACGAGCGTGCCGGCGGGCACGGAGGCGAACAGCGCGTCGAGCTCGGCCTCCCTGTTGCGGACGGGGGCGCTGGACAGCACCTCCCCGTCGCGGTCGATCAGGCAGGCCCAGTGGGAGGACTTGCCGACGTCTAGGCCGAGCACGGCCGCGGGCCTGGTCGATGGCGCTTTCACGGTGGTATCCTTCCGGTAGTCGTTCGACCGGATGGCCTCCCCCTCGGCACTCACATTACCAGCCGCGGCGCCTGCCCGGCACTTTCCTATCAGCCGTCGGGGGCGGCGCGTCCCGCGCCGGCAGCACCCAACAGGCCCTCTCGGGGGCAGGGACATTCGGCCGTGCGCGGGCGCCCGGTCGGCGGCCCGTTCTGGGCGCGCCTCAATCGTAGCCCGAGACGGGCCCGGGCTGACAATTTCGACTGTAATGGACGTTCTTAAACGACTAGTCAAACAAGAACGTCCCCAACGACTATCTTTTAGCAGGTCTGGATCATGGCAATGCCGATGTTTTGGCACCGACAGCGAGCGCCTACCAGAGCGAACAAATTGGCATGAAAAGAGGACGGCATAGACCTTCTGGTCATGCCGTCCTCTTTGAATGACAAGTTGTCGCTCTGGTGGGCGCGCAGCGTCAACTAGTTACGCGGTTTGGTAAAACCGCGTAACCCAACTAGAAGCGGTTACCGCGGAAGCCGCCACCGTTGCGGCCGCCACGGTCGCCACCGCGACCGCCGCGGTCGCCACCACGGCCACCACGATCGCCAAAGCCGCCGCGGCCGCCACGGTCGCCGCCACGGCCACCACGGTCGTCACGGCCGCCGCGAGGACCGCGATCCTCGTCCAGGCCCATGGCGACGAGCGGAGCGATAACCTTATCGAGAGCGGCCATCAGCTCGGTGGCCTCCTCGTAAGAAAGCTCGGGCAGGAGCTTCTCCTTCTTGTTGGCAAGCTCGACCAGGCCCTCAGCGGCATCCTCGGCGGCGAAGACAACAATCTTGCGCATATCGCCCTCGGCGTCGTCGATGCGGCCGACCAGATCGGCAGCCTCGGCCTCGGCCATCAGGCCATCGAGCTCACGAAGGCGCATGCCCAGCAGGTCGGACATTTCCTTCTGCTCCATCTTGGGCTTGAGGTCAAGAAGCTTGATGGCGCGCTCGATGTTCGCCATGCGCTCGGCCTTGGCCTCCTCCTCCTTGGAAATAGCAAAGCGACGGCTACGCAGCAGGCGGGCGGCCTTCTGCATCTTGTCCATCAGCTCTTCGTCATCGTAATCAACGGCGGCCTCGACAACCTCGGCCTCCTCCTCGGCGGAAACCTCGTCAGCAGCCTCAACCTCGGCAGCTTCGGTCTCCACGGTCTCGACTGCCTCGACCTCGGCAGCCATGGTCTCGTTCTCGGTCTCGTTCATGATCTCTTCGTTCTCGGACATGAGACTCCTTCTTGGCCCTCTCGGGCATCATCGCCCCATTCGCGGGGCCCGTCGCGCACTCTTTGCGCTTTAAACAATCATGCCTCTCGGCAAAACGTCCATTAGTTTATGGTGTCGCCATCCAATCTAGCTGCAGAATCTATGTGCACACATTAATGCGACATGTGTGACTCGCGACGAGCGTACACCAGCGACGCCACGAACCCGACCGCGGCAATTACAGCCGCCACACGCACGGCAGCTGCAAATCCAATCGCCTGGGCAACGTCCGTCGCAACGCCAGCGGCGCCGGCAGTCGCCGCAGAACTCGAGAGCAGGCCGATAAACAGCGACGGGCCAAACGATGCGGCAATCATGTTCCACGTATTGAGCAATGCCGTTCCGTGAGGATGCTCGGCGGCAGGCAGCGTCTCCAAGCCGGCCGTCTGCGAGGGGCTCAGCACCAAACCGACTCCGGCATACACCACAACGGTCAGTGCCACGACGACGCCGATGTTCATACTCGCCGCCGTCATCGAGATTGCAGTCTGCCCCACGGCAATCAGGGCAAAGCCGACCGGCAGCAGCGGCCATGCGCCACGGGCGTCCATCACGCGTCCGCCCACAATCGAGGTCACGGCGTTGCAGGCAATCGCCGGCAAAATGAGCAAGCCCGCAGCAAGTGCGGTCATGCCGTATGCGCCCTCAAAATAGAGCGGCAACAAAACGCTCATCGAGAACGTCGTCATCATCGACACCACCACAAGCAGACACGCAGGCCAATAACGAACGCTCGCCATGGGACGCACGTTAAGCACCGGATGCTCGAGCTTGAGCTGGCGGGCCGCAAACAGGCCGAGCAGCACAATGGCGGCGAAAAGCGTCACGATACCGGCAATCAGATTGGTCGAGAACTCGCCTACGGAATACACAAATGCCGTAATGCCGGCGGCGAGCAAAACAACCGACAGAATATCAAGCGTGGTGTTCGAGCGCTCTCCAACATTCTGAACAAGCTTTACGCCCGCCGCAGCGACCGCAATGCCGCCCACCAGCGGTACTACGAACACCGCCCTCCAGCCAAACAACGTGCACATAAGACCGCTGATCACGGGTCCAAACGCCGGCCCTAGCGTAATGCAGGCACCGCCCAGGCTCAGATACAGACCAAGCTTCTCGCGCGGGGCGCAAGACAGCACCACGTTCATCATGAGCGGGAACAAGATGCCCGATCCCGCAGCCTGCAAAATACGGCTTGGCAGCAAAACGCTAAACGACGGAGCGAACAGGCACAGGACTTCGCCGGCGACCATGCATCCGCATGCGAAAAACAGCAGCTTGCGCGTCGAGAAACGGCCGGACAGGAAGGCCATGATGGCCGTAAAGATCGACGTCACGATCATGTAGCCCGAAACGAGCCACTGCGCCGTGGTGGCACTCACCGAAAAGGCCGCCATAATGTCGTGCAACGCCACATTAATGATGTTCTCGTTAAACGCGGCAACAAAGGCTGCGATATACATTACGACGAGAGACGCCGCAGTGGCCGATGGCGTTTCTTGAACTTGTTGCTGAGATTTGCTCCCCATGCATTTCCTTCCTCTTGGAACGACAGTCGCATCGCCCCAGAGGAACAGTCCAGGGCGAAAATGAGCCCTAGACTTACGCCAGACGCCGTACACGACGAGTCTGGCAACATGGTCCAACGTCGAAAAATTGTAACGCGAACGCGCAGCTTTCCTTCCGCGCTATTATTAAAAGTCCACGAAAGCATGAGACATGAGGAGCCCGCCATGATTAAGCCCATCATGAAATCCGAGTTCTTTTTGCGCCTGCCTTCCGAAGACGCGGGACCCGACGATGCCGCGACCGGGCAGGATCTCCTGGATACGCTCCACGAGCATGAGCACGAGTGCGTGGGCCTCGCCGCCAACATGATCGGCGTGCGCAAACGCATCATCTGCATAAAGGACGGCAACAGGACGCTCCTGATGTACAACCCTCAAATTCTTGAGCAGGTCAATGCCTATCAGACGAGCGAAGGATGCCTCTCGCTGATCGGCGAGCGTCCCTGCACCCGCTATCGCCGCATTAAGGTGGAGTATTTGGACGAGAACTTCGTCCACCGCATCAAAAACTTCTCGGGCTACACCGCCGAGATCATCCAGCACGAAATCGACCACTGCAACGGGATCGTTATTTAGTTCCGCCGATTCAAGAAAGCTCCCTGCAGCAAAGCAACTGCAGGGAGCTTTTCATAGTGCGGAACTTCTATCCCACTAGCTCTGGCGGTAATGGTCAAAGAAGTCGGCGAGGTCTTCGAGCGACTCTTTGAGCACTTCCATGCGCGGCAGGTACACGATGCGGAAGTGATCGGGCTCGGCCCAGTTAAAGCCGCCGCCGCGCGTGATCAGAATCTTCTTCTCGTGCAGCAGGTCGAGGGCAAACTGCTCGTCATCGGTGATGTTGAACTTCTTAACATCCATCTTGGGGAAGATGTAGAACGCCGCACGCGGCTTAACCACCGAGATGCCGTCAATCTTGCTGAGTGCCTCATACACAAAGTTGCGCTGCTCGTAGACACGGCCGCCGGGACGGATGTAGTCGTTAACGGACTGATGGCCACCGAGTGCCGTCTGAACGATCGACTGAGCCGGCACGTTGGAGCACAGGCGCATGTTGGAGAGCATGTTGATGCCCATGATGAAGTCGCTCATGCAGCGCTGGTTGCCCGAAAGCACCATCCAGCCTATACGATAGCCCGCAATCATGTGCGACTTGGAAAGGCCACTAAAGGTAACGCAGGGCAGGTCGGGGGCGAGCGAGGCAATCGAGACGTGCTCGTAGCCGTCCATGCACAGGCGGTCGTAGATCTCATCGGCAAAAATCATCAGCTGATGCCTGCGTGCAACCTCGACGATGCCCTCGAGCACCTCGCGCGGATAGACGGAACCCGTGGGGTTGTTGGGGTTGATGATGACGAGGGCTTTGGTCGCGCTCGTGATCTTGGACTCCATATCCTCCAGGTCGGGATACCAATCCGCCTGCTCATCGCACAGATAGTGCACGGGATGACCACCGGCAAGTGTTGCGCACGCCGTCCAGAGCGGATAGTCGGGGCTGGGGATCAGAATCTCGTCGCCATTGTCGAGCAGCGCGTTCATCGAAAGCTGAATGAGCTCGGACACGCCGTTGCCTGTGTAGATATGCTCCATCTGAACGTTGGGCAGACCCTTGATCTGCGAATACTGCATAATCGCCTTGCGCGCGGAGAACAGGCCGCGCGAGTTGGAATAGCCTTCGCAGTCGGGCAGCTGCTGGCGCATGTCCTTGATAACCTCGTCGGGCGTGCGGAAACCGAAGGGCGCCGGGTTGCCGATATTGAGCTTGAGGATGCGCTCGCCTTCGTCCTCCATACGGGCAGCCTCGTCGACGACGGGGCCGCGCACGTCATACAGAACGTTCTCGAGTTTGGTGGATTTGGAAAAAGTACGCATGGTGGTGCTCCTTGGAATTTGAGCTGAGGGATGGGGTTCGGGCTTGGAAACGTTGCGGGACGATGATGCCTCGCCCTGATCGGCGTCACCGGCGAGCAGCCAGGTAACATCGACCTCCAAGATGCGGGCGAGCAGCTCTGCCACGTCGCGCCGCGGAATCGTCTTGCCGCTCACATATTGGCTCATCTGACTCTTGCCGAGTTTTTTGCCGAGCATCTCCGATGCGCGGATTACGTCCGACTGGCGAACGTCGCGATCGGACATAGCCTGTCGCAGGCGATTACTAAACGTCTCTTGGGCCACAGGAACCTCCTTGCTGGCAAAGTTCAATTTATAGAACACGAATTGAACCAAGGTTCAATTTAGCAAGCAGTATAGCGCCGTACCTCATTCGAAAGTTCAATTTCATAAGAAAACGTACCGAACTTCGAGATTTGCCCAAAGCGGACAATGACGTGCACGCGTTTAGAGGTATTCAAGGAATCGAGCGGCGGCAAGCGAAACGTCGGCCGTGCGATATATCGCATTGATCTGCCGATGGGGATGCCCCTCGAGCGGACGCACGGCAACATCGAACTGACAGCGGCGCAAGATGAGCGCAGGAAGAACGCTCACGCCCAGGCCATCCTCCACCATAGCCATAATCGCATAGTCATCCCAGGTCGACAGCTTGGAGCGCACCGTCAGCCCCGCCCGACGAAACAGCGGCGTAATCTCATCATCGGTGCCGCGTTCCAGCAGAATAAACTGCTCGTTGGCCAAATCGGCAAGAGAGACGACCTCTTCAGTGGCAAGCAAAGAGTCTGCCGGCACTACCGCCATCAACTCGTCGCGCACCAAAGACCGCGACGTCATGCCATTTTCTCGGGGCTCATGCGGGATAAAGCCCAGATCGCAGCGGCCCTCTGCCACCCATTGTTCAATCTCTGAATAGTCGCCCATCAGCAGCTCGTAATCAATGTCTGGATAATCGGCACGAAAACGAGCAATCACCGGCGGCAGCACGTGGGTCGCCACGCTCGAAAACGTACCGATGCAGATTTTGCCGCGCATGAGCCCACGCATCTCATCCACGCGTCGCTGCAAGCGAACGAATTCCTCGCAGAGCGCCTCGACAGCCGGCATGACCTGTCGCCCGTCAGCAGAAAGAGCCACGCCCTCGCGACTGCGGTCGAGCACCTTAAAGCCCCAATCGGCCTCAAGATCGGCCACCATACGGCTCACGCCCGATTGCGAATAGCTCAGGCGCTCGGCGGCGCGCGTAAAGCTTCCGGCGCGCACTGTCTCGAGCAGCACCTGCATCTTTTGAATATTCGTTTCCACGGCAGTCCTCCATCCTTGCATGAGCTTTTGTCATGTCAGCCATGCATTATATTCGCTTTTCTTCTAAAGCCAGTTCACCCATAGTGAAGTTGCTCGGATATAGAGGGGATGTCAGCGCATGAACAACGGTCTGTTTACGTACTTAGCAGCATTGCTATTGTTTGGCTCCAACGGCATCATCGCCGCTGCCATCGCACTGCCGAGCTCCGATATCGTGCTACTACGCACGTTTTTGGGCGCACTCTCGCTTGTCACCATCCTCGCCATCACCCAACGCCATAAGTTGCAGGCGCCATCTCGCCCCCGCGAAGCCGCAGCCCTCCTCCTCTCGGGAGCCGCGCTGGGCGCCAGCTGGATTTTTCTGTTCCGCGCCTACCAGACGATCGGCGTCGGCGTATCCTCGCTGCTGTACTACTGCGGCCCCATCATTGTCATGGCGCTCTCCCCGCTCATCTTTGGCGAAAAGCTGACCGGAGGCAAAATCGCCAGCTTTATCGCCGTTGCTTGCGGTGCTTTTCTCATTGCAGCGCAAGGTCTAGGCGGCAATATGCCCATTGCGGGTATCGCCTGCGGCATCGCCTCGGCATTTTGCTATGCGCTGATGGTCATCGCTAGCAAGGGTGCGCCACACATCGAAGGCCTCGAGAACTCCACGCTCCAGGTGAGCGCCGCCTTTGTGACCGCACTGGTCCTCACGCTCATCACGCAGGGCGCTCCCTCGTTCCTGTCCGCCGGCGTCGCCGCCAGTATTGATTGGCACGCCGTCGCTATGCTCGGCGTCGTCAACACCGGCATTGGTTGCCTGCTCTACTTTAGCGCCGTCGCCAAGCTGCCCGTCCAGACCGTCGCCGTCGTCGGCTACCTCGAGCCGCTTTCGGCGGTCGTGTTCTCGGCCGCCCTTTTGGGTGAAGCCATAACACC
>ENA-OYYE01001064-OYYE01001064.1-human-gut-metagenome-genome-assembly--contig:-NODE-1064-length-11026-cov-8.993164_pt1 | contig 11026 bp, 12 predicted proteins | sample MGYA00243244_ERZ653437 | MGnify/ENA primary metagenome ERZ653437 (study PRJEB26926, sample SAMN06165130) | human gut metagenome | biome: ENVO:00009003; feature: ENVO:2100002; material: ENVO:00002003...
CTACCTTTGCACCGCATTTTTAAAACGAATAATTTATTTATTTAATTAAACGAGTATGAATCAATACGAAACCGTTTTCATTTTGACTCCCGTTTTGTCTGATGTTCAGATGAAGGAAGCGGTAGAGAAATTCAAAGGCATCCTTACAGCTGAAGGTGCTGAGATTGTAAATGAAGAAAACTGGGGACTGAAAAAACTGGCTTATCCTATCCAGAAGAAGTCAACCGGTTTTTATCAACTGATTGAGTTCAATGCAGAACCTACTGTCATTGAAAAGTTGGAAGTTAACTTCCGTCGTGACGAACGCGTTATCCGCTTCCTGACTTTCAAGCAGGATAAGTACGCTGCAGAATATGCTGCAAAGAGAAGAAGTGTAAAATCAACTAAAAAGGAGGATTAATCATGGCACAACAAGTTCAATCAGAAATCAGATATTTAACTCCGCCCTCAGTAGACGTGAAGAAGAAAAAATACTGCCGATTCAAAAAGAGCGGTATTAAGTACATTGACTACAAGGATCCTGAATTCTTGAAGAAATTCTTGAATGAGCAAGGTAAAATCCTTCCGCGTCGTATCACCGGTACTTCTTTGAAGTTCCAACGTCGTGTGGCTCAGGCTGTGAAGAGAGCACGTCACTTGGCATTGCTGCCCTATGTAACTGACATGATGAAATAATAGGAGGAGGAAAGAGTATGGAAATTATATTGAAAGAAGACATCGTAAACTTGGGTTATAAGAACGATATCGTAACGGTGAAGTCCGGTTATGGTCGTAACTACCTCATCCCTACCGGTAAGGCTGTCATCGCTTCTCCGGCTGCAAAGAAAATGTTGGCTGAAGAGCTGAAACAACGCGCTCACAAGCTGGAAAAAATCAAGAAGGATGCAGAAGAACTGGCTGCTAAGCTGGAAGGCGTATCTTTGACGATTGCTACGAAAGTTAGCTCTACCGGTACTATCTTCGGTTCTGTCAGCAACATCCAGATTGCAGAAGAACTGGCTAAGCTGGGTCACAACATCGATCGTAAGATTATTGTGGTAAAAGACGCAGTGAAAGAAGTGGGTAACTACAAAGCTGTCGTTAAGCTGCACAAGGAAGTTTCTGTAGAAATTCCTTTCGAAGTGGTTGCTGAAGAAGCATAAGAACAATAACTTCTATATAAAAAAGCCCGGGCTCTCTCATGAGTCCGGGCTTTTTTGGTGTAAACAGTTCAATTGCATGTTTTATCGATGGCCGCTGCCGTCTCATCGATTTGCTTTAAAAAGCGCATATACATTTTAGCAGGATATGTATGTATACCTGTCTGCTGGATGGCTTTTGACGTCTTCCGGTGGTTTATTTGTGGTTATTGATATTCTTTTTCAATGGCTGCAATGGTTTCGCTGATTTCTTCTACCCCTGAGAAAAAGATTTGTGAACTAAGGATATTGGGCAGGGTTTGAAGAAGCGACAGGCCTTCTGGCTGGGCATATAGAAAGTCCAGGAGGGAAGGATACTCTTTGTTAAAGTTGTCGGGTTTCTCTCTCTTTTTCGTCTGATTGTAAGCGTAGGCTTTTACTTTGGGATTTGCATTGAATTCATCCTGCCCTTGAGACTTATAATCCATATATACATTGAAGGCGGACTGGACGGCTTTGATTGTTCCGTATGCTTTTATAACCTGCAGAGCCAGTTCTTTATTCTTGATTTTGTGGATGAGAGAGGATGATTTCAGCATTTCCATGGCATCATTGGTGAAGGTGAATTTGCTCCATTGAAAAATGAGGGGAAGGTATCGTTTGACGGAGTCTTGGGAAATCTCGCTTTTCTTGTTTTTGTATTCAAACAGATAGGAGGCCGCTTTTTGCTCAAGCGATACCCTCATTGCCATGGCTTGCATTTCTTCCCGGTTCAGAAGAAGTTCGCTTTTCACCAATAGCAGGGATTTTTCTACTTCCTTCTGTGTGTTGCGTTCTGTAATCCAGTCGCTACCGGCAAAGGTAAGGACGATACCCAGCACCACGGCAATGAAATTGCGAAAGAAATCACCGAATTTGTATTCGGCACTGATTTGCTTTATCTTTTTTATCAGTTGTGTTTTCATACGAAAGAATCTCCGGCAAAATTAAATCGGACTTTTAAAGTTCATGTGCCCAAAGGTATGAAAAAAATGCAAAACAGAAAAGGGACATATCCCTTAAATTAGGATATGCCCCTCACTTTATTGTCTGCCAATATAATTTTAGTTCTTCGGCAATGCTTCCTTAACTACCATCTGGCGTCCTACATATTCAGCTCCGTTCAATTCTTTGATTGCGTTCTGAGCTTCAGACGTTTCAGGCATATCAACAAAGGCAAAACCTTTGGATCTACGGGTGTCACGGTCAACAATCAGTTTCACTGAATCTACTGTTCCATACTCTTCCATTACTTGTCTCAAATCCGATTCCTTAACATTGTAGCTAAGATTTCCAATATACATATTCATAAATACAAAAAATAAAAAATTAATAATTCAATAAAGGAGTGATATGGATTTGTTGTCAGTAATGAGAATTCTCAATGTGGATAATCGAGCAGAAACATAATGAAAATCAGATCGTAATAAAACCTCTTATTGTTTTGTTGATGCAAAGTAACGACTTTAAATCGGAACCTGCACTATGCTTGCTTGTATTTCTTCCATATAATACCTTTTTTTGTGAGATAAGACCAATACTTAACATTTGAATTAGCTGGAAGGTAGTGGGAATAGTGGGACACGTCAATGCGGGTACAAACATTGTATTCTACTTTATTAGTAATACAGTGGCACTTTATTAGTAATACAGTAGCACTTTATTAGGAAAAAAGTGACACTTTATTAGGAATAAAGTGCTACTTTATTTGCAATAAAAAAAAGTACAGTAACTACTCGCTGATAATGAGTTGTTTACAAATCCAAGTTTTTGCTTAATAAGAACCTTGCATCTTCATTGGTTCAAAGGCGTCGGATGGATGCTAAAATGAAAGGAAAATCAGGGTTGGGGGGGAGAGGCATCAGGAATAAAAGAGGAGTTAAAGGAGTTAGAGAAGTTAAAGGAGTTAAAGAAGTTAGAGGAGTTAAAGAAGTTAGAGGAATTAAAGCTCGATACTTCTGTTTATGATTGGCAAGACTATCGAGCTTTAACTCCTGAGCAAAGCGATAACTCCTCTAACTCCTTTAACTCCTCCTTTATCTCCTCCACCACCTCCTTTTACCTCCTAAGAAAAGCTTCCGATAAGACATAAAAAAAGTCTGCCCGTGCTTTGCACGTCAGACTTTCAATTCCCTCAGAGGTTGTACTGAAATTATTCAGCTACAACGGCTGCGCTGTCTACTGCTACTGTATCGTTAGCTGCTGCGGTTGCTGCTGCTTCAGCTGCGGCTGCCTCAACGGCTGCGATTGAATCAGCGATACGGATAGAATCAGCAGTTGCTTGGTCAGAGTTAGCTGCTTTGTTACCACAAGATGCGAAAGATACTGCTACGATAGCTACAGCCATCAAAACTAATTTTTTCATTTTCTTTACTTTTTAAACGTAATACAATCAATTGCTTTATTAAAACGCTGCAAAGGTATACACTTTTTAAATACGTTGTTCTCGCAACCCCAACTTTTTTTATGCTTTTTTTGAAGATTGGCTCCTAATCTTCTGCAATGCTGTTGTATAAATATCGTTTGATACTTCTTTTTGGTGTTTTTTCAAATTCTGTCGGGTAAAGTTGTATTTGGCTTACTTTTTCATAAGAGGCGATGCTGTTATTCAGATTTTTGAGATTTTCATCCATAATAGTTTTCAGAGTTTCCGGATTATTCAGCCCCAAGGAGTCCAGCGCTTCATAATCGGCATAGACCAGCGCTACCAGTTTCTTCTGGCGTTCGATGATGAGGCTTTCCAGTACGAAAGGCATGTTGTTGAGCCGCGCTTCGATTTCTTCGGGGAAGATGTTTTGCCCGCTCGAACTTAGAATCATGCTCTTGCTGCGGCCGCGTATATACAGATAATTCTGCTCGTCCAGAGTTCCCAGGTCACCGGTACGCAGCCATCCGTCTTCGGTGAAGGCTTCCCGCGTGGCTTCCGGGTTCTTATAATAACCTGCCATTACATTTTCGCCGCGCACTTGTATCTCGCCGATAGAGTCGTTGGGATTCTCCTTGTAGATGCGCGCCTCCATAATGTCCAGAACCTGCCCCGAAGAAGTCGGCCGGAACGTTTCCCACGGCGCGTAGCTGATGAGCGGGGCGCATTCCGTCATACCATATCCCACGGTGAAGGGGAATTTGATGCGGTAGAAGAATTCCTCCACTTCGGGATTGAGGGCCGCACCGCCGATGATGACTTCCTTGAAACGTCCGCCCAGGGCATCTATCAGCTTTTTGCGGATTTGCCCGTAGATTTGTCCGTCCAGCAACGGGATGTTTAGCGCCCATTTCATCGATTTCTTGTTCAGGATGGGCTGGATGACATTCTTATATATCTTCTCGATGACGAGCGGTACGGTGATAATCAGATTCGGCTTCACTTCTTCAAAAGCCTTCATCAGGATTTTAGGAGAAGGAACTTTGCCTAAAAGGGTGACATGCGTGCCCACGGCGGTTGCCGTCAGGAAGTCGAAAGCGCAACCGTAGGCATGGGCCAGCGGAAGAAAGGACAGTACCTTGTCGCCGCGTTTCAGCAATTCGGTGCGGATGCCGAAAGTCACGTTGCCTGCCAGGTTGTTGCCCGTCAGCATCACGCCTTTGCTGAAGCCGGTGGTGCCGGAAGTGTAGTTCAGCAGCATGACTTTGTCGTTGGACAGATTCGTATAGACGACGTCTTCCTTGTGGTAACCTTCGGGATAGGCTTCCTCCATCTTTTCATTCAGGTGCTTGAGGCAGTGCTGAATGGTTTCTCCGTCCCGCTGGTACAAGCAGCGGAAGTCCGTCAGCGAGAACACACCCCGCAAACCGGTCAGCCGTTCTTCTTCCAGATGCTCCCAGATGGTGTCGCTGGTGAAAAGAAATACGGACTCCGAATGGTTGACGATATGATGTATGTCGTTCGGGTGGAAGTCTTGCAAGATGGGGACGATGATGCCGCCGTAGGTGATGACAGCCATGTAGGCGATGCACCAGCGGGCATTGTTCTTGCCGATGACCGAAATCTTGTCGCCCCGGCGCAGGCTGCAATGCTTGAATAGTAAGTGCAGTTTGGCTATCTCATACGCCACCTCGCCGTAGGTGTAGCTTTCATTTTCTCCGTAATCGGTGTAGCATGGAAGTTCCCAGTTCTCACGGAAACTATGCTCATATAGTTTGATAAAGTTTTCTTGTATCATTGCACGCTTTTTGATGATTTGTGCAAAAGTAGGAAAAATATAATAATAATGTGTACATTTGCAACCGAAATATGATTTAAGCTCATGATAGATACCCATATATTTCAAGATAAAACAGCGGTTTACTACACGCTGGGATGTAAACTGAACTTTTCAGAAACCTCTACCATCGGTAAGATATTGCGTGAGGCGGGGGTGCGTACCGCGCGAAAGGGCGAGAAAGCGGATATTTGTGTGGTGAACACCTGTTCGGTGACCGAAGTGGCGGACAAGAAGTGCCGGCAGGCCATTCATCGCCTGGTGAAGCAGCATCCGGGGGCTTTTGTGGTCGTGACCGGGTGCTATGCCCAGTTGAAGCCGGATACGGTGGCCCAGATAGAAGGAGTGGATGTGGTGCTTGGCGCCGAACAGAAGAAAGACCTGCTGCAATATTTAGGTGACTTGCAGAAACATGAAAGTGGAGAAGCCCATACCTCGGCTCTGAAAGATATCCGTTCGTTTGCTCCGTCGTGTTCGCGGGGCGACCGCACCCGCTTCTTCCTGAAAGTGCAGGACGGTTGCGATTATTTCTGCTCCTACTGCACCATTCCCTTTGCCCGCGGACGCAGCCGCAACGGAAGCATTGCCTCGATGGTGGAACAAGCCCGTCAGGCAGCCGCGAGCGGCGGAAAGGAAATCGTACTGACGGGAGTAAACATCGGCGATTTCGGTAAAACCACCGGAGAGACCTTCTTCGACCTGGTGAAAGCGCTGGATGAGGTAGAAGGCATCGAGCGTTACCGCATCTCCTCCATCGAACCGAATCTGCTGACCGATGAAATCATCGAATATGTTTCGCGTTCGCGTCGCTTTATGCCTCATTTCCATATCCCTTTGCAGTCCGGCAGCGATGAAGTGCTGAAGCTGATGCGCCGCCGCTACGATACTGCCCTGTTCGCATCGAAAGTGCGGAAGGTAAAGGAAGTGATGCCCGATGCTTTTATCGGGGTGGATGTCATTGTCGGCACGCGGGGAGAGACGGACGAGTATTTCAATCAGGCGTATGAGTTTATAAAAAGCCTGGATGTAACCCAACTCCATGTGTTCAGCTATTCCGAGCGTCCGGGTACGCAGGCTTTGAAAATCGAGCACAGCGTTTCGCCTGACGAGAAGCATCGCCGCAGCCAGCGTCTGCTGGAACTGTCGGAAGACAAGACCCGCGCCTTTTATGCCCGCCACATCGGACGGACGATGCCGGTGCTGCTGGAACGCTCTAAACCCGGGATGCCGATGCATGGATTTACGCCCAACTATATCCGGGTGGAAGTGCCGCATGATGACGCCCTGGACAATTGCATCGTTCCTGTGCGTCTGGGAGACTTTAATGCCGACGGTACGGCGCTGCTGGGAATCATAAATGAGTGACGGAGTATGAAATCGAGATTAATCTATTGGCTGACGTATGCGGGCATGTGGTTACTGGCCCTGCTGCCTTTCAAGGCGCTTTATATCCTTTCCGACGGGCTCTACTTCCTGATGCATCACGTGGTGCATTACCGCCGCAGGGTGGTACGTGCCAATCTGCATCATGCTTTTCCGGAAAAGCCGGAAGCGGAACTGCGGGATATTGAACGGAAGTTCTATCATTACCTGTGCGACTACATGCTGGAGGAGGTCAAGATGCTGCGCATGTCTTTCAAGGAACTTTGCCGCCGTATGGAATATGACAACAAGGAGGAGTTCCTCGCGATGATTGAAAAACATGGAGGCATCATCCTGCTGATACCGCATTATGCCAATTTTGAATGGATAATAGGAATGGGGTCCATCATGTGTCCGGGCGACGTCCCCGTGCAGGTGTACAAACCGTTGCACAATAAGTATCTGGACGTGATGTTCAAGCGCATACGTGCGCGTTTCGGCGGATGCAATGTGCCGAAGCATTCCACGGCGCGCGAAGTGATTAAATTGCGCCGCGACGGGAAGCGCGTGGCGGTGGGCCTGATTACCGACCAGTCGCCTACGCCCAATGAAGCCCATTACTGGACTACCTTCCTGCATCAGGATACCGGCTTTATGGACGGTGCCGAGCGTTTTGCCAAACTATTGGATTTCCCTGTCTTCTATTGCGAACTGAAAAAGCAGGGCAGGGGATATTGCAAAGTCATATTCGACTTGATAACCGAGACTCCCAAACAGACGGAAGACGGTGAAATTACCGGGCTTTTTGTCCGCCGCCTGGAACAGACCATCCGCAGAGACCCTCCTTATTGGTTCTGGTCGCATAAACGCTGGAAGTTGAAACGCGAAGATGCCATACAGCATGGATAAGGTGGCGGTTGTCATATTGAACTGGAATGGTTGTGAAATGCTGCGTTCGTTCCTGCCTTCCGTGATACGCTGTTCCCGGGCGGAGGGCGCGGTGGTGTATGTAGCGGATAACGGTTCCACGGACCAGTCTGTGGAAACGGTGCGTAGCGAATTTCCTTCCGTGCGGCTGATTGTCCTTCCCGAAAATCATGGTTTTGCCGATGGCTATAATCTGGCTTTGCAGCAGGTGCAGGCCCAATATGTGGTCTTGCTGAACTCGGATGTGGAAGTGACGGAACACTGGCTGTCGCCCCTTGTTGACTATATGGACGTTCATCCGGAAGTTGCTGCCTGTCAGCCTAAAATACGGAGCTGGCTGCACAAAGAGGAGTTTGAATATGCCGGTGCTGCCGGAGGATTTATCGACCGTTACGGCTATCCCTTCTGCCGCGGGCGTATTTTGGGCGTGGTGGAGAAGGACAACGGACAGTATGACACCGTCCTGCCGGTGTTCTGGGCAACCGGTGCCGCTCTGTTTATCCGCTCGGAAGATTACCGGGAAGCGGGCGGACTGGACGGACGCTTTTTTGCGCATATGGAGGAAATAGACCTGTGCTGGCGTCTGCGTGCCCGTGGTCGGAAGATTGTCTGCGTTCCGCAAAGTATAGTATATCATGTGGGGGGAGCAACCCTGAAAAAGGAGAATCCGCGGAAGACTTTCCTCAACTTTCGTAACAATCTTGTCATGCTGTATAAGAATCTGCCTGCGGAAGAATTGCCGGCCGTGATGCGCATACGCGCTGTGCTGGATTATGTGGCAGCCCTGAGCTTTCTGCTCAAGGGGCAGTTCTCCAATGCCTGGGCGGTGGTCCGTGCACGCCGGGCTTTTCATTCCCTGCGCGCTTCTTTCCTGCCGTCCCGTGAAGAAAATCTGAAAAAAACTTGTCTTTCCATTATTCCCGAACGGACAAAAAGCAGTATCTTGGTGCAGTTTTATTTGCACGGGAGGAAATTCTATTCCCTGTTGAAATAGCGTTTCGCTCCGGATTGTGGAACCTAAATAAGAAAGATTATGGAAAAATTAGTCAGGAAAATCGGATTGGTGGCTCATGATGCCATGAAGAAAGACCTCATTGAATGGGTGCTTTGGAATTCCGAATTATTAATGGGACATAAGTTTTATTGCACAGGTACTACCGGTACACTTGTGCTCGAAGCACTCAAAGAAAAGCATCCCGATGTAGACTGGGACTTTACCATTCTGAAGTCCGGTCCTTTGGGAGGCGACCAACAGATCGGTTCGCGCATTGTGGACGGTGAAATCGATTACCTTTTCTTCTTTACAGACCCGATGACGTTGCAGCCGCATGATACGGATGTGAAGGCCTTGACGCGTCTGGCGGGCGTGGAAAACATTGTTTTCTGCTGCAACCGCAGCACCGCCGACCACATCATATCGAGTCCGCTCTTTCTCGACCCTACTTACAAACGGAGCCGTCCCGACTATACCGATTATGCCAAGCGGTTTGAAAACAAACCGGTGGTGGCGGAGGCGATGGAATCTGCCAGAAAAAGGACGCCGAAAAACCGGTGATAAATGATGGACGGATAGTCCCCCGTTATTATCGTTTCTTAAGGGATGCTGATTCTGAATAACCGATAGTATGAGGTTACTTTATGCATAAGTGGGTGCAGACTACTGCCACCACATAGGCAGAGCTCTGCCACCGTCTTGGCAAGACTTTGCCAAGGCGGTGGCAGTACTTTGCCTGCCTGTTGGCAAGGATGTGCTTTCTTCTGTTACTTCTGTCAAAAGAGAAGTGAACACAGAATCACATACGGTTGTCCGTTCTGGAAAAAGCAGATGCGGGCAGTCTTGTTGTTTTCGGTGTTAGACATGCCCTGCAAGTCCTTCTGAAGGGGGTGGGAGACTTATAAGAAGTGTCAGGGATACTTCTTATAAGTGTCAACGACCTTCTTTAGAGCCGGATTCCAGCCATAGGAGATGTCAGGATTTATTTAATTATTATTATTCATTGGTGGGATTACTTTTTCCCTCCCCAAGCAGTAGGTATCTCACCGTAATTACTGAGCCAGGTTGCACCAGTGAAGCAATCCTCAGTATTCCAAGCCTTCCCCCCTACTTTATACTCCCAGAGCGTCGGGGCTTCGCCTGCATCACTATTCAAATCCATACCTACATTATAAAAACAACCCCCAAAATCCATTGCTTTTGTCACATCTTTGAAACGTTCCGTGTCTTCTTCACCAGTCTCTGTAGAACCAAAGATAAGCTTGTTCAGCTTAAGAGTCCTGCAGCCCCTGAAGCAGTCATAAAAATCCTCTGCCGCCTTATTATTAGCGAACAAACCGTTGGGAAGGCTTCTAAGCCCTTCGCAAGTCCTAAAGCAGGAATTGAAGTTAGTTGCCTTTGTATTTTTATCAAACAAACCGTCGGGAAGGCTTGTAAGCGCTTTGCAACCCTTAAAGGTGTATTGGAAACTCCAGACATTTGGATGGTTATCGAACAAACCCTGAGGAAGCTCTGCAAGCAAAGTACAGTCTTCGAAAAGTCTTTTCAAATCTGCCGTACCCATCTTCAATAACGGAGTTGCCACGCTCAGTAAACCCGTACCGCTGAAAGCGAGTATGGGTATCTGCCGTTGAGTGGCATCTGTCTGAGCAGAGTAGATGGTAATGGTGTAATCTCCGGTGTACTGATATTCGTGAGAGAACACCGTTGCTCCCTTTGATACGAACAAAGGCTTTTCATTTTTTCCCCAATCTATTACCATATCCGCAGGCGCTCCTATTGTGGTAGAAGCAAAAGGAGTATACTCTTGCCCGGCTGTTGTTACTTTCGTAGTAAACGTCATGTGGGCCATCGGCGCCCAACTGCCATCTATCTCTGCCGTATATCTTTTTCCCTCCTCGTAGTTCATTCCACTCGATACGTCTATCTGCCTCCGGTAGGTCTTGTCTCCCATCAAGGTTACGGTGAACTTGCCGTCGCTGCCCATCGACATTTCTTGGGGCATGAAGCCCAGATAGGCGGTCAGTGTGCTTGTGCCGCTACCAAAGCTTACGACACCCTCAGGGAAGTTCAGAACCAGATACTTTTCTCCGTTGCCTCTGGATTTCACCGCCCATATCAGGCTGCGTAAATTGCCTACCTCGGCAGGGATATTTTTCAAATTGAACTTCATGATGCTGCTTTTCATCTTCAGCGAGAAAGGCACATCGGGTGTGACGCCGGTAGCTTGCAGCAACATGTAGTCTTTCAGGTGGTCGGTGTTGTTGTAGGTGCTTTGCTTCTGCCCGTCCATAGAGAGGGTGGGATTGGCGCCATCGGCATCCAGTTCGACGGTGTGGGGGTAATAGGCGGTGTATGTGGTGGCATCGGTAACCACGTTTCCC
>ENA-OYYE01001068-OYYE01001068.1-human-gut-metagenome-genome-assembly--contig:-NODE-1068-length-10995-cov-7.571755_pt1 | contig 10995 bp, 9 predicted proteins | sample MGYA00243244_ERZ653437 | MGnify/ENA primary metagenome ERZ653437 (study PRJEB26926, sample SAMN06165130) | human gut metagenome | biome: ENVO:00009003; feature: ENVO:2100002; material: ENVO:00002003...
TCAGATGTGTATAAGAGACAGATTTAGCATAAAGAGCGAGAATTTTCCTTACTTTTGTACCCAGTTATTCAAAAAACAAGTAACGTATGCAATCATTAAGCTATGAACTAATCCTTATCCGCGTTACCGGTGAAGACCGTCCCGGATTAACCGCTTCAGTGACGGAAATATTGGCCAAATACGATGCCACCATTCTGGACATCGGTCAGGCCGATATTCACAATACCCTGTCGCTCGGTATTTTATGCAAGACGGAAGAACAACATTCCGGTTTTATAATGAAAGAGCTGCTTTTCAAGGCTTCTTCGTTGGGAGTTACCATCCGTTTCTACCCTATCACTACGGAGGAATACGAGGATTGGGTCGGTATGCAAGGCAAGAACCGGTATATTCTTACCTTATTAGGACGGAAATTGTCTGCCCGTCAGATTTCAGCCGTGACACGCATCCTGGCGGAACAAGGTATGAATATAGATGCCATTAAACGTCTCACCGGGCGCATTCCGCTTAATGAATGCGAAGCTAAGACCCGCGCTTGTATTGAGTTCTCCGTCAGGGGCACTCCCAAAGACCGGATAGCCATGCAGGAACAACTGATGCGGCTTGCCACTGAACTGGAAATGGATTTTTCGTTCCAGCAGGATAATATGTACCGCCGTATGCGCAGGTTAATCTGTTTTGATATGGACTCTACCCTGATAGAAACCGAGGTCATTGACGAGCTTGCCCTGCGGGCGGGCGTCGGGGAACAGGTAAAGGCCATTACGGAACGCGCCATGCGGGGAGAAATAGACTTTACGGAAAGTTTCCGCGAACGGGTGGCATTGCTGAAAGGACTGGACGAATCCGTTATGCAGGAGATTGCCGAGAATTTGCCGATAACCGAAGGAGTGGACCGCCTGATGTATGTACTGAAAAAGTATGGTTATAAGATAGCAATCCTCTCCGGTGGTTTCACATATTTCGGCCAGTATCTTCAAAAGAAATATGGAATCGATTACGTGTATGCCAATGAACTGGAAATCGAGAACGGCAAACTGACCGGACGCTATTTAGGGGACGTGGTCGACGGCAAACGCAAAGCGGAACTCTTGCGCCTGATTGCCCAGGTCGAAAAGGTGGATATTGCGCAAACCATCGCGGTAGGTGACGGAGCCAATGATTTGCCGATGCTGGGCATCGCCGGACTGGGAATAGCCTTCCATGCCAAGCCCAAAGTCATAGCGAATGCCAAGCAATCCATCAATACCATTGGCCTGGACGGTGTATTGTATTTCCTCGGATTCAAAGATTCTTACATCGATATACCGCGTTGATGCGCTTATAAGATAGGCTTCCGTAAGCTCCTGTGATAAATCTTTGTCATCAGGAGCTTATTTTTTCATTGTAAAGACTTATATTAGAAGCCTTTTTTCTATCTTTGTCGGCAAATAAATAGATAAATGAAGTTTTCTGAACTACAATTAAACAATAATGTGCTTGAAGCACTGGAGGCCATGCGCTTTGAGGAGTGCACTCCGATACAGGCAGAATCCATACCACTTATACTCGAAGGACGGGATTTGATAGCCGTAGCACAAACCGGGACAGGGAAAACCGCTGCCTACTTGTTGCCAATATTAAATAAACTTTCGGAAGGCGGACATCCGGAGGATGCGATAAACTGTATTGTGATGGCTCCTACCCGGGAGTTGGCACAGCAGATTGACCAGCAGATGGAGGGTTTCTCCTATTTTATGCCTGTCAGCAGCGTAGCTGTCTACGGAGGCAACGACGGAATACTTTTCGAACAGCAGAAAAAAGGCTTGACCTTGGGAGCGGATGTGGTAATAGCCACCCCCGGACGATTGATAGCCCACCTCAGCCTGGGATATGTGGATTTGTCGCGTGTATCCTATTTTATTCTGGATGAAGCAGACCGGATGCTGGATATGGGCTTCTATGACGATATCATGCAAATCGCCAAGTTCTTGCCTAAAGAAAGGCAAACCATCATGTTTTCGGCCACCATGCCTGCCAAAATACAACAATTGGCAAACACCATCCTGAACAACCCGGCTGAAGTAAAGTTGGCGGTTTCCAAACCTGCGGAAAAGATAGTGCAGGCCGCTTACATCTGCTATGAAAATCAAAAGTTAGGTATTATCCGAAGCCTTTTCGAAGAGGAGACTCCCGAGCGGGTAATCATATTCGCATCCTCCAAGCTGAAGGTGAAAGAAGTGACCAAAGCTTTGAAGCAGATGAAACTGAATGTCGGCGAAATGCATTCCGATTTGGAGCAGTCACAGCGCGAGGAGGTGATGTATGAATTCAAAGCGGGACGAATCAATATCCTGGTTGCCACGGATATTGTGGCGCGCGGCATCGACATCGATGATATCCGGTTGGTTATCAATTACGATGTTCCTCACGACAGCGAAGACTACGTACACCGTATCGGTCGTACCGCACGTGCCAACAATGATGGTGTCGCCCTTACCTTTGTGAGTGAGAGAGAGCAGACTAACTTCAAAACAATAGAAAACTTCTTGGAGAAGGATATCTATAAAATACCTGTTCCCGCCGAATTGGGCGAAGGTCCCGAATACAAACCGCATTCCGGTAATGGACGCGGACGCGGCGGATATAAAAGCGGCTCGCGGGGCGGTAACAAAGGAGGTGAGCGCCGTAACTTCAAGAAAGGCGGGAAAAGGGCGAAGAATAATGAAAAGTGAAAAATGAAAAATGAAAAACGGGGGTTCTTTTAGGCGCGGATTACACGGAAAATCACAGATTTATTTGAACTTATCCGCGTAATTCCGTGTAATCCGCGCCTAAAAGAACCTCGTTCAAGTATTTTAAACTCTCTCTGTGCCTCTGTGTCTCCGTGTTCAATGATACAGAGTTATTTACCGATACAATAATAGGTAAATCCAAATTCTTCTATTTCTTTTTTCTCGTAAATATTACGACCGTCCAGCAACACCGGAGTTTTCATCGCTTTCTTGATGACAGCCCACGAAGGCAAGCGGAACTCTTTCCATTCCGTCACGAGCAGCAAAGCGTCCGCATCGAGGGCGGCTTCGTACATATCGTTTGCGTAAAAAACACAATCACCTATTCTTCGCGCACACTCTTTCATGGCAGCGGGGTCATAAGCACGGATGTTGCAGCCGGCAGCCAATAGCTTATCAATCAAAACAAGGGAAGGAGCTTCGCGCATATCATCCGTTTCCGGTTTGAAGGACAATCCCCATAAGGCAATGGTTCTGCCTTGCAAATCCCCGTTGAAATGTTTCAGCAGTTTTTCAAACAAGATGCTTTTTTGCTTTTCATTTACCTCCTCCACAGCACGCAGCACACGCATTTCGTAACCGTTCTGTTCGGCCGTCTTTATCAAAGCCTTCACATCCTTAGGAAAGCAAGAGCCTCCATAGCCGATTCCCGGATAAAGGAACTTGCGCCCGATACGTGTATCCGAACCGATTCCGCTTCGCACCATATTGACGTCCGCTCCTACCAATTCGCAGAGATTGGCAATGTCATTCATAAAGCTGATACGTGTCGCCAGCATCGAATTTGCCGCATATTTTGTCATCTCGGCAGAAGGGATATCCATGAATATCACCCGGAAGTTGTTCAGCAGGAATGGTTTGTAAAGCTTACTCATGATTTCCTTCGCACGCTCGGACTCCACTCCTACCACTACCCGATCAGGGCTCATAAAGTCACTGATGGCATTTCCTTCTTTCAGGAATTCAGGATTGGAAGCGACGTCGAAGTCGATATGCACTCCGCGCTTATCCAGTTCTTCCTGAATCGTCGCACGTACTTTCTTCGCCGTCCCCACAGGCACGGTGCTTTTCGTCACCACCAATACATATTTTTTCATATTCCGGCCAATGGTCCGGGCTACTTCCAGCACGTAGGTCAGGTCTGCACTGCCATCCTCGTCGGGAGGGGTGCCGACTGCGCTAAAGACAACATCCACTTCATCCAGACAACTTTCCAGAGAAGTCGTGAATTTCAATCGTCCCGCTTTCGTATTTCGCAGCACCATTTCTTCCAAACCATTTTCATAGATTGGAATGATACCTTTTACTAAAGCGTCTATCTTTTCGCTATTCGTATCAACGCAGATCACATTGACACCGATTTCTGCAAAACATGTACCGGTGACCAGACCGACATATCCTGTACCTACGATTGCTATTTTCATGTGGCATTTGAGTTTTTAAGTTCGTGAGTTCTTCAGTTGACAAGGCCGACAGAATATTTAAACAGCTTTTATTTTTCCCCTATTAGGAAAAAATAATTCTCTAATAGGCAAAATATTCCGCATCCTTAAACGAAACGGCCTTCCCGTCCTTCTCCGACAACAACAGTTGCGACTCTGCAACCGGCCATTGGATGCCAATCGTTTCATCATCAAAGCGAATAGACGCTTCTGCCTGAGGAGCATACGCATTATCCACTTTATAAGTAAAGATTGCTTCCTCGCTAAGCACCAAAAAACCGTGGGCAAAACCGCGAGGTATAAAGAACTGGCGTTTATTCTCTTCGCTCAACTCCACGCTTACATATTGGGAGAAGGTAGGCGATGATTGCCGCAGGTCCACGGCAACGTCCAGCACTCTGCCTTTGATGACGCGCACCAATTTAGCCTGGCTATATTTACCTTTCTGGTAATGCAGCCCGCGCAATACGCCGAACGAAGATTTGGATTCATTGTCCTGCACAAAATGTACGTCACTGATATTCGCTTTGAATTCCTCCTCTTTGAAGGCTTCCATAAAATACCCGCGGGCATCATTGAACACCTTAGGCTCGATGACCCAAACGCCGTTGATTTCTGTCTGTATATAATTCATCGTTTCAGAATGTTTTATGTATTTTCAATTGAAAACCGAAATTATCTCCGTAAATATCTCCCATATCCATCGCAAGAGAAGCATTAAAATCCCAGCCTTTCAACTTTTTAGGCGCATAATAGAAGGATGCATAAGCAGAAAAGTTCTCCAGAATGTCCAAAGTGGGAGTTCCGGGTGTACCCCATGTTCTGTTGTGGCTGATTTTGGCAATATAGCGCCATTCAGGGCTGATTTCCCCACTCCATCCCAGATGCAATGCCTTCACCCGATTCAGTTTGAAGCTCATGCTTCCGTCCGTATTATAAATAGGTGATAAGATCAATGGATTGGCAATCATCATGCCCCAATGTGCCCATCCGGGATAAAGTCCATTATTATAATAGTTATCCGACCCGCCCGTTTTATGTACCGGTCCTTCTTCCGGTTCGTGCAGACCATGTAGGGGACCGCTCATATTGGTTGTTTGCAGATATTCCATTACCAGGGCATCGATAGGCTTGAATTTATTGAATTTCAATTCGATACCCCACAGGCCATCCCATCCGTTTTGCTTTCCCATAGCGGAAAAATCATCAAAATGATTGCAAAGATAGGCGCTGATAGAAAAATCACTGTTGCGATGGGTCAGCCGGATTTGTTCGCTGCCCAGGAAATTTCCCTGATAGAATTCCCGGTCGTTAGCAGGACTGTCTTCGCTTCCCGCTCCGGGTATGAATACCCTGAAATAGTCTTTCCAACCATTTCCCAAATCCGTAGACTCACCGTTTCCCCAGATCTGGTAGCCGCCAAACTGTGTATCGAGCGTCATGCCGATATCCAACTGCCACTTCCCTTCCGGGACGCCTATCCGGATAAAGCCTTCCTTATGATGATATTTGATGCTTTTCGTATACCATTGACCTGCTCCTACCTTGGCCTTCTGATAGTTGTTATCGGTAAACCATCCATAGGAAATCTCTCCTTTGATGGCAAGGCGCGGAAGAATGTACAGATAGTCGGGAATACCCGCCAGGATTTGCGGAATCGGCCTTGCATTGCCCGACCAGGTCATATCCCCGCTGCTCAACTCATTATTCAGCAACGGCGCTCCTTTTTCCCGGCTTCCGGCAAACAGTTGCAGCCATTTATAGCGTACGTCCACATAGGCCTGTTGTACGAAGATGTCTTTATTGCTTTTGAAGTTTTGGCCCATCGCCGCCACCATATCCAGTTTCTCCTCAAATTTCCATTTGCCCCATTGGTGCTTGTAGCCCACTCCTCCGCGGATATAGGTATTGTTATAGATAGAGCCGAGCCCCTGTTGGTTGCTGACTTGCCATAAAGGAGTGTGGTCCCCCGTATGAACCGTAGCGCCATATTCGGCAAAAGAAGATATTTGGGCTTTCAGCGTATTGCTTCCTATCAGCGAGACGGCAAACAGGCATACCACAATACGCGCGATAGATATAGACGGGAAATGATAGTTTTCTGTGTTCATTTTGAAATGTATAATGTTTTTTGTTTTTGTACCGAACCAATCGAGGGCTATTAAAACGATGCAAAAGTAGAAAAAAAATCTAATATAATGCGCCGGGACGGTTAGGAGTTTCAAAAGATTGCCCTGTGTTTATAAATTGTTGATAAGAAAAGGACGCCGGAAGTGGCTTATATCCGATAAATCCGTTATTTTTGCATCATGATTGAATTAGCACAGCATATAGAAGTATTATTATTGGAGAATGATTGTGTCATCGTTCCCGGATTGGGTGGATTTGTCGCCCATTACACACCGGCGATGAGAGTGGAGGGAGAAAATGTATTCACCCCTCCTACCCGCATTATAGGCTTTAATCCGCAATTAAAGATGAACGACGGACTGCTGGTGCAATCCTATATGGCTGTATACGGAACAAACTTTTCCGACGCGACTAAAATTATAGAAAAGACGGTAAAGGAAATATTCGCCTGCCTGCACGAGAATGGCAAGGCAGACTTGCCCAATATCGGCGAGTTGCGTTACACCATCCACAACACGTATGATTTCCTGCCGTACGATAATAAAATCACCACTCCTTATTTATATGGGCTCGACAGTTTTGAGATGAAGGAACTGTCCGAACTTCAAAAGCCGGAGTCCGGTAAATGCATTCCCTTTGTTCCCGCGGTGGCAGAGGAGAAGAAACGCAGGTTTGAAATCAAAATCAAACGTTCTTATCTGTCGAACGCGGTCGCCATGATTGCAGCCGTCGCCCTGTTCTTCTGCCTTTCCACACCGATAGAGAATACGGAAGTTATCGAAGCCAACTACGCCCGGCTTCTTCCGGAGGAACTTTTCGGGAAGATTGAAACACAGTCCCTCGCCATCACTCCGATTGTGGTACATCCGCAAGCCGGAAAAGGCAAGGCTGCCCGTCCCGCAACCACCAAGGCCACCGAAAAGAAAGCGATTGTTCCCGTTGCCGTAAAAGAAGTCAAGGTACGCCAACTTCCCGCCGCTCCTGCCACTACCACTCCTCAACCTGAGGCTGTGGCACAGCAGACAGTTCAAGCGCCTCAAGCGGTTAAACTGCCCTACCATATCATCATCGCCAGTGTCGGCACGGAAAAAGATGCGGACTCCATGGCCCGTCAACTCATATCCAAGGGATTTACCGGTGCGAAAGCCATTATAGGCGATGGTAAAATGCGCGTAAGCCTCCAGTCTTATGCCACCCAGGAAGAAGCCTATCGTGCATTGTCTGAAATTCGCCGGAACGAGACTTATCAAAATGCATGGGTACTCAAAAAGTAACATACTAAAAACACCAATTCAACCATGAAGCGAGTCCGTTGTCCCAAATGCGAAAGCTATCTTACTTTCGATGAAACCCAATATAGCGAAGGCCAGTCCTTGGTCTTTGTCTGCGAACATTGCAAGAAGCAGTTCAGCATCCGTCTGGGTAAAACCAAAATGAAAGAACCTCAGAAAGAGGAAAAGCCGGATGAGTCGGAGTATAAAGAAGCGTTTGGCAATATAACGGTTATCGAAAATGTATTCGGCTTCAAACAAGTGCTTCCTTTGCAGGAAGGCGATAATGTAATCGGCCGCCGCTGTGTAGGGACGGTTATCAATGTTCCGATTGAAACGTCCGACATGAGTATGGACCGCAATCATTGCGTCATTAACGTCAAGCGGAACAAGCAGGGAAAACTTATCTATACCTTGCGGGATGCCCCCAGCCTGACAGGCACTTTCCTGAACAATGAAATCTTAGGAGACAAAGACCGAATCCGAATCGAAGACGGAGCCATCATCACCATCGGCGCCACCACCTTTATTCTGCGCGCGGCTGAATAAAAACACTTGAACCGGTTTGTTTCAGGCATTCTAAAAAGCAAATCACACCCCAAAATACACAAAAACACAGAGCCTTTTAGTGTATCCACCCTAAAAAACTCTGTGTCTCCGAGTCTCTGTGTTCAATCTTTAATTGACCTTACAGCCCTTTAAAGAATACCTTTCACCGTCTCCAGCATTCCTTTCGCCTGAATGGAATCCAGGAATTCCGTCACCATATCCGTCAGACCGGCGATTGTATTCAGGTCACCATGTTCGCCCCAGATAAGGTCTTTTGCAGCCAATACACCTTCTGCCACCTTGCGCGTATCGCCTGTAGCCCACAAGTCTTTCAACAACTGCATGATTTCCGGCGCATCGTTCGGAACGATTTCCGCACCGTCTTCGCGTACTCCGCCTTTATAATAAGTGATAATAGCGGCAAGTCCCAGCACCAGTCCCTTCGGAAGTTCGCCTTTGCGCTGCAAGTAAGTCTTCAGACCGGGCAGGTCGCGCGTCTGGTATTTCGGGAAAGAATTCAGCATGATGCTTGTTACGGCATGGTCTACAAACGGGTTGTTAAAGCGTTCCAGCACATCTTCCGCAAACTTTTTCAGTTCGTCTTTCGGCAGGTTCAAAGTCTCCATCAGTTCCTCGAACATTACCTTATGGATGTATTTCCCGATAACCGGATGCTGGCAGGCATCGCGTACGATATTCACTCCCGACAAGTAAGCCACCGGCGACAGCACAGTATGAGGACCATTCAGCAAAGTCACCTTTCTTTCATGATACGGTTCTTCCGACGGAACGAACAGCACATTCAGTCCGGCCTTGTCTGCGGGGAACTCCTTCGCGATTTCTTTCGGAGCCTCGATCACCCACAGATGGAAGATTTCCGCCTGAACCACCAGGTTGTCATCATATTGCAGTTTCTCTTTGATAGTAGCTATATCCTTGCGTGGGAAGCCCGGAACAATACGGTCCACCAACGTTGCATAGACTCCGCAGGCTTCTTCAAACCAAGTCTTGAAGTCGTCGCCCAGTTGCCACAACTCAATATACTGATAAATGGTTTCCTTCAATTTGTGTCCGTTCAGGAAAATAAGTTCGCAGGGGAAGATAATCAAGCCTTTGCTCTTGTCGCCATTGAAGGTTTTATACCGGTGATAGAGCAGTTGCGTCAATTTTCCCGGATAAGAAGAGGCGGGAGCGTCCGTCAGCTTGCAGGAAGCGTCGAATGCGATACCGGCTTCCGTCGTATTTGAAATCACGAAGCGCATTTCCGCTTGTTCGGCCAGCTTCATGAATTCCTCGTTCTGCGTGTAGGGGTTCAGCGCGCGGCTGATGACGTCTATCATCGTCAGGCTGTTCACGGTTTCGCCCTTGTCCAGACCTTGCAGGTTTACGTGGTAGAGGTCGTCTTGTGCATTCAGCATGTCCACCATACCTTTGTCAATCGGTTGCACCACCACTACGCTGCTGTTGAAGTCGGTCTTCTGATTCATGTTGTAAATAATCCAATCCACAAATGCGCGTAAGAAGTTACCTTCACCGAACTGGATAATACGCTCCGGACGTTGTACTTTGGGAGCCGTTTCTTTGTTTAATGCTTTCATCTTAAAAAATGATTTAAATGATTGATATGTTCGTATTTATTCAAATTCAAAATAGAAATCGATATTCTCCTTTACCAGAATGTCTATCGGCATGTACCTGACGGCGGTAACCGGCTTCTTGAAAACCACCCGGTTGCACAACGCTTTCACGCCGCAATATCCCTGCAAACCCGGCCGCTGTCCGATGAGATAGTTCACTTCGCCGTTCTTCAGGAAATCCACATTCTTTTGCAGCAGGTCGTAGCCCACCAGCACCTCCATCTTCTTGCCTCTTTCGTGCAGATAATTCGCCACCTGATAGATACGCGAGTTGAACACCGCTCCCAGCACTGCCTTCGGATGTCCGGCAAAAAAGTCATCCAGATACTTCCGGTTATATTCCGCATCCTCTTTTTGGAGCACCACATCGTGGATGGTCAGGTTCTTGTGTTCGGCAGACAGATAGTCCATAAAGCCTTCCAGACGCCTTTGCATCTGGATTTCCGCCGGACTGTTCTTCTGGTTATTCAGGAAAAGCACCAGTTCTTGCCCCTCTTCATACCTTTGCATCAGCAGCTTCGCCGCGATGTATCCGCTGGTTCGGGAGTCCTGCCCGATGTAGCACAAGGCATGGGTATGTTCGATATTAAAGTCGATGAAGGCATACGGAATCCCCTTTTCCTCCAGGTGCACCGTCAGTTTCAGTGTTTCTTCCCGGAAATTCGGAGCAATCAGCACCGCGTCCACCATCTCTTTCCGGATGGCGGTACATGCCCGCTCGTAAGAAGCCCGGTCGGCATGTACATAGCCCAGGAAGTCCAGCCCCACATTGAACGGACGAAGCTCCTGCGCAGCCTTCTCAATGCCCTGCGCCACGGCATACCAGTAATCATGCTCTTTATAATAAGGTATAATGCAGACGATGCGATAACGCTTCTTGGCAGCCAGCCCGATGGCGAACATATTGGGGTGATAGTCTATTTCGTCGAGCACTTTCTGAACCTTCTCCCTGCTGGATGCAGATACATCGCCGCGGTCGTGCAGCACGCGGTCAACGGTTCCGGCAGAAACCCCTGCCATGCGTGCAATGTCTTTAATGGTATAATTCTTGTTTTCCATTTTATTACTTATCAAAGTGATTAAAGGTTCAACGCTCAAAACTTAAATATTATAAATATTTGCCGCAAAGATACGAAATATTTTGTTTCTCCAAGTAAAATTTCTACTTTTGTGTTCGATAACGGTTAATAAA
>ENA-OYYE01001069-OYYE01001069.1-human-gut-metagenome-genome-assembly--contig:-NODE-1069-length-10971-cov-4.759344_pt1 | contig 10971 bp, 10 predicted proteins | sample MGYA00243244_ERZ653437 | MGnify/ENA primary metagenome ERZ653437 (study PRJEB26926, sample SAMN06165130) | human gut metagenome | biome: ENVO:00009003; feature: ENVO:2100002; material: ENVO:00002003...
GGGATCCGGTATTGAAAGATCTTATCCAGTTTTTCATGTTGAATATCTATGATTACATCCGCAAACAATCTCTGTCCCCTTGTCTTTCCTAATTTTCCCTGATTTCCTCAAGTACCTCTGCGATCAGCGTTCTTTCATCCATCGGGTATTTGACTCCTTTATGGGTGTAGAAGCCGCCGTTTACTTTTCCGACGAACGGGAACAGGACCGGTGCGTGGCGGTTCCAGAAGGCCGGATCGCCGGTCCAGACTGCCTCACGGTCAGCCGCTTTATCGTAGATGCTGCTAAGTTCTGCGCCGTGATCGCTGATCTGCACGCGCAGATTTTCGTTTTCCATGGTTCTCATGTTTTGTTTTCCCCCTGTGTTATTTTTTATGGTTTATTCTGGATAGATGAGACGGGAGTCGTCGATTCCGTACAGGACTTCATCCAGGTATTTTTTGCCGAGGTAGTTGGCCATGGAGAGGTTCATGTCCAGATAGTTTCCGCAATCTTTCGGGGATGCGCCCGGAACTTCGCCTTTGAAATCGCGGATGAATTCATACATTTCGGTGACGAGCGGGACGATGTCTCTGGAGGTGTAGTCTCCTGCCAGCAGCAGGTAGAAACCGGTGCGGCAGCCCATTGGACCGAAGTATACGGTTTTGTCTTTCCACTGCTCATGGTTACGGAGGAAGGTGGCTCCGAGGTGCTCGATGGTGTGGACTTCAGCGGTGTTCATGACGGGCTCATCGTTTGGGGAGGTCATTCTCAGGTCGAAGGTGGTGATGATGCTGTCACCTACGTGGTCTTTTCTTGAAACGTAAATGCCTGGTTTAAGTTTGATATGGTCGATCGTAAAGCTTGCAATTTTTTCCATGACTGGTATTTTCCTTTCTTTCTGTCCTTTAATAGCTGCGGAGTTCATCATCGGTATCCGCAGTGTTTTCGATGGATTTGATGATGAGATCATAACTATAGGCATCGCTTACTTTTACAGTGACGCGGTCGCCGACTTTATGACCAAGAATGGCTTTTCCTAATGGCGAGTCGATACTGACGTATCCTTTGAGAGAATTACCACGAACGGTGGTGACAAGTTTGTAGGTTTCTGTCTCATCATCTTCTTCGATGTAAACCTGGACGGTATTGTTGATGCCGACTTCGTCGTCCTTTGAGGTATCTGAAACAACGTGAGCGGTTTTGATCATTTTTTCCAGATAGCGGATGCGGCTTTCGTTGCGGTTTTTGTCCTGTTTGGCAGCTTTGTATTCAAAGTTTTCGCTGAGATCGCCCTGGGCACGGGCTTCTTTTACAGCCTCGAGTTCTTTTGGACGGACAACCAGTTTGCGGTAGTCGATTTCTTCCTGCATTTTTTTAATATCGTTTTCGGTCAGTTTATCATACATGATTTTTCTACCTCTTTTCTTGTGAGGTTATTTTAGCACAGAATACGGTAAATTGGAAGTAGGAAGACAGTCACGGTAGAATCACTTTCTTACGCACCGGAACAGCAAATGTTCCGGTGCTGAATGAACTATAACGGTTCACTCAGCCGTGTCGCTTGGTTTTGAAGGCGGAGTTCCTTTGTTGTCGCTGTTATTTGGCATTTTTCCACCTTCGGAATCGCTCATCGTTTTAACAGACCGGGTTCCGGCGGTGGTGATGATGTCCGTGAGGGTGATCTCTTCGTTGTCGGTACCGGCAGCCAGAGTATACGTTGCGTCCAGTTTCATTTCTGGGCAGGTCAAAACGATGCTGGCGTAGGCTTTTTCGGGTGTGACCGTGAAGAGGGCACTTCCATCGCTGTCTGTCAGTGTGATGATAGTGTCAGCGGACTGGGTTTCCGTACAGTAATAGGTGATAACGGGCTGGGTGGAAGCTTCGTCGAAGCTTTCCGTCATGCCGGCACTGCCGATAGCAGCTAAGGTTCCGCCGGTCACAATTGCACTTCCGTCGTAATCGAGGGCACTGTCACCATCGCTGGTCGGCCCGTACACGATCGTAGTTCCGCCGGTCACGAGAAGACCGCCGTTGGAATCAAGACCATCACCATCGGCGGATACAGTCAGGGTTCCGCCGGTAATTTTAATGTAAAGCTCAGAGTTGCCTCCGCCGCCGGGGCCTCCCTGCATCTTCTGTGGAGCATCGCCGTCAGACGGAGCATTCCCCGGATCGAAGTTCTGCGGCGCATTTCCGCCAGACGGAGCGTTCTCCGGATCGAAGTCCTGCGATGGCTGCATATCGCTGCCGTTTTCTGTATCAGGCGGCATTTGCGGAGGTTCCTTTCCGTCTGCCGCACCGGATATGCTGCTATCATCACCGGAGTTTACGGCAGCACTGCTATCGTTGTTTGAGCTTGCGGCATTGCTGTCATCGTCACCGGAACCGGCCGCATTGGCGCCATCGTCGCTGGCATTTACGGTAATGTCACCACCATTGACCACGACGCGTTTTCCTTCCAGGCCTTCGTTGCTTTTTTCAACAAGGATCGTTCCGCCATGGATGACGGTGTCGAGCTCCGCATGGAAACCGTCGTCACCAGAGTTTACGGTGATGGTTCCATCATCGACAACGATGCTGCCGGTTGCATGGAATCCATCCTGTTCCGCCTCGATCGTAAAAATCCCACCAGCAATATAGATATTTCCAAGCTCTGCGTCATCCGTATTCTTCGCTTTGACCGCACTGTTTGCAGCATCAATGTCAAAGCTTCCGTTCAGAATTTTAATCTGATCTTTGGCTGTGATCCCGTTGTCCGCAGCGGCGATTTTGTAGGTTCCGCCGGTAATCACAAGGTCATCTTTGGATACAATCCCGTGCTTGTAGTCTGCCTCGATGGTCAGACTTCCTGTCCCGTTGCAGACAAGATTTGATTTGGAGAAGATAACGCCGTCTACCGTGTTGTCGTCAATCTGAGTGTACTCGTTTCCACCGCCAAGCGTGTTGCTGCTGTTTTCAGCAAGCGTGATGAAAACTTTGTCCGCTTCGCGAACGTAGATGGCAGCATTCGTCTTACAGTTGATATGGACTCCATCGAGTACGATCTGAACCTTGTCGGAATCGGATGCGTCTACGATAATCTGGCCATCCTCAAGTGTTCCGCTTACGATGTAAACGCCTTCTTCCGTGATGGTAATTGTGCTGCCATCTGCTTTGACTCCGCTGCCGGAGACGGTAGCTGTCGTCTTATTAAGTGTAATTTTTACGGCTTCCGACGCTTTGTAGCTTCCGCTCTTCTCACGGTCTGTGAATTCGGTGTCGATAGTGGATTCGGTCAGTTCCAGATCAAAATTAATATCGGAAGCACTTTCCATTGCATTTTCCGAATCTGTGCTCTCTGATGTGGTATCCGCGTTGTCGGCAGATGTTTCGCCGGTTGACTCTGTACGGGCAGATTCGGCATTTACAGAGCTGGAAGATGTCACTGCTGTGCCGCATCCGCCGAAGGCCAGCGATGATGCAAGAAGCAGGCTGACGACTGCGCCGGTCTCTTTTTTTCTGTTTTTTTTCTTTCTGTTTCGATTCATTATAATTCCTCCCTTCCGGTCTGCGCACGACTGCACAGGATTTCAAGGTTTCCGTTTCTGCAGCGGAGCTGGTCAATCATGTTTTTCTCTTCGCCTTCCTCGCGGAATACGATGCGATACTCCAGCTTGAAAAGACTTCCCATATTCGTGGTTTTTGCCTGTACAAGCTCGCAACGGGTCAGATACCTGGCAAAGATATCGTCAAAAACACTGGTATAATCAAGGGACTCCGGTTCCAAGATTTCCATTGACGAGCATGATCACCATCTGTACGATCACAGGCATCAGAACAAGCGTGACAGCAAGGCTTTTGGTGCATTCGCTTTTGTACCTGTAAACAGCAGCGATCAACAGTCCCTGAATCAGAGACACTGCTGTGCAGGCAAAGAACTGACCAAAGGTGAAGGCGGCGGTTGTTTCTGTAAAAACGGAACTGAATATTGTGTTAAGCATAGCAAATTCCTCCCAGAATTTTTTTATTTTCTTGTCTATTCAGAGCCCCATCTCGATTCCGCTTACGCTACATCGCGATGTTGCTTCTCGCCATATGAAGTTCCAGAAAAACCGCTCATTCATGCAAGCATGATTCGCGATTTTTCTTCTATTTTGCATGGCTCTGAATAGTTACATTTTCTTTTTTTGTGAAGCAGACTATGTTTGAAAAAGGCTTTTCGCAAGCTGTGAGTCCACCCACTGCTTCTTGCTTTTCGCAATGGCCGCAGAGGACTTACCTGATTCAGCTAACGGAATGCTGTTTTTGATACGGTTTGCCGGATATCTGTGAATGGTATGAAAGCTTTTTCTTCTGATGCTTTCTGATTTTCGATTTGATAGGCAAAGCCGTATTTAGAAAATGATGCCGGATAGATTGCAAGATCATCCAGAATTTTGCTGAACCATAGGGGCACAGCACCTGGTGTTTTCACCTCCATGAGATACCAGCCTGGTTCTAAAAGCCTGGTTCCTTCCGTTGGACCGTCAAGACACAGATTGTCGGTACGCCATCGGATATTGGTGTCGAAGGTAACACGAAAGTTCCTGTCTTCCGTGCCGAAGCAGGCGATGCGGTCGTAGGCGATGTACATAGCGGGAACAAGCCCCCGGTAGTAGTTGCGAAACCAAGTGATTTCGTGGAGAATCTGGCTGTCGAAGCCTGGTTCTGATTTTCCTGCAAGATAGGGAACCGCTTCTGATAATATCATGCGCTCGCGGCGTTTGTAGACGATTCCTTCATATTTTTTCTTTAGTTCTACGTATATGGGGCTGGTCTCTTTGGCCGGACCATAACTGCGGAGTCGCAGTTTTTCTTTGTAGACGGGTTTTTCCAGCGAACGGCGGATGAGCTGGTGATCCGGGGTATCGTAATAGAGGCTGCAGATGGTATCAAGGCCGTATTCATCCATCTGCAGATGACCCGGAAGGCTCTTGCGAAGCTTGCGAGCCATGATCGGGGAAAGCATGTATTTTGTTTCATACCGTTGGAAGGTCATGGGAATCTGTTGGCTTTGCATCATAATCGATTGATCCTTTCGTTTGATTTACTTCCGGAAATGTTTTTTACATTTTTAAGTATAATGAGGAAACTTTAAAGGAACCTTAAAGAATGGACGGAAAATGTGAAAGGTTTGTGAAAAGACGAACCTCTGTAATCCAGATCGCTTTTTGAATACCATATAAAAAAGAAAGAGCCCGTTTCCGGACAAATTCGTTGGAAACGGATTTGTTCGGAACGGACTCTTGTAGCCGATATGTAAAGTCATGAAACATATAAAATAGGAAAAGCGTCAAAAATCATCTTGGCCAGCGCTCTTTTCTGGACATGAGTGGCGCGAATGGTACATGAGGATGCGTCTGGTACCAGTAAGCTGTGGTAGCGACATCATCCTGACGTTCAAAGAGACCTCCATGACTGACGCCAATCTGCTGAAGGGTTACCTTAAGATCCTTCTCAAAAAGGATAGGATCAAGAAGGTGCCAGCGGTAGAAGCTGCGCTGTGGCATCTGATCATCATTGTGGTAATCATTATGAAGGAAGGTATCGTGGGTAGAGTAGTAAGGATATCCAAGATACGGAGTGCAGTACTGATTTTCAACAGTTTGGCCATTTTGCTGTGTTGCAAAGCTCCAAGCACCGCCGAAGTAATCTTCTGTTCCGGTTCCGCAGATGGTTGGATAATCCTTGTCTCCATCGATGTAGAATTTCATCTCACCTTCTCCGTACCAGTAGCGTTCGAGGCTGGTCAGTGCAAGATAAGTTCCAACGTACTGGCCTTTCCCTTTGATGTTGTCGAGGACAACGTAGTCTTTTGCCTTTTCCGTTATGCGCTGACGACGCCACTGGGCATGGAAATAGGCAGCATCTTCCGGAACCGTTGTCAGGCAATAGTCGATCTGATAAAAGAAGGCCGGAATCGGCTCATCACACTGATTTTCAATGGTAATACGGGCGTTTTTACGGAACGGCATCGGGAAATAGCTGTTGAAACCACGGGTCGGATTGACAGCAATCGGGACTGAGTTTACCTGGTAGGAAACACCGAAGCCGCAGCAGAAGAAATCGCCAAGCGGGCATTCAACGGATGGGAATTCTTCATCGTCCCAGTACATGCGCAGAACAAGATCCCGCAGAACATAACGGTTACGTTCACTGGTACGGTCTGTGACGGTGATCCAGATGTGCTGAATGATGCCTTCTCCCTGGATCTCACCAAGTGTTACGGTCTCTCCTGCTTCTATTTTCGGGATACACGGGGAACCTTTTCTGGACGGACCAAGATCGCTGGATGCCATGCCGCCTTTTCCTTTTTCTCCGTTCCGGTTTTCCCAGTTGATGGAACGGGACTGTCCGTTTTTCAGCCGGAAAATATTCTGTAAACCACCATCAAACATCATATATTCCTCCTACTCACAAATGAGCAACTGTCTTTTATGTTGAATTGAATTCATTCAAACAATTCCGCTTAACAGGTACAGTCTCCACCCATGTTCCAGTTGATTCCTTGAAAGGGATTGCTTGCAAAGTTGTTATTATTGTACACTTTTATTTGTATAAAAGCAATGTGCTACTGCCATAAATCTTTAGCACCACACTCATGAATGCATAATGGTGTCCCGAAAGTACACTACACTTACTGTTCCATCCGTAGCAAACTTTTCAACCGCACCTGCTGCACAAAGGACGAAGCCCAGCGGCTGTGTGAAGATTGGCTTATAAAACAGGACCGCTGCTATATAAACTAAAGAACGCCGAGGGTTCCTTCCACATGGGAAGGGATTCCTCGGCGTTCTTCATTTCATGCTTTTTGATTGCCCGGTCAACAGTATCACGCGCCTTACGGCAATGCACAGATCACAGCCACTGTTTCAGCACATCGTTCAGCTTATTCAAATCAAGCGGTTTGGCGATATGCTCGTTCATGCCGGTGTTCTTTGCCAGTTGCACGTCCTCGGCAAAGGCATTTGCCGTCATGGCAATGATGGGCACTTTGCCCCGGCTGCCGGCAAGGGCACGGATCGCAGCAGTGGCTTCGTAACCATTCATGATGGGCATCTGGATGTCCATAAAAATGAGATCGTACCACTTTTCTGGCGCTTCCATCACCTTTTCGACTGCAATTTTTCCGTTTTCGGCGCTGTCGATGGTCACGCCCGTCATGCCTATGATCTCGGTTGCGATCTCACGGTTCAGCTCGTTATCTTCCACAAGAAGGATCCGCTTACCCGCATAGTTTTCCTTCGCAAAGTCTTCCAGATAGTTCCGGGCGTTTTCCTCCTTCTTCCCGGATGTAAACTGCCGCAGAGTTGCCGTCAGACGAGAACGGAACAGCGGTTTTGCCATAAACGCATTCACGCCCGCTGCTCTGGCTTCTTCTTCGATCTCGCTGAAATCAAAGGAAGTCAGGATGATGATCGTGACATCTTCTCCTACCCGTTCCCGGATTTTTCTGGCGGTTGCAATACCGTCCATTTCCGGCATCTTCCAGTCCAGGATCACCGCAAAATAGTCGCGGCCTGTCTTGTGCCGCGCCGCGCAGCGTTCCACGGCTTCCTTGCCGGTCAGGACCCATTCGCCCGCTATGCCGATCTCCTGAAGGGTTGCAACGGTGCTTTCGCAGCAGGTCTTGTCATCGTCCACGACCAGTACCGGCAGATCGAGCAGTTCTTTTTCCTGTTCCTTCTCGTTCTCCTGAAGCTTCAGATAGACCGTGACCGTGATCTTCGTTCCCTTGTTGGGAGCGCTTTCGACCTGAATGTCACCATTCATCAGGTTGACGATGTTTCTTGCAATGGCCATGCCAAGACCGGTGCCCTGCACCTTGGTCGTCCGGTGATCGTCTGCCCGGCTGAACGGCTCGAACATGATCTTCTGGAATTCCGGCGTCATACCGATGCCGTTGTCCTCGATGGAAAACTCGTAGCAGCCAAGCTCCGAGAAGCCGTTCGGTTTTTCCTTGATCGTAAGGGTGATGTTTCCTCCATCCGGGGTGTACTTGACGGCGTTGCTCATCAGGTTCACAAAGACCTGCTGGATGCGCAGGCTGTCGCCGCAGACAGCTTCGTGCTCGATGTGCTCAATATGGACTTCGAGCTGATGTTTGTGCTCGTCGATTGCCGGTTTTGTGATGGTGAGCAGGTTATCGACCAGCTCCGACAGGCTGAAATCCTCCTCGGCAAGGCTCATTCGCCCGCTCTCGATTCTGGCCATATCCAGCACTTCATTGATCAGTCCCAACAGATGACGGCTCGATTTTGTGATCTTGCCAAGGCACTCGACCACCCTGTCCTGACTCTCGATATTCGCACCCGCAATGGCGGTCAAGCCAACGATTGCATTCATCGGTGTACGGATATCATGGGACATATTGGAGAGAAATTCCGTCTTGGCGCAGCTTGCGTTTTCCGCCGCCCGGTACGCATCCTTCAGTGCCTTATGGGATTCAATCTCGGCCTTTTTCTCCTGCGACACATCCATAGAGCCCAGCAGCGCTTTGACCAGCTTTGTGCCATCCCACTCCAGCGGAATGAAGGAAGCGATCTTATAGGTGTTTTCGTCCATGGAGCAGTATTCAAATTTGTAGATGTCGTTCTCGCCCTGCAGATTCTTTCGGATATTTTCCGGTGAGAACAATGCGTCCATCGCCGCCAATGGCTCCAACGTCTTATACCTTACAGCCACCTGCTCCACAAAATCATGGTAAGCCCCCGTCGGCGCATAGATCATGTCGCCTTGCAGGTTATAGAACCGATATCGGTCATTCTCCAGATCGCAGACGACAAAGCGGTCCAGCAGACGCACCATACTCTTGATCAAAAGATCCATCGATGCGTTATCTGAGGCCATCTGCATCCGCCGTGCCGTCTCTGCTTTGGACTCTGTGATGTCCCGCAGAAAACTCATCGCATATTCGGAATCTTCGATCTCGCCGCGCATGACCACGTTGCTGACCCATCGTTCCTCCCCATCCAGAACGATGCGGCACTCCTGACGCAGCTCCGTCTCAAGCCCCTTTAGTTTTTCCGTGATGTAGGCGCGATTGTAGAAATCCGTTACAGACTTTTTGTCCTCTTCAACCACATAGTTATCCACAAAGAATCTGATCAGTTCATCCCATGTGTGGCTCTGCTCAAAGGCCGTCATCAAAGAGGGCTCCACTTTGAAAGTATCAAAGGTGTTCTTTTCCAGATTTACATAGTATTCGCAGAGGTTTGCGCTGGTAAATGCGCGGTGAAATGCCGCCGCCCGCTGCGCCTGCATCCGGCTTCTTTTTTCTGCGTCAATGTTGCTGATGATTCCGGCAATTCGGTTGGCCGAGCCATCCAGACGGCGTATCACCTCCGCCGATGCCCGGAACCACTGGTATTGGCCATCCTGCATTTTCAGTCGGTACTCAACATTATATTTTGTAGTATTGGTTTTGTCCGCAATCGTTTCCAAAAGCAGCTGCATTACCCGGTTATAGTCCTCCGGGTGCAGAAGATTCGACCACGAATCCAGTTTGTTCGGAAAATCCAGAATGTCATGATAACCAAGGAGCTGCCGGAACGCATGGCTCCAGTTTGCATGAACGATCTCATCATTTTCATTGCACTCAAAATACCACAGTGCAGAATGGATGGATTCATTGACCAGCGCAAGGTTCTCATACGCCCAGTTCATCTGTACTGACATGATCCAGATCGGTGTTCCATCCGTATCGACTGCATCTTTTTTGTAGAGACGCACATAGACGGGAGAGCCATCTGCTGTAAGGATCCGGCCTTCTCCTCCGCCCTGAATCTGACGAAAGCGTGCATTGTCAAGGAATGCGGCATCTTTCTTATAGAAAAGATTCTTCAGCGAACCCTTTGTCTGCTCCATCAGGGACTCATAGCTGTGGTTCAGATTATGCAGCAACAGATCACTGACCGACAGGATCGACAATTCGGCATCATAGTACCCGGTAATGGTTCCGACACCGCCATTATGATAGATCGTCTCCTGCATGGCCTGAAATGCATTTTTTCCCAGCCTTACCGTATCGGAAGTGTAGATTTCATCTGTAAGTCTTCTATCGAATTTCATTTTCATCCTCGTAGGGTTTTGATTCTGCCGCGCACTTCAATTCTGGTATGTCTTTTATGGTCAACTGGCATACTGATTTTTGATCAAGCTTGTACAGTATAGCTAGTATAGTATACTTGCGCAGCATTTCGATTTCAAGCGCTAATTGGCATTGGCTGTGTAAAAAAGAGAGGCCACTCTGCGTGAGAATTTACGCAAGTTGCTCCCTGTACTTTTCCACAGTCCGGCTATCGGTATAGACAGTCGTCCTGCGATGCGGAAAGATCGTGGGGAAAATATACGGGTAACAGGCGCATTGCTCCGCAAAGCTGCTATATAAACTAAAAAATCCGCCGAGGATGCCTCCCAACTGGGAAAGCTCCTCGGCGACTTTTTTAACGTGTCTGTGTTTTCTCGGTGGTGTTCTTTTCCTCTGCAAAAAAACGTTCTACATTTTTCTGTGCCCGAACTAGTTTCTGCATCTCATTCCTTGCCTTGCGGTAGTCCGGGTATTGTCCTCATACTGGTCAACCTCCCTACCAAAAACAGCCCTCCCGGCCGTCATGGTCAGGAGGGCTGTTTTCAGTCGATAAGCTTTACAATTCCAGCCGCATGGAGATCAGTTCCTGATATCCAGCGTTTCGAGAGCGAAAACCTTTTGGGTTTCTGCCATATTCCACAAATCCTGCCGTCTGGTACATGGAGATTGCTCTTGCGTTCTCCGCCACTACATCCAGCTCCAACTGAGCGTATCCGGCGGTTTTAGCGCAATGGATACAGGCTTCCATCAAGGCTCGCCCGATCCCCAGACCCCAATACTCTTTTAGGATGCTGACGCCAAATTCGGCACGATGCGCCACTTTATACTGCGCTCCGATTGCATCAATTCCAGCAGTTCCTGCCACTTTACCGTCCACAAAG
>ENA-OYYE01001072-OYYE01001072.1-human-gut-metagenome-genome-assembly--contig:-NODE-1072-length-10931-cov-9.487679_pt1 | contig 10931 bp, 4 predicted proteins | sample MGYA00243244_ERZ653437 | MGnify/ENA primary metagenome ERZ653437 (study PRJEB26926, sample SAMN06165130) | human gut metagenome | biome: ENVO:00009003; feature: ENVO:2100002; material: ENVO:00002003...
GGCACGGATTACGCGGAAAATCACGGATAAGTTTAAAGAACTCCGTGAAAATCCGCGGCATCCGTGCCTGGAATTTATCCCGACGCAAGCCCGTCGTCAGCTTTCGGGCAGTCTCCCTGTTTCTTCGCCCTGCTTTTTCTATGCAACATTTCTTCACCCTCCCCGTACGATATTGATATAGATTCGTTCTATTTTTATATCCTCCGATACTTCTTTCCGCTATTTTTGCCGCAAGCTACTGCAATCTTATAGACTATGTACAAGAAGTATCTCGCCATTCTGTTGATTTTCGTTTCCGCCGTCCTGTCCGCGCAAAACATACACTTCCAAACCATCGGGGTGGAGAACGGCATCTCGCAACCCACCGTCACGTCCATTTACCAGGACGAGTTCGGCATCATCTGGGTGGGGACGAAGGACGGGCTGAACCGCTACAACGGAACCGACTTCTACATCTTCCGTCCGAAAGAGAACGACAAAAACAGCCTCTACAACAATAACATCGGAACCATCTGCGGAGACCGGAACGGCCACATCTACATCCGCTGCAAGTATGCCGTGGTGGAGTACGACCTCCGTAAGGACGTCTTCCACACCATCCGCGACAACAACATCCTCGCCATACACTACGGCAACTCCCGACTTTGGGCCTGCACCCGCGACTCCCTCTTCACCTACAACCCCACCGACAAACGACTGGAATACTACTACACGCTGAAAGACGTCCGCATCTCCTGCCTCATGGAAGACCCCGGCGGAAACCTCTATGTGGGCACCATGAACAAGGGCCTCTACGTGATAGACACCAACAAGAAGTGGCTGCGCTACTTTGCCGACAAGGACATCACCTGCCTCTACCGCGACTCCAAGGAGAACATCTGGGTGGGTACCAAGGACGACGGCCTGATACGGCTGGACCGCAACGGCTCCACCACCACCTACGTCCACACGCCCTACGCCAACGGACTCTCCAGCAACTACGTCCGCTGCCTGGCCGAGGATAACGGCGGAAATTACTGGGTGGGCACCTACAAAGGGCTGGACAAACTCGATGTCACCACCCACACCTTCACCAACTACACCGAGGACAACAAACCGTACAGCCTGAGCAACTCCTCCATCATCTGCATGATGAAGGACAGCCAGGGTACCTTCTGGATAGGCACCTACTACGGAGGCGTCAACCTCTTCAACCCCGACTATGAAATCTACACCTACTACTACCCCGACGAGGCGCAGGAAGGCAAGCTGACCTCCCCCTTTGCCGGCCGGATGAAGGAGGACTCCAAAGGAAACATCTGGATTGCCACCGAAGGGGGCGGACTGAACTACCTGGACAGGAAGACCCGTACCTTCACCAGCTACAAGCACCATATCAACAAGAATTCGCTGGCCTTCAACACCGTGCAGTCGCTCTACCTGGACGAGGAACGGCAGGAACTGTGGATTGGTACGCTCCGCGGCGGGCTGGACCGCATGGACTTGCGCACCAAGCGCTTTACCAACTACAAGAAGGTACGAGGCAAGGAGAACACCCTCATCAACAACATCGTCCGCAAGATTATCCCCTACCGCGACCACCTGCTGCTGGCCACCCACAACGGCATCGGCCTTTTCGACCCCCGCACCGGCGGGTGCACCAAGCTGCTGGACGACCCCAAGCTGAACAACCGCCAAATCATCGATATGCTGCTGGACCGCAACCATAACCTGTGGTACTCCTATCCGCTGGGCTTGGTGAAGTACAACCTCGAAACCCACCGCAAAGATGAGTACTTCGTTCCCAACACCTCCGACCGCATCATCGGCAACAACCTCATTAACGTGCTTTTCGAAGACCGCAAAGGCGACATCTGGGCGGGCTCCAGCGGCGACGGCATCTTCCTTTATCATCCGGACACGAATTCCTTCACCTCCTACAACTCGCGCAACTCCGATTTGATAAACGACTACATCCTCGACATCCACGAGTCCCTTTCCGGCTACCTGCTGATTGCCAGCAACCAGGGCTTCTCGCGTTTCGACCGCGACAGCCAGCGCTTCTACAACTACAACAAGCAGAACGGCTTCCCCATGACCGCCCTGAACCCTTACGGCCTGTTCGTGGCAAGCGACAACGAGATATTCCTCTCCGGACCCAAGGTGATGATATCCTTCTTCGAAAAGGAACTCAACTCGTACGTGAAGCCCTACCAACTGAACTTCACCTCGCTGGAGGTAAACAGCAAGCTCGTCCTGCCCAACGACGGCTCGGGCATCCTTTCCGAGTCCATCCTCTACCAGCCATGCATCCGCCTGAACCACAACCATTCCATTCTGACGGTCAACTTCTCGCTGTCCAACTACGTGTCGGTGCTGAAGAACCGGATTTACTACAAGTTGGAAGGCTTCGACAAGGAGTGGATTAGTGCCGGCTATCGCAAGAGCATCACCTACACCAACCTCAACCCCGGGCGGTACAAGCTGATGGTCCGTAGCTCCGAGGAATATTCGGGCAAGGAAACCATGTTCAAGGAACTGGAAATCATTGTCAATCCCCCCTTCTACAAATCCCTTTGGGCATACATCCTCTATGCACTCATCCTCTTCGTCTCGATTTACCTGATAGCCAGCTTCTACACCTCGAAGCTGAAGCTGCGCGCCTCGCTGGAGTACGAAAAGAAGGAGAAGAAACAGATAGAAGAGCTGAACCAGTCCAAACTGCGTTTCTTCACCAACATCTCCCACGAATTCCGCACCCCCCTCACCCTGATAGTGAGTCAACTGGAGATGCTGATGGAGCGCAGCGACATACAACCCCTGGTGTACGGCAAGCTGGTGAACATCCATCGCAACACCCAGCGCATGAAGCGGCTTATCACCGAACTGCTGGACTTCCGCAAGCAGGAGCAGGGCTTCGAGCTGTTCCGCTTCAGCCACCAGAACCTCTACGCCTTCCTCGACGAGATTTACCTTGCCTTCAAGGAATATGCCCGCGCCAAGCACATCACGCTGGAGTTCTACAACAAAGACCGCTCGCTGGACGTCTGGTTCGATGTGGTGCAACTGGAGAAGGTTATCTACAACCTCCTCTCCAACGCCTTCAAGTACACCCCCTTGGGCGGCACCGTGTCGCTGTCGGTGCAGGAGTACGAGCACAGCGTCCGCATACTGGTGTCCGACACCGGCGTAGGCATTGCCGAGGAGAACCTCGACAAGCTGTTCGACCGCTTCTATCAGGTAGACAGTCAGGACAATCAGCAGGGAACCGGTATCGGCCTGGCGCTTGCCAAGAGCATTATCCGCGCCCATCAGGGCAAAATAGACGTCCGCAGCCGCAAAGGAGAGGGCACCACCTTCGTCGTGGAATTGCTCCTGGGCGACAGTCACATCCCCGCGGCACAAAAGATAGCCACCCCGGACAACGACTCGTCCTGCATCTCCGAGCTCACTCTCTATGCCGACAAGCTGCCCGACGACCGGGCGGACGACGACAGTCCCGCCGGCGAACCCGGTGCGCCCCGCAGCACCATACTGATAGTGGAGGACAACGAGGAACTGAGGAATCTGCTGGTGCGCCTCTTCTCCCGCGTCTACTCCGTGCACCAGGCGCAGGACGGCAGCGAAGGCTTCGCCCGTACCCGCGAGATACAGCCCGACATCGTGCTGAGCGACATCATGATGCCCCGCATGTCCGGCATCGAGATGTGCCGCATGATAAAGAGCCACTTCGAGACCTCGCACATCCCCGTCATCCTGCTTACGGCGCAGACAGCCGAAGAATTTACCATACAAGGGTTAAAAATGGGTGCAGACGACTATGTTACCAAACCTTTTAACGTGAAACATTTGTTTATGCGTTGTAATAACCTGGTCAACAGCCGTAAACTGTTACAGAAGAAATATGCGAAACAAATGGATAACAATGTAGACCTCCTGGCCACCAACGGCGCCGACCATCAATTTATGGAGCAATGTGTGGCGTGTGTAGAGCAGAATCTGGATAATCCGGATTTTGACGTGAACAAGTTCGCCCAGGCGATGAGCATCGGGCGCACCAAACTCTTCCTGAAGCTGAAAGGCATCACGGGCCAGACTCCGAACGACTTCATCCTGAACGTCCGCCTGAAGAAAGCCCAGATGCTGCTGAAGCAGTCCGACGCGAAAACCGTCTCCGAAATCGCCTACGAAGTAGGCTTCAACTCCCCCAGCTACTTCATCAAGCGCTTCCGCGAGCTGTTCGGGGTAACGCCGGCGCAGTATCAGAAGGGGGAGGAGTGAGGCGGCAACAGACAGAGTAAGTATGTCATTATAATTGGTTTATACTTATACTTAGTACTTATTTACGATGAAGACAAAACTATTATGCAGTTTATGCCTGTGTGTGCCCCTGGCGCTGCCGGCAGCGAAAGTCCGCCGCGTAACGCCCCTGACGACCGACCGCAGCGTGAAGATTGAAGTAGCCCTCTCGGCCGATGCCGGCGAACAGGTCAGCCTGAAAGCGGTGATTGCCGGCACGAAGGACGGACAGGAACTTTGCCGTACTTCCCGGCAGTTCTTTTTCAGCCATCCGGCGGATACGATGCTGGTGCTGCGCATCGACTCCCTGACTCCCCGGCTGTGGAGCCCCGCTTCTCCCGTGCTCTACAACCTGGAGGTGAGCATCGGCGCGCACACTTACCGGCAGCGTATCGGCTTCCGGAAGTTCGAGTCGCGCGACGGACGCTTCTATCTCAACGGCCGTCCACTCTACCTGCGCGGCAACGCCATCAATCCCCCCGGTCGCGGAATCCCCCTGGCGCTGGAGACAAGCAAGGACTTTGCCCGCGACTACGTCCGCTACCTGAAAAGCCTGAACATAAACATCATCCGCATCCCTGCCGACACCAACTGGATGGAAGTGTGCGACGAAGAAGGCATGATGGTATTTGCCGGCAGGTACGGCCGACCCCGCAACGCCACTCCCACGGCTCCCCCGGCGGATTTCGACCTCTCCCTGAAAACCTACAAGGAGGAAGACCTGGGCCCGTTCGCCTCCCATCCTTCGACCGTCATCTACATCCTGTCCAATGAAACGCCGCACGATGGAACCGTCGGCGAACAGTACCGCAACTTCCTGACGCGCATGTGCCGCGAACTGAAGAAATGGGACGATACCAAGCTCTACATCGGCAACACCGGCTACGGACTGGGCAAGTCCGGCGACATCTACGATGTGCACCGCTACTGGGGCTGGTACTACAACTCTTTCCTGACCTACCTCAACTTGCGCGACAAGCCGATGTGGCAGAACCCCGGCCGGGTGCAACCCGTCACCTTCACCGAGTGTGTGGGCAATTACACCGGTATCGACGGACGCTTCAACCTCTGTTCGCGCACCAAGCAGCCCGGTTCGCAGAAGTGCTGGACGGGACATCTGCCCGACTCCCTGCAAGCCGAAGCCGCCCTGGCCTATCAGGCTTTCGTCCTGAAAAACGCCACCGAGCTGTTCCGCCGCATGAGGGCGCAGAACGACTGCCTAGCTGGCACGATGCCTTTCACCATTCTGTTCCATCACTGGGACGGCATCCGCTCCTTTGCCGACATGAAGCCGAAGCCCGCCGCCCTTCAATACCGCGTCAGCTATCAGCCGGTACTGCTGAGTTGGGAGAACTGGCAGTCGCAAGTCTATGCAGGCCACCCGTTGAAGGTCGTAGCCCATGTGGTGAACGACGACGACCGGGGTAACGCGCTGAACGATGCCCGCCTGCGCTGGTGGATTGAGCGGAACGGCGAAAAGGTGGTATCGGGCGAAAGCTCCCTTCCATCCGTTCCCTATTACGGCACCTTCCGTCAGCCCTTGTGCATCGACATCCCCCGCGAACTGCCTACGGGAGACTACCGGCTGAAAGGCGAAATCCGCTCTGCCGGACGGACAGTCTCGCTGAACGAAAGCGAATTGTTCATAGCGGGCCCCGACTGGAAAGACGGGCAGGAGCTCAGAAAGCCGCTGTACGCCTACGACACCTCTTCCGCCCGGCAGACGCTGGGAACCTTGCGGAAACTGGGCTACCGAGTGACGCCCGTGCAGTCGCTGGAAAAGTTGCCCCGCAGTGCCACGCTGGTGATAGGAAAGCAATCTTGGGACGCGAACCTCGACCGTCAGGTCGTCCGCCTGGAAGCCTTTGTTCGCAGGGGAGGCCGCGTCGTCTGCCTGCAACAGGACTGGGCGACGTTCAACTCCTCTTGGCTTCCCACCTCGTTCCGCCCCCTGACGGCGAGCAACAACGACCCTGTTTATCTTTCTCCCTCGCTGGCCTATGCCGACGGCATGAATATCAATACGGAGCGTCCCACCCATCCGGTGTTCCGGGGATTGACGCCTCGTCTGTTCCGCCTGTGGTCCGACTATACGGATTATGATGAATCGAAGGAAGGATTCCCCGCCATCTATCCCGTGACCCGTGGCTACGACCTGCGCGGTACCGACTTGGAGAACGTAGCCATACTTGCCAATTACAGTCGCGCCCTGGCGGGTACAGCCCTTTCGGAAATGTTCGTGGGCAAAGGTTCGGTGCTTCTCTCCGGCTTCGACCTGATAAGCCGCTGCACCGTAGACCCGGTGGCCGACAGGCTGCTCTGCAACATGCTTCGCTACATGGCTGCCGGGCGGGTGCACGAGCGCTACGTGTCCGTCAGCGACTCCATCGTCTGGGGCGATTACGCTTCCGAGCGGGGGATTGTAAATGCCCCTTGCAACGGTTTGATGGTAAACACCGTCCCCATCATCCCCAAAGGTCAGGAAGACTTGCCCAAGTATAAAGTGATGGTGGATGAATACGGCTACCAGTACGCCGGTTCCTACGGTGGATGGAACTCGAAGCCGGGTGTGCAGTACGTGCCCCGCGGCAGGCGTCCGATGGCTCCCTTCACCTTCTCGCGCGGAGGCAGTCCCGTAGTGGACAAGACTACCGATACAGGCGAGGGCTATTTCTATCTGTCTCTGCCCCGTAAGGCGCAAGCGATGATTACCGTACTGGAGAATCCGGTAGAAGTACCGCTAAGAATCAGCCTCTCCGTCCTTCCGGCGGCGGAAGAGGAATGGACGGAGTACGTCATCCCCCCGAAAGGGCAACTGACGGTGCGGACGGACATCTCCCATCTGAAAGGCAGCATGAAAGTGACGCTGAAAGGCGACCGGCGCGCGGTGTTGCTGAAGACGATATTGAAAGTAAGGGATTGATAGGCGGGGCAGGGAGGTTGAGAAGGAAAAGATAGAGGCTTGTGTTTCTTCTGTAGGGATAAAATAAAAACAAGTAATAATTTTATTTGTTGATTAATGGGAAAACCGTATCTTTGCCACGAACTTACTTGAGACATAACATATAATATGTCACAAAACGCAGTTCTCTCCGACGAAACCGAAATATAGCAAATTTAAGACACGTCGGATGAGTACAGCCTGTATCTGCATTGGTACGGGCTTACTTATCCATGTGTCGAGGTACCGCTATATACCTGGTTTCGTTGGGTAAGTAATGTCCCGTACCTCTATTATAAAAACCAGTATAGCCGTATAGGGATGATTGTCTAACTATTAAATAATCCTTGTATGGCTAATTGGCTTTCTTTAGAATCCACTGCTAAAAAGTACGGTCTCCCGGAAAAGCAACTTTATGAATTTGTTCGTTTGGGTTACGTCACCTATTCTTCTATTGTAGACCTCATTCCCGATGAGGAAGGGGAGGTGCTTATTGATACCGATGTTCTTGATGATTATCTGTATAGACATGCCATCGACGCTTATCCTGAAGATAGTACTATTACAAGGGTTCCCGTCAAACAGTTAAGATGGTTAGAGGAACGGCAAGATGAATTGCAGGAAACCATCAATGAACTTATGGAGGAGCTTTGTGAAAGCGAGCGATTGGTGGAAAACTATAAGGAGTATTACTTTAACGAACACAACTTTTCGGGTACCTTATTTAGACTGATTAATCAATTATACGCTGAGTTGACACCTTCCGCCCGCGTTAAATATCAAAAAACGTTTGAATCGTTGTGCCAGCTTATCAGCGAAAGATACAATCGCTCTTAGTGTCTTGTGATATATCTTATAGTTCCCTGCCAGTTCCCTTCTCGTTTCTGCACATCCCTTCTCTTTCTTTGGGATTGAAGAACAGGACTATCTGTCATTCAGAGCGAAGCGAAGAATCTCTTCTCTTAATGTATTCAGGGGGGTAGATTCACTTCGCTCAAAACATCTTCTGACTTTCACACTAAGGCATAGTCTTCGCTTCGCTCTGAATGACAGATACTCATTGATTATCAGCCCCTTTCACCCCCTTACCTACCGGCTTATATTCGTGTTGACAGACACAAGCTCTTGTCGTGACAGACACAAGCCTCTGTCGCGACAAACACAAGCCTCTGTCGCGTCAGACGCAAGCCTTTGTCAGCCCGGTTGAAAGCCTGTACGCGGAGATACGAAGGCGCAGAGATAGTAAACTGCTGATAATTAAATCTCTGTGCCTCTGTGTCTCCGTGTTCCCCCCTTCAAATAAGTACTTTTAGCCCCTCTCCGTACAATCCTGCTTCTTAAAAGAACGATTCTTATACCCTGTGATGGCCCAAAGCGGGATATTTGCCGGTGAAATTTAATACTGGCAAACTATGAAACGCAGGTTATTCTCTCTTATTTTATGCTTGTTGCCCGCTATGCTGTGGGCTGACGGCGGACTGACGGTGGCGGACGTATTTACCGACCACATGGTGCTGCAACGCAAGGCGGAAGTCAGGATATGGGGAGAAGCCGGGAGCGGTTCGCAGATAAAAGTCCGGCTGGTGGGGCCGCACGCCGCAACCGCCGAAACGACTGCCGCCGGCGGGAAGTGGCGCACCACGCTGAAGACCGGAGAAGCCGGAGGGCCGTATCGATTGGAAGTTATTACAGGTAATCAGATAATTAGTTTTCAGGATGTTTTCGTAGGTGACGTATGGTTGGCGGGTGGTCAGTCCAACATGGAGTTCGCCTTGCGCAGGGTAAAAGAGGCGCAGGCGGAAATCGGGTTGGCGGACTATCCACAAATACGTTACTACAAAGTACCCCGGAAATTCTATCCCGGACACGAAGTGCCTTCCGCCTCGTGGACGGTGTGCTCGCCCCGGACGGCTTCCGAATTTTCCGCCGTGGCTTATTACTTCGCGCGAAACTTATATAAAGAACTCCATATCCCCATCGGCATCATCCAGACGCCCGTAGGGGGAACCACCGCCGAGGCATGGATGAGCAGGACGTGCCTGATGTCCGACGAAGACTTCCGCCCCATTCTGCAACATTACGACAGCCTGGTGAGGGCTTACGAACCCGAAGGCTACGACGAAGTCTATCGCCGCTACCGGGACTATCTGTCAGAGTATAACCGCCTGCCCGACACCCGGTGGAGGTACATCGACAAGCCCGTGGAGCCGATGGGGCCGAGGAACTTCCACCGTCCGACGGGAATGTTCGAGAACATGCTGAGCACCGTTATTCCCTATACGCTGAAGGGCTTCCTTTTCTATCAGGGAGAGTCGAACACGGCTCGCGGAGCCCAATACGGCAAGCTGTTTCCCGCCTTGATTCGGGAGTGGCGGACGCTGTGGGGGCAGGGCGACCTTCCTTTCCTCTTTGTGCAGTTGCCCCGCTTCGGCACGAAAACACGCTATTGGTACGAACTGCGCGAGGCGCAATACCTCACTTCGCTGCGGGTGAAGAACACGGCAATGGCCGTAGCCTTCGACCAGGGCAATCCGAAAGACATCCATCCCACGGTGAAGGACACGGTGGGGTGGCGGTTGGCGCAGTTGGCCTTGGGCACGGTGTATGGCAGGAAGATAGTCTGCCGGGGTCCGGAGTTCAAGGAGATGGAGCGCGCGGGCGACGGTTCGCTGTTGCTCCGCTTCGTGCACATCGGCACGGGACTGGTGGCGCGAGACGGTGCAAAGCTGCTTACGGGCTTCGCCGTTGCCGGGCGCGACGGACGGTTCCGACTCGCTGAGGCGGTGATAGAGCGTCCCGACCGGGTGCGGGTGAAGTGCAGCGGGGTGGAAAACCCTGTGGACGTGCGTTACCTTTGGGAGAACAGCGGCGAACAGAACCTGTTCAACGCGGAAGGCTTCCCGGCGCTCCCTTTCCGCACTGATCACCGCCCGTTGCAGACGCAAGGGGTGCGCGTCAATCCCGAACCGGTGATTCCCGAACTCGACTTGTATCTTTGCATCGGCCAGTCCAACATGGCAGGCCGTGGCACGCTCACGGATTCCTGCCGTGGGACGCTGCGGGACGTCTATCTGCTGAACCTCTCCGGTGGCATGGAGCCTGCGCGCCATCCGCTGAACAGATATTCCACCGTTCGCAAACGGCTGGACTTGCAGGGCGTGGGTCCCGCCTACGCCTTCGCCACGACGATGGTGGAGAAGACCGGACGACCTGTCGGACTGGTGGTCAATGCCCGTGGCGGCAGTTCCATCGACTCGTGGCTGAAGGGGGCGAAAGACGATTATTACGGCGAAGCCCTGCGCCGCATCCGTCGTGCGATGACGTTCGGCAGGCTGAAAGCCGTCATCTGGCATCAGGGCGAGAGCGACAGCCGCGACCCGCAAGCCTATCTGCGGAAATTGCAAAAACTGATAACCGACCTGCGCACGGACTTGGGCGACGACCGTCTCCCCTTCGTGGTGGGCGAACTGGCGGAATGGAGGCGTGACGGCAGCTCACAGGCGTTCAATGCGATGTTGCGCACTGTTCCCCACAAGATTCCGTATACCTGTTGCGTGTCCTCCAAAGGACTGCTTCCCCTGAAAGATGAAGGCGACCCGCACTTCAACGCGGAGAGCCAGATGGTGTTGGGGAGGAGGTATGCGGAGGGAGTCTTAGAGGAGTTAAAGGAGTTATCACTTCGTTAGGAGTTAGAGGAGTTAAAGCTCGATAG
>ENA-OYYE01001076-OYYE01001076.1-human-gut-metagenome-genome-assembly--contig:-NODE-1076-length-10866-cov-3.714735_pt1 | contig 10866 bp, 11 predicted proteins | sample MGYA00243244_ERZ653437 | MGnify/ENA primary metagenome ERZ653437 (study PRJEB26926, sample SAMN06165130) | human gut metagenome | biome: ENVO:00009003; feature: ENVO:2100002; material: ENVO:00002003...
GATCTACACTTCTAGCTTCGTCGGCAGCGTCAGATGTGTATAAGAGACAGTAGCTTTAGAGTTAAATCCTATAGGAGAGGGTGGAAAAAGCCTTGATATTATAAAAATAGCAAGTGCCTACGGCAAAGACAGTAATTTGCAACATATGATTGATAAAAGTAATATATTGTATGTTGAACCAAATGAAAAGAGAACCCATACTTGGCTAACGGGTAATGGGCTCCAATTGCCTCTGCCTAGTTCCAAGTATGGATTCTCTGACAATATTAAATCACAGAATCAAGGTGATGTCAAGTACAGCGTTGAAAAAGAGGCGCACTCAACGCTCAGCATTGACGAGGTTCTTGATTTCATTGAAAGGGAAGAAAAGCAAAAGAAAAAGAAGGAAAGCACATCGACAACGGAATATTTCCCGAGTATGAAGGAAATAATGAAACAGCAATGGGGCAACGAAAGCGAAGAATACATAAGTAAACTCATGGGCGATTTGCAGGGCTCGACAAAACAGGCTGATCCGGGCAGAATTGATATGCTGACAGGAAAATATATAAGAGCGGTACTGACAGCAAATATCTCTTCGGCTATCAAACAGTTATCTTCTTATCCATTGGCAGCGGCAAGGGTAGGCTGGAAAGCAACCCTTGCAGGACTTAAACACATTCGTCCGGGAAAGCATACTCCGTTTTTAAACAGAGCGTTACCCGACAGCTACAAGCAAAGTATTCCGTATGATGAAATTGCTAAATATACTCCTATACTTGAATACAGAAAACAGGGCAACAACAGCCGTGAAATGGCAGAAATCAGCAGATACAAAGGCTTGATTGACAGTTCGGGTTGGGTAGGACATACTCTTGACCGTTTAAACTGGATCGAAAAAAATGATGTGCTTATGGTAGAAATGAACTACTGGATTGCCTATGAGCATGTAAAGGGCAATATGGGAATATCTCCCGACAGTAAGGAATTTATGCCGAATGTTGCAAAAACGCTTGAGGACATTATTAACAATATGATGCCTAACAGTTCGGTAATGCAACAAGGACAGATTTTGAGAAGTAAAAATCCCGTGAACAGAATATTTACAATTTGCAAAAGTCAGGTTTTCTGTATGGTAAATGCCGCAATGGACGCAAGCGGTGAATACAACGCAAGGCTTAAAGATTACAAACAGGCTGTAAGTGAATTTGAAAAGAAGCAGGCGAGAACGGAAGTTAAGATTGCAAAGAAACAGCTTGCAAGGACCTACTCCGCAATTATTGTCAGTACAGCTATGACCTGCGGAATTTTGATGCCGTTGATAGCCGCATTGTTCGGCAAGTGGGACAGATACCGTGACGAGGACGGCAATATTACTCCGTGGTCTGTCGGTTCAAGGCTGTTGAAGGATTTCGGTTCTGAATTAACGGGCATGTTCCTTTTCGGTGACACGGTGTACAATACCGTATTAGCACTCATTGATAAAAACGAAGAATTTTACGGATTATCTCTTCCGGGTGTTGACACGATTAATGACTTTATAACGGGAATCATAAACATTGCCCGTTCCGATACACCCGAAAAGCTGAGAAAAAATATTTCTTCACTTGTGGGAACACTCGGAATGCTGACAGGACTTCCAACAAAGAATTTGATGAACTTGTTTCAGGGAGCATGCAATCACATTGAAAACTTCACAAAATACGGCGGTACACCGACTGTTAATGACTACGGTGAAGTGTCTATGCAGATGTATGCTAATTACTGCTATGAGGATCTTATTGACGGCGACAAAAAGAAATTTGCAAAACTTTATTCAGAATGGCTGAAAGGAAAGACTTCCACAGGCAAGCAGGTTGATAAAAGCTATATTAACAGCAAACTGAAAACAGAGCTTGAAGATGATACGGAAATCATTGCCGCAGGAAATGCGTTCTTTAACGGCGATTTGACGGCATATGAAAATACGGTTGAAAAGTATTCTGACTTAGGCTTTGACAAAACAACCGTTGTAAAAGCCATTAATTCGATTGTCAGTGACCTTGAAGATGAACAAAAAAATGCAGAAGGACTTGATAAGTACGACAATGAAGAAGAGAGTGACAGCAAACCCGAATTGTACAAGTATTCGGATGCATTTGACTTTTTGAAGAACGGCGATACTGAAAGCTATGAAAAGGTTGAAAAATACCTTATGGAGCATAAAGGTAAGACAAAGAATCAAATGAAAAAGCTGATGCAGAGTGCAAGCCGAACTGATCCTATATTTAAAAAGTATATTGAGGCAAGCAAAAGCAATGATGCAGATACAACGCACACATTGTACAGACAGTTACTGAATATCTACGGCTCTGAAAGCAAGTTTAAATCAGCTCTCAGAAAATGTCAGGATAAAATCAAAAAGCAAAAAAGTAAATAAACAAATTGAGGGCAGCGGAAACGCTGTCCTTTTTTGTGGGTTTTAACTTTTTTGAGTTCGCAGAAAACTATATAATGTAATTAACGATAGGGGGCGGCATTATGAATACGCTGAAATTTGAAGTATATAAAAATACCCTGAAACGCAGAGACGGATTTAATCCGGTTCTCGGTGAAAAGAAATACACTAAAATCAAATGCTACTTTATGGAATCCGACTGGGACAACTGCGCTCTTGTTACGGCAAATTTTATGAGCGAAAAAGATAATATCGTTAAAAGTACAGTGAGCCTTACAACTGATGACAAAACCGCAGTGTTTGACATACCGTCAGAGCTTGAGGGGGATAAAGTCTATTTCAGCCTGACCGGAAGTTATGCAGAGGACGGTGGCAATACAGTAACACTCAATACCAACCTTGTCGGAATTAACAGGCAGAAAGGTATGTTGCCGAGTGCTTCAACTGGCATAAGCCTTTTCGAGAAAATTATAGTGGCTGTAAACAGTATGGCATCAAGACTGAAAGATACGCTGAATCAATTCATGAACACATATCCGAATGTTGATGCAAGTAATTTGACTTGGCTCAACGTCAGATCGTTAGGAGTAGATAACACAGGCGCTGACACTACTCTTGGTATGCTTGTATTTTATCCGCTTGACAACAGAACTTTATATTTTCCGAAGGGAACATATAAATGCAACGGGTTAGCCCTCGAAAATGTTGAAAATCTGACAATTATATGTGATAATGCTGAATTTATTTATTGCAATAAAGCTACTGACAACACAGACTCAGCAGGCACAAGTGTACAAAGTACATTTTTCAAATTTACCGGTTGTAAGAATCTGACCGTTATTGACGGTAACTTTGACGGCAAAAATAAAGTGTCACAGATTATTACTTTGATTAATTGCCCAAATGCAAACATAGACAATGTTAATATATCTAATGCAGGCAATGCTTTATCGGCAACAGCGGCAGGTATTAATTTTTTGAGAAACTGCTCACACTTTAATGTCAGAAATGCCAAAATATCAGGCATTAAAGCCGGAACTGTCGGCCCAGACGGATACATTCATTCATTTGGCATTGGCGTGACAAGCGCAGGAAACGGGTACAGTCAACACGGTAACATTGTTAATGTGCGAATTAATGATATTGACGGATATAATTCCGGAGATGTTAAGCCGGACGGTGACGGTATCTACTTGATCGAAAGGCCGACCGATGATTTCAGCGGTGACGGCTATATTAATATTTCAAGGTGCGAAATAAAGGGATGTGCCAAAAGAGGAATTAAGGTTTCAACAAGGCATGTCAATATCTCAGACTGCTATATTGATGTTGACAGCTGGGGCTCGGCAATTGAGGCGCAGTACGGTAAGTTGACATTGAGGGATTCAATTATCAAGAACAGATATGCAAGCTGTCTGACTCTCGACTGGGACAACGGCACTAACTACATTGACAATTGTAAACTCTACGGTGCAGGAAAAGACGAAAGCTCAAAGTACGGCAATTACAAGGGCAATGGTATTGTGCTTAATCAGAGGTTGTCGTCAAGAGACGAACCGTACAGTGATGAGCCGTGCAATATCAGCATTAACAACTGCTTCGTTGACGGTGTATTCTCTCCGATTATTTCGGGATATGACAATAACATCAAGTACAAGTACGGAAACATTGTTGTTGATAACCTTAAAATTGGTCACTACAGAGATGCATCGGCAATCAAGCTCAATTCTACTATGATGACAGATGTCAATCGGCTTGTACTTTCGGATATTATGTATCAGTACGGAACAACAGAAGCAGAAGTGCTGAACGCAAACAATGAGTATTATGCTCTTAGTAATACGGCAGGAACTACAATTAATCTCGGCACACTGTCATCATATGTTAATCCTAAGCGATTGGTATATGACACAAATCTTACCGATGATTACAATGAAATCTTTAAGTTTTATAACCTTAACAATGCAGACTTTGGCGGTGAGACAGCAAAGGTGACAGATGTGCTTGAAGATTCACCGAACAGTGCAGATATTGCCGACGGAACCTATACAAGTGTAACCAATACTAATTTAAGTGTGTCAGTCGCTGACGGTACAATGAATGTAGCTTGTTCAACGGCATACGCTTCTGCATCATATGTCTATATTCCAATTTCAAGCATTACTCTTGACGGAAATGTATTTGACTTTGTTGTTTCTGATATAAGCAAGACAACAGCAGATGTTACTTTAACGCTTGCCAATGCCAAGAAGGCTACAATTGCCGGATTAACTGAATTTGCGCTAAACAAAACAGTAAAATCAACCATTGTAGGTAATGTCAGCGGTACGGCATCGTTTGTCCGCATTAAGCTCAATGCAAACAAAACGGCAAGCCTCTCGTGCAAGGTCAACTTTAAAAATCGCCAAAAGGTTTTAAAAGGACAGGTGGAAGCAAGATTGAAAATTCTTGAAGAGAAAATAAAAACATTGGAAGGTGCAAACGCGTGATAGATTGGATTATACAATATTGGCTACAAGCTCTATTCGGTATAATACTTGCAGCAATTGTTGCGATAGTAAAAACGCAGTGGAGCAAAATTAAGGCTATTGGCAAAGGCACACAGTCATTGCTTAGGGCGGAGCTTATCCGGTCGGGCGAAAAATATATCGAAAGAGGTTGGATTGAGGTCTATGCAAAGGATGCATATGACAAATGCTATCAGTCATATCATCACCTCGGGCAGAACGGCACAATGGACGATATGCATGAGAAGGTCATGGACTTACCGACTAACCCTATTATAAGAAAGGATGAAAATAATGAATAAGCAGAAAATTAAGAAATGGGCGGTTGCGGCACTCATCAGAGCCGCAAAGACAATGGCACAGACTGCAGCGGCAACACTCTCAGTTGCGGTAGTAATGAGCGATGTAAACTGGGTAATGGTTGCAAGTTCAACACTTCTTGCTGGCATTCTCTCAATGCTGACAAGTGTCGGTGGCTTGCCGGAGCTTAAAGAAAGCGAGGAATAACAATGCAAAATACCATTACAAAACGACAGATTGACGAATTACTTGAAAAATCAGAAATTAAGGTCGAAACAGTTTACAGTAAAGTAACCGTTGTAAGTTGCAAACTGCCAAACGGATTTGTCTTAACTGAATCAAGCGGAGCAGTTGACCCAGCAAACTATGATGAAAAAATCGGTACAGAAATCTGTATGGCAAGAATCGAAAACAAATTGTGGGAACTTGAAGGATATGTCCTTGCAAAACAGCTTTACGAAAGAGAGAAACAGTAATGAAAACTTATATCGGAGTTAAAAAAATTGAAGCCGAGCCGATGACAAGAGGCGATTATAATACATACAGAGGCTGGCAGATACATACGGACGAAAATCCGGATGATGAAGGTTATCATGTTAAGCACGCTGACGGTCACGAGTCGTGGTCGCCCAAAGAAGATTTTGAAAACACATTTTTTGAAAAGGGAAAGAACCTTCTGAACGATACGGCGTTACTTATGAGTAGTGAGGATTACAAGGAAAGATTTATAGCTGAATATCAGCAATTGGTAATCCGTTATAAAAGGTTGAAGAAAATGCTTGATGCTTGGGATAAAGGAGAACTGAAATTTGCTCCGACTTGTCCACGCAACGCATATAATATGCAGATTAAAGCAATGGCAGATTATATTGCTGTACTTGAATCAAGAGCATTTATTGAAGGTATAAAAATATTTGCAGAACAGAAAGCGAGTGATTAAAAATGAAAGTTACTGCTGTTGATGTAAGTTTCTGTCAGACGAATGTTGATTACAACAAAGTCAAGGCTGACGGTATAGACACGGTTATTATTCGTGCCGGCTTTGGTAGAGAAACATATCAGAAAGACGCACAGTTTGAAGAACATTACAAGAACGCAAAAGCCGCAGGACTGAAAGTCGGTGTATATTGGTTTTCGTATGCGTACAGCGTTGCCGAGGCGAAAAAGGAAGCAAGTGCTTGCCTTTATTGCTTGAACGGCCGAAAACTTGATTTACCCGTGTTTTATGACCTTGAGCTTGGCTCTCAGACCAAACTCGGCAAAGACACCTTAACCGCAATGGCTGTAGCATTTTGTGAGTGTGTTAAAGTTCACGGTTATTCAGCCGGCGTTTATGCAAGTGCAAGCTGGTTTGCAAGTTATCTCAATTACGAGAAACTTAAAAAGCAATATGCAATTTGGCTCGCACAATGGAGAACAGACTCTCCGTGTCGTACTTGCGACATCTGGCAGAACTCCGACAGCGGAAAAGTCAACGGCATTAACGGAAATGTTGATACCGACATTATATTTAATGCTGACTATAAGGGCAGTTCAGCAACAACGATTACAACGCCGAAATACTCCGGAATTAAAGCTGTGCAGGCTTGGGTAGGCACAACGGTTGACGGTATCTATGGCCCTGACACGAAAAAACATTTGGTTATGAAGTTGCAGGAAGAACTTAACCGTCAGTTTGGAATGAACCTTATTGTTGACGGAATTTACGGTGTGGGCACTCATAATGCAATTGTTGTACTCTCATACGGTTGTAGAGGTAATCTTACCAAAGTTTTGCAGGGCTTGCTCATCTGTAAAGGGTATGACACAAACGGCTTTGACGGTATTTACGGTGTTGGCACAAATTCGGCAGTTAAATCATATCAGCGGACTCACTGTTTGAATGATGACGGTATCGCAGGCGGTAACACATTCAGAAGTTTGTGCGCTTAATCCAACACAAAATCCAACACGTTGAAAATAAAAGTCAGTATTTATCGGCATAATAAGATTAAAATAGTGGGTTCGAATCCCGCCGGCTCAGCCATGAAACAGGCACTTGCAATTATGTAAGTGCCTGTTTCAATTATAGTTATCTGTCGAGGGTTATGCTATTGCGTTGTAACGATATACATAAAAAAGAATGCAAAAGATAAATTTTTTAAAAATACTCTTGACCTAAAGTTAGCTTTAGGCTGTATAATAAAGCCAAAGAGAAACTTCTCTGATTTATATTTAAAATTTATATGATAAGGAGCTCTGATTACGATGTATATTGAAAAAATAAACGGACCGCAGGATGTTAAGAAACTCAGTATTGATGAACTTAACGCTCTTGCATCGGAGATGCGTGACGCTTTACTTCACCGTGCAAGTGTTCACGGCGGTCACTTCGGCCCGAATTTCGGTATTGTAGAGGCAACAATTGCCATTCATTATGTATTTGATTCACCACATGACAAGTTTGTGTTTGATGTATCACACCAGTCATATCCGCATAAAATCCTCACAGGCAGAAAAGAGGCATATATTGCACAGGAGCATTACGATGATGTAACAGGCTATACAAGCCCTATAGAGAGCGAACACGATATGTTTACTGTCGGTCATACATCAACCTCTGTCAGCCTTGCCTGCGGACTTGCAAGGGGCAGAGATGTAACAAACGGCAAGGGCAATGTTATTGCACTTATCGGTGACGGCTCAATCAGCGGTGGTGAGGCTCTTGAAGGTTTTAATGTTGCCGGTGAAATGGATTCAAACCTGATTATTATAGCAAATGATAACCAAATGTCAATTGCAGAAAATCACGGTGGACTTTATAAAAATCTCAAACTTCTTCGTGACACAGACGGCAAGGCTGAATGTAACCTTTTCAAGTCAATGGGGCTTGATTATGTATATGTCAAGGACGGCAACAATATTGAAGAGCTTATCAAGGCTTTTAAGTCTGTAAAAGATATTGATCATCCTGTTGTTGTTCATATTAACACTCTTAAAGGTAAAGGTTATAAGCCTGCTGAAACTGACAAAGAAAGCTGGCATTGGTGTATGCCGTTTGATATTGAAACAGGCAAAACTACTGTTAATTTCCCTGATGAGGAGGACTACAGCTCAATCACAACAGATTATCTTAGAAATAAGATGAAGTCTGACAAGTCAGTTGTGGCGATTACAGCCGGTACTCCCGCACTTTACGGCTTTACTCCTGATGAGAGAAAAGCATTCGGCAGACAGTTTCTTGATGTAGGCATCGCAGAACAGACAGCTGTTGCAATGGCATCTGCTATCGCAAAGAACGGCGGCAAGCCCGTATTCAATGTTTACAGCTCATTTATCCAGAGAACCTACGATCAGCTTTCACAGGACTTGTGCATTGACTCAAACCCTGCAACAATCCTTGTTCAGACTGCGTCGGTAAACGGTATGACAGATGTTACGCATCTCGGAATTTTTGATATTCCCATGATTTCAAACATTCCTAACCTTGTTTATATCGCTCCGACAACTAAGGAAGATTACCTTGCAGTCCTCGACTGGAGCATTGAGCAGACAGATTACCCTGTTGCAATTCGTGTTCCTGTTGCAGAACTTGTTTCAACAGGCAAGCCTTGCACAAAGAATTTTGCAGAACTTAATAAATATGAAGTTGCTCAGCAGGGCGGTAAGATTGCCGTAATCGCACTCGGTTCATTCTATGGAATGGGCGAACAGGCTGCAAAGCTTATTGAAGAAAAAACAGGCACAGCGCCTACTCTTATCAATCCTTACTACATTACAGGCGCTGACACAGAACTTCTTGAAAGCCTCAAGAAAGACCATGATGTTGTTGTAACACTTGAAGACGGAGTGCTTGACGGAGGTTTTGGTGAGAAGATTGCCCGTTTCTACGGTCCGTCAGATGTAAAGGTTATCAATTTCGGTCTTAAAAAGGAATTCCTTGACAGATATAATCCTGCCGATGTCCTCAAAGAAAACCGCCTCACACCCGAACAGATTGCAGAAGATGCAGTCGCTTTGATTTAAATAATTTTAAAATAACTATTTTATAAACGAATTTTAGGAGTGAATATCAATGGTAAAACAGACAGCAGGAAGAGATAAACTCGGTGAGTTTGCACCGAAATTTGCAGAAATTAATGACGATGTGCTTTTCGGTGAAGTGTGGAGTAGGGAAGACAAACTTTCACTTCGTGACCGTTCACTTGTTACAGTTGTTGCACTTATGTCACAGGGACTTGTAGATTCTTCTTTTAAGTATCATCTTATGTCAGCCAAAAACAACGGCATTACAAAGGAAGAAATTGCAGAAATCATCACTCATTCCGCATTCTATGCAGGATGGTCAAAAGCTTGGGCAGCTTTCAATATGGCAAAAGAGGTTTGGACAGAAGAATAAAGAGCAGTTGCATATATATTTCTCTTGTGATACAATTAACTGTAGTTATTTTAAATCTTAATTTTTACAAAGGGAAATATCATGAAAAAGACTAAATTTATAATTACCTTGTTAATGGCTGTTCTGATGACTTTTTCATCAGCCTTTTGTGTAAGTGTATCTGCGGTGTCTTCGCCCGATGAGGCGGTGATTTCGGACAATTATGACGGCATTGAGCCTATTCCCACAGAAAAGCCCGAGGACAAGCCCGTAAAGCACGGCAAGGGCTTTTCAAGCGGAGATTACGCCTTGTTCTATACTCAGACAACATTCCTTGCACTTCTTGCAGGATACCTGATTATCTTCAAAGTAAAGGGTACAAAGACAAAAGAGAAAATGCACGGAAGAAAACTTGACCGTAAGTGATAAAAAAATCAAAAACAAAAAACGGATTGACTTGCTGAAAACTTGTCAACCCGTTTTTTATTTCTGTATTTGCATTAAAACAGCCCGACCAAATTACGGTCGGGCTGATAATTTATGCGCTTTCAGCACTTAATTCTTTAGCTTTTTTCAAAGCAGCATCTTTTTGCTTTTTCTTCTTGATTACCTTGAGTCGGCTGAATTCCTCACGATCCTTTTCGTCAAGTGCGTCGGAAATGAACTTAACTGTTTCCTCAAAACGTGGAATCATAATGTTCTTGAGAGCGTTTGCTCTCTTCTGAGTTTTCTTGATTGAATCGGCAAGGCGGTAAACGCTGTTCTCAATCTCGGCAAGCTCAACTGTAAGATTTTTAACTTCGGTAAATTTTGTATAAACCTTATCAATTGCCGAATTTGTTGTGCGCAGACCGTAGTGTAGGTAGTGATGGTCCTCTCGTTCCTCAATAGTGAGAATCGGAATTTCAACACCCATAACACTTCTTGAATCAAGCTTCAAGCCGTTCTCATAGGGAATAGCGTTAGAAATATCTTCACAAAAGCCGTTGGTAACATTTGCCGTTTGAAGTGCTGTGTAAGCCTCTGCATAAGCGTCATCAATTTTCTGCTGGATTGCGTTTGCATGGTCGATAAGCGTCATCATTTCTCTGATGAGAATGTTACGCTTTCTGTCCAACAGTTCATAGCCGTTTTTGGCGAGTGCAAGGGATTTCTTAGTATTCATAAGATTACCCTTGGTAGGTACTGTCTGTACTGCCATAAATGCTCACACTCCTTTCTTCAAACGATTATTTGTCACCCTTATAGTACTGATCCTGTCTCTTATACACATCTGACGCTGCCGA